>JAEEGL011094531.1_pt1 | contig 14102 bp, 7 predicted proteins | sample 9134231 | NCBI WGS metagenome assembly JAEEGL01 (sample SAMN16246548, study PRJNA631951) | gut metagenome | biome: gut microbiome; feature: rumen; material: fiber-attached | host: Bos | place: Iran: Karaj | collected 2018-10 | reverse complement strand
GCCGAGTGTCTCGTCGCACTGACGGGAAAGCACCACGGCGAGAGCGAGACATCGCAGGAGCTGGGTCTGAAGATTGTGACCTACATGCGCGACCGCGTCAATGACTTCAGTGAGCGCTACCAGCACCACTACAGCGTGTTCGCCACGCCCGCCGAGGGCCTGGCCGGTAAATTCACCCGCCGTGACCGCAAGGACTTTGGCGAGATTCCCGGTGTGACCGACAAGATCTATTACACCAACAGCAATCATGTGCCTGTGTATTACAAGTGCTCGCCCAAACACAAGGCCGAGGTCGAGGCGCCCTACCACGAACTGACGCGTGGCGGCCACATCTTCTATGTGGAGATTGACGGTGACGCCACCCACAACCCCGAGGCCATTGCCAACGTGGTGGATCTGATGGACAAGTACAACATGGGTTACTGTTCGGTGAACCACAACCGCAACCGCTGCATGGACTGTGGATATGAAGACGCTACCGAGGACCTGCACGAGTGTCCAGAGTGCCATAGCCACAATATTGACCGCCTGCAACGCATCACGGGCTACCTTGTCGGCACTACCGACCGTTGGAACAGCGGTAAACTGGCCGAACTCAAGGACCGCGTCGTTCACAAATGATATTTTTAGCCTTTAGGTGTCAGGCATTAGCCTTTTGGATAGTATTGCCTAAACACCTAAAACCTAAAGCCTAAAATGCTCCGCGTCTTACATATCGTTGAGGGCACCAGCGTTGATGGGCCGGGTTTGCGTACGTCAATCTATTTGGCTGGCTGCAATCATCGTTGTCCAGGTTGCCATAATCCCGACTCTTGGAATCCGCAGGGTGGGGAAGAACGCTCTCTTGATGAGCTGATGCAGGTCATTGCATATAACGAGGCTCCCGTCACCCTGAGCGGCGGCGACCCCCTGCAGCAACCCGTCGGCACCCGTGAACTCATCCACCGCATCAAGCAGGAACTGGGCTATAATGTGTGGTGCTTCACGGGTTACACCTGGGAGGAGATTGTGGCCAATCCCGAATTGCTGGATGTCGTCCGTGAACTCGATGTCCTTGTTGACGGTCCCTTTGTTCAGGCCGAACGCGACATCAGCCTGCGCTTTCGTGGCAGTCGCAACCAGCGCCTCATCGACGTCCAGCGCACCCTAGCCACCGGCACTCTCACCCTGTGGCAACCCTACGCTACTACTTAAAAAACACCATACTTATCGCAATCATGAAAGGTGATTATCTGCCATTTTCTTTGGCATTTACATGAATTAGCGCTATCTTTGCATCGTGAGGGAGCGCCCTCACAAAAGGACATAAGGAAGTAGTGAATTCTTTCGCGTAACGTTAGCTGCGTTACCCGGTTACGGAAATCTCGACAATTTCAGTTTAATCCAGGATAACAAGCACAGACGTTCGCACCTGCATAAGGTGTGGACTGTTGACTTGTATTGGAGTAAGGCTATCGAGACCTCCAGTGCTGTGCAAGTGACTGATCTGCGCTTTTTGTGTCTTAAACCGAAAAAATCTGACTTATTCGCTTATTTATCAATAGATTAAAATTTGCAAAATACTATGAATAGTAAAACAAAATTCCTAAAAACCGCGTTCCTGTTAGCCTGCATGCTACTCGCAGGAACCATCACCGCCAGCGCCTACGACTTTGAGGTCGATGGCATCTACTACAACATAGACGGTACCAACGCCACAGTCACCCACAAGGGAACGGGTTCAAATTATTACTACACCTATTCTGGCTCAGTGACTATCCCTGCCACCGTCACCTACAATGGCACAACCTACTCGGTCACCTCCATCGGCTACATGGCGTTCCGAGGCTGCAGTGGTCTGATCAGCGTGGTGATTCCTAACTCGGTCACCTCCATCGGCTACTATGCGTTCGAGGAATGCTCGGGTCTGACGAGCGTGAGAATCCCCAACTCCGTCACTTCCATCGGCTGGGCTGCGTTCTGTTGGTGTTCGGGTCTGACGAGCGTGGGAATCTCCAACTCGGTCACTTCCATCGATGGCTATGTGTTCCATGGATGCAGTGGTCTGACCAGCGTGAGCATTCCCAACTCAGTCATTTCAATCGGTGTCGATGCGTTTAGTGACTGTTCGGGGCTGACTAACATCACCATTCCCGACTCTGTCTCCTCTATTGGCGGCGCTGCGTTCAAGGGCTGTTCGGGTTTGACTAGCGTGGTAATCCCCAACTCGATCACTTCCATCGGCAGAGATGCGTTCTATGGTACGGCATGGTATGACAACCATCCTGACGGTTTGGTTTACGCTGGACTTTTCGCTTATAAATACAAAGGCACAATGCCAGAGGGAACAAGTATCACAATCCAACAGGGCACATTAGGAATTGCTGATAATGCGTTCGAGGACTGCTCGGGTCTGACTAGCGTGATAATCCCCAATTCGGTCACCTTCATCGGCAGCCGTGCATTCGAGGGCTGCTTGGGATTGACCAGCGTGATAATCCCCGACTCGATCACCTCCATTGGTGAGAGTTCGTTCACCAGATGCTCGGGGTTGACGAGCTTGACCATTGGCAGTTCGGTCACCTCCATCGGTAGCAATGCGTTCCTGGGCTGTTCGGGGTTGAATAACATCGAGGTTTCCAGCGATAATGCAGTTTATGATTCCCGTGGCAATTGTGATGCAATCATTGAAACAGCTAGCAGAACCCTCATTTTAGGTTGCAAAGAGACCATTATCCCCAACTCCGTCACCTCCATCGGCAAGAGTGCATTCGAGGGCTGCTTGGGATTGACCAGCGTGGTAATCCCGAATTCTGTCACAACTTTAGGTCGTGGTTCATTCCGAAAGACAGGTCTTACATCGGTGGTGATACCTGGAAGCGTTAAAACAATAGGGAATAAAGCATTCATGAGCTGTGAGAACCTCACGGATGTGACGTTGTCCGAAGGTCTGACGTTAATCGATGAAGAGGCTTTCTGCGAGACAGGCATTACCGAAATCCATTTGCCCGAGTCCCTTATCAGGATTGGCGAACAAGCATTTGAGGAGACGCCACTTACATCGATCACCATCCCGAAGAATGTAGCGTATTTGGGTAATGAGGCGGAATTTGAAAACGACCTCTATGGTGGGGTGTTTGATGATTGTCAACAGTTGATGGAAGTGAATGTGGATTCCGCAAACGCTACCTACGCTTCCTATGACGGCATGTTGCTGACCAAAGACATGAAGACGTTCCTCTATTGCCCTGGCGCTAGGACAGATCAATGCGTTATACCCAACACCGTTACTACCATCGGCGGAGGCTGGGGAGGATTTGACTGCAAGGGATTGACCAGTGTGATTATTCCAAGTAACGTTGAGTATATTGCTGATGGTGCGTTTGACGACTGTGATGCTCTGACCTTAGTCAGGATTTTTGCTGTAAACCCGCCTTCGGTTGGCGATTATCCATTCTCATATTACAGCTACAGCATCATTACGCTTGAGGTGCCGGCAGAATCGGTTGAGGCCTATCGCGCCCATGAGTATTGGAGCCAGTTCCAAAACATACTGCCTATTGTACAAACATCTGGTGATACCGATGGTGACGGTCGGGTGAGCATCGGCGACGTGACTTTCCTCATCGATATGCTATTGAATGGACACGTGAGTGACAATGCTGCAGCCGATGTTGATGGTGACGGTACCGTCTCTATTGGAGATGTGACTGCACTCATCGACATGTTGCTGAGCGGCAATTAACGTCGTGTATCAGAAGAGTTTAGCCAAGAGGGCGCTTCATGAAGAGGTGCCCTCTTTTAAACGTATTTTAAAATGTGATGTCGTGAGTGTAATGAGTGATTTTGAATCATTGGCTTTCTAAGTTACCGTGCAAGAAAAAAGTCATTTTTTTTCAAGAAAAGTTACTATATGCCAAAAAGGCTGTTGAAAGCCACAATAACTTTTTGCTTGCAAAAAGTTATTTGCGCCTTCCAACAACCATTGTTGATATATTATTAATTGTCAATGACTTACAGCAAGAATTAGCCGCTCCTTTCGCCTGCGTTCATGGTCTTGCTCAAAGTCGCAGTCGTTTCTGACCAACGAATAAGCGATGTGCAGCAGTTTGTTCTTGACGTTGTTCAATGCTATTCCGTAAGGCTTGCCTGCGCCCATGAGTCTGTCGAAGTACTGCCTGATGTCGGTGTTGAACCGAACAGCCAGTAGGGCCTCCATGGTGAGTATCCCCTTGAGCCTGCGGTTGCTCAGGGATCTGACATCGGCCCTTCTGTCGAGCGTTGTGCCTGATCGGTCCCTGAAAGATGCCACGCCGCAATAGGTGGCCATCTTGTTGGCTGTGTAGATGGCCTGAAAGTTCCCGGAGAACACAATCAGCGCGACGGCTGAGACGAAACCCATGCCCTTGTCCGAGATGACGTGCCTGTAGTTCTTATCCAGGCTTTCATCGGATTGTATGATTTTCATCATCTGTTGCTGGCATTGCTCTATGCTCTGCTCGAGACGCCTGACCTCCTTGGCGGCATCCCGCTGGATGAATCTGGCCGCGTCGCTTGAGGCTCCCGCCAACCCTTTGGCCTCACCGGAGCGCACCTTTGCCGCCTTTCTCTTGTCCACAAGGCTCTGGCGGTAGAGAAACAGATCTTTGAGCGCAGCCAGGTTCCTGTCGGGCTTTTGGAAAATGTGCGCCTTGTCGGCATGACGCCAGGCGTACTCGGCAATGGCCATCGAGTCTGCCTTATCGTCCTTGCCCCTGCGGATACCCATGCACTTCTTGATCTGCAGTGCACTCTCTCTCCATATGCGGTGACCGTGATCCACAAGCCAATAGCACATGGGCCGGTCATAAGCTCCCGTGGTCTCGCGGCAGAACAGCCACTGTCCTTGGGCTGGAACCTTGCCGATGCGATGGATGTCCTTGATCATCAGACGGTAGCCCTCAGAGCTGTTCGCATACCGGGACAGATACTCTGACATGGTTGACACATCGGGATTTAACACACTCACATCGATAGTTTCTTTTGAAACGTCAATGCCGATAAAAATCTTTTTCATACATTTGCATCGTTTTATAAATTAGACATTTTGGATTGACCGCCTCTTAGTTGGATGTTACCACCCTAAATAGGCTGCGAGCCTAACTTTCTAATTGACTTTTGGCTAAGAAAATCCAGAGAGACCAACAACCAATATTAGGGTCACGCCCTGGTGTCCGGAGTTGATTGCTCTCTGGGGGTCAATCCTTTCCTTTCTACGACAAAGGTAAGGATAGTCACAAAAAATCCAATTTGATATTAGTTTCTCTAATTTGACAATGCAAAGTTAGGGTGTCCGGTAAACAATCGGCAATCTGTGTTAAACCACAGAATATCAAAAAAATTAAAAGTATTTTCTAAGAATGGAGCTTTTACAAGACACCAATAATTCTTTGACTGCTACGTAGGGATGGCATTTTTTTATTTTTTTCGTTGCAACAAAAAACCGTTTTTTATTGTAGTGTCAAAGAATAGTTGTATCTTTGCGGTAAGAATTTAAACGTGTTGAGGTTTCCTGCGCCTTTTGTTAGGTGACAGGAATGAAAAGGGAATCAGGTGAGAATCCTGGACAGTACCCGCTGCTGTAACTCCCTCGACGACACATCGCTCGGCACACATGCCACTGGTTGCAAACACCTGTTGTCTGCATCATCACCGGGAAGGCGCCGACACGATGGGGGAGAAGTCAGAAGACCTGCCTTCGCACGGCCTGTAATGTGGTTCACGCGGCATTTGGACCCTGGCGAAGTTGATGATGCAGAATAATAACATCTGCCCATTTTCTTGAAGTCACCTTGTCACCAGCTGGCCAGTCATGTCGCATGATTCACAACATGATGTGAAACTAATAAAATGTGATGTGACATGAAAAAATCGTTACTTCTTGGTTTGACTATGATGGCGACATTGGCGGCAACTGCCCAAAATTCGCCCTACATTGCACATGTGTATGATTATCTGCCTGCACCTGGTCAGTTCGTAAACCAGTCTCCTGCCTATAAGCCGGGCTATACGCAAGACAGCATCAATGCCCTGGTCGAGGCCTCGCTGTGCGGAAGGGCGGTTGGCGGAACTGTGAGTCTGGGCAGTTTTGGCGGCTACATCGTCTTTGGTTTTGATCATCCCGTGGTAAACACGCATGGCTATGATGTAAGAATCTATGGTAATGCTTTCCAGAGTAACGCTGTGACCGGTACGGCCGGCGGAAGTTGCGAGCCCGGCATTATCATCGTGGGTGTGGACATGGACGGCGATGGCGTGCCCAGTGACGGTGACAAATGGTATGAAATCAAGGGTGCAGATTATGACCGCTGTCAGCACGGCTTCGAAGTCACGTATTACAAGCCTGATGAAAGCAAGGTTAAGGTGCCCCATGAGAAATGGACGTTTATCAACGACATCGAGTATGTCCGCTGGACCAGCAATGACGCCGACGCCCCCGAGGGGTATGTGTGGCGCAACACTTTCCATAACCAGCCTTACTGGCCATTGTGGATCGAGGATACAGTGCTCACGTTGCGGGGCACCAAACTGCCCAATCTGTCCATAGACATGAGCAATAATGGTGCTGGTACCAACTGGTTCCAGCCTTTCTTTGGCGAGGGCTATGTGGACAATCTGCCCAATGACCAGGAGCCAGGTTTCATGATTGACTGGGCGATTGACGATGCTGGAAATCCTGTGGAACTTGACCATATTGACTTTATCAAGGTGTACAGTGCCCAGCTCGACTATTGCGGCTGGCTGGGCGAAGTGTCGACCGAGGTGTGTGGTGCCGAGGACCTTCACCCCCAGGCTGTGGCCCCCGATCCTGACCCCGAGGATTTCACCTTCACTAACGGCATCATCTTTGTCAATGAGGACCGCTATGGCCCCAATCAGGGTTCCATCAATTATTACAACTATGACTATGACGAGATGGAATACAACGTCTATGCCATGGTCAACCCCACGACCAAACTTGGCGTGACAACGCAATTTGGACAACTTTACGGAGACAAACTGTTTCTCGTGAGCAAGCAGGCCAACAGTAGTGAAGCCTCGGGCAGCACTATCGGGTCGAGGCTGGCGGTGCTTGATGCCGTCACTCTAAAACAGCAGGGTAGTATCCTGCGTTTTGGCGAGTCGCCTGACAGCGTCTATGACGGCCGTGCCTATTGTGCTGTGAATGCCAATAAGGGCTATGTGTCGACCAGTGCAGGAATTTTCGTCATCGATGTGCCCACCATGAGTGTTGCGGGGGCAATCGAGGGCACCCTGTCCAGTGCAAAAGGGGACTACCATAGCCTTTATTTTGACCAATGTGGCGATATGGTCCGTTTTGGACAGTATGTGTTTGCCGTTCAGCAGGGCAAAGGCCTTATTGTGATAGATCCAGCCTCGGACTTGATTGTAAAGACCTTGCCTTTCCCCAATATTGTCACGGCATTTGTTACCGCAGGTGGCAACCTTTATGTGGCCAACAATTCTCGTGAAATCTATGATTATAGCGGTGGCCCCTATGAGGCCAACTTTACCCGCATCGACCCGGTGACCTTGCAGGTTGCAGAGGTTTATCCGCTGGACGGAACCCATGGTGCATTGAGCTCTTGGGGCGCATGGCGTCCCCGCATGGTGTGTGTTGACCCACATGCCGAGCGCGTATATTACAATTATGATGAATACCAGAATTACATCAGCAGCTATGACTTCACTACGCAGACCTTTACAGACCAGCTGATTACACTGCCTGATGGTGTAGAGATCAACTGGGATGGAACAAAGGAGCGACAGGGACTCTACTCTGCGGCATTGAGTTTTGACCCGCACACGGGCGACATGGTGGTGCAAACGACTGAAGTAGCACCCTTGTCCTATCAGAACTTTAACCATAATTGGGTGTTGTTCTATGACGCCGGCACGTTGGAACTCAAACGCCAGGTTCGCTTGCAGGCTGCCTATTGGTTCCAGTCCATGGACGTGTACCCCGATGTGTGTGCTCCCACGGTGACAATAGGTGACCTGAATGTAAAGCGCGGTCATACCGATGTGGTTGATCTGCTACAGGTTGTTCGTGATGATGACAACATGGCGGCGTTAGCTGTCACCACAGCCAAGAGTGACGATTCTTCTGTTGCACGTGTTTGGGTGGACGGAACCGACCTTTGTGTCGAAGGTATGTCCACTGGCAGGACAACAATCTCTGTCACTACCGACAGTAACGGTCAGATGGCGACGACATCGTTTGTGGTCACAGTGGTTGCTGCATCGATGCCCGGAGATGTGAATATGGATGGCAAGGTGACAATCGCTGACGTGACTGATCTTATTGACGTGCTGCTTGGTTCGGTATTGACCATCTATGACCTGGCTGCTGCCGATGTGGACCAGGACGGCAAAATCACTATTGCCGATGTTACTGAACTTATAGATTTCTTGCTGAATAATAATTAATTGACTGATATTATATTGTTTAACCATCTAAATTAAAAAAACATCATGAAGAAGATTTTTACTTTTGCAGCCAGCGCCCTAATGGCTTCGGCAGTTTGGGCTGGTGTGATTACCTTGGATTTGAACAAACCCATCAACCCGGGAACATTAAACTTCAATGACCTTGGCATTTGGACCGAATGCTACAATGATGCTGACTACACATGGTTGGAGTTTGGCGACAACAACGGAGAGTTCATGCTCTCACACCTCATCGATGGTGAGGGCGCTTCTTGGGGCGGTTATTATTGGGATGGCTTCTGCCCCGCTATCGGTGGCGACCAGACCGACTACGGACAACCAGGCAGCACTGGTACATGGACTACCAACTTTGGTGGTTGCATGGCAGGCGGCGGCTGTGTCATCAACGAGGATGGATCGGTGACTGCCGACCCTGAGCAGCCTTATCTGGTGGGCTATTACAGCAACTGGGCCATGGAAGGTCCCAGCAACCAAGTGATGTTCATGGACAAGAACGGAAAGATGACTTTCAAGCCTGCTGGCGTTTACGTCTGCAACCATCCCTGGCCCTACTATGGATGTGAGCATGGTGATGGCTTTGGACGTGCGTTTGAGGAGGGTGACTACTTTGAACTCACTGCACACGGTGTGGATGCTGATGGATTAGAGGTCAGCGTGAGCATCAATCTGGTGGAATTTGTCGATGGTGAACTCAAGGCCCTCAACGACTGGACCTACTTTGACCTCTCTGACCTTGGCGAGGTGGTTTCGGTTTACTTTACCTTGAACTCGACCGATTCAGGTGCTTATGGCATGAACACTGCTGCATACTTCTGCATGGACAAGTTCCAGGTGCAGGATGATACCCCCACTGCAGTCAAGAATATCGTTGCCGACAAGGATGTGGCTGGCGTTCAGTATGTCAATATGGCTGGCATGACCAGCAATAAGCCTTTCGACGGCATGAATGTTGTCGTTACTACCTACACCGACGGTACCACCAGCACCGCTAAGGTGATGAAATAAGACTCTTGCTGAATAGTATTTATAGTATATAGTAACCTGATGTGTGAAGGTGCGTCCCACGGCAGTGATGCCGCAAGGACGCACTTCTTTTTGTGCCGTTATAGGAACCTGTTGGAAACAGTAGATTTGGCTTCACCTTAATAATATATTATTAAAAGATGTGTGATGCAAAAAAATCTATTCGATAGCGACCTGTATTTCGATTTATTGACTTACCTTTGCAGCCGATTTTTAAACAACGAATTCAATAGAGAACACAAATATGGCGAAAAACCTAGTTATTGTAGAGTCCCCAGCCAAGGCAAAGACCATCCAGAAGTTTCTGGGCAACGAGTATAAAGTGATGTCAAGTTTCGGACATATCCGTGACTTGCACAAGAAGAACTTCAGCATTGACGTGGAGGACGGGTTCAAACCCATATATGAAATACCTGAAGACAAGGAAGAACAAGTCAAGAAACTGAAAGATGAAGCCACCAAAGCCGATCTCGTGTGGCTCGCAAGTGATGAAGACCGTGAGGGAGAAGCTATCGCTTGGCATCTGTTCGAGGTGCTTGGATTGTCTGAGGAGAAAACACGGCGCATCGTCTTTCACGAGATTACCGAGCCTGCGATTCTCGAGGCCATCAAGAACCCGCGTAGCATCGACCTCAATCTGGTGGATGCGCAGCAGGCACGTCGTGTCTTGGACCGTATTGTAGGTTTTGAGCTCTCTCCCGTGTTGTGGCGCAAGATAAAGCCCGGACTCTCGGCAGGTCGTGTCCAGAGCGTTGCCGTGAGACTTGTTGCCGAGCGCGAAAAGGAAATCAAGGCGTTCAAGAGTGAACCTTATTATCGCATCACTGCCCAGTTTGCTGATGCTCAGGGTAGCGAATTTACCGCAGACCTCAATAGCCACATGGCAGACCATGATGCTGCAATGGAATTCCTTGAGGCTTGCAAGCAGGCGCAATACAAGGTATCGGCGGTAACGGTAAAACCGCTCAAGCGTGCGCCGGCACCCCCGTTCACCACTAGCACATTGCAGCAGGAAGCTGCCCGCAAGCTCGGTCTGTCGGTCAAGCAGACTATGAGGCTGGCACAGCGACTCTATGAGGAAGGTCTGATTACCTACATGCGTACTGACTCTGTGAACTTGAGCAACCTGGCCCTGAATGCTATCAGTAAGGAGATTAAGGAGGGGGTAGGCGAGGAATACCTCAAGGTAAGACGCTACCGCACCACCAGCAAGGGTGCTCAAGAGGCTCACGAGGCCATCCGCCCCACATACATCAGCAATCACACCATCACAGGCACACCTCAGGAAAAGAAACTGTATGATCTTATCTGGAAGCGTACCATCGCTTCTCAAATGGCCGATGCACAGCTTGAGAAAACGACAGCTAACATCGTCATTGACGGTCGCAAGGAATACTTTGTCGCCGAGGGTGAGGTAGTCAAGTTCGATGGTTTCCTCAAGGTGTACTTCGAGGGTACAGATGACGTGCCATCCGCCCCTCAGGATATGCACACTTTACCCGTCCTGAAAAGCGGCGACAAGGTTGATGCAGAGGTCATCAACGCTATCCAGCGTTACACGCAACAGCCCAACCGATACACTGAGGCTTCACTTGTACGTCGCCTTGAGGAGTTGGGTATCGGCCGTCCCTCGACCTATGCACCCATTATTTCCACAATCCAGGAAAGACAATATGTCGAAAAAGGTGAGGATAAGGGCCACAAGAGGGAATATGAGATCATTACCCTTAAGGGTGACAAAATCACTACAGGTAAGAAGAGCGAACTCTACGGTGTAGAGAAAGGAAAACTCATTCCCACCGATGTGGGTATGGTCGTCAACGAATTCCTGGTGAAGTATTTCCCCTCAATCATGGACTATAACTTCACAGCAAAGATAGAGAATGAATTTGACGAAGTAGCACAGGGCAATGTCGTGTGGAACAAGGAGATTGCCGATTTCTACGAGGGATTCCACCCCAGCATCAGCAAGGTGTCCTCGTTGCGTCTTGAGCACAAGGTTGGAGAGCGACTGTTGGGCAACGATCCCAAGACCGGGCTGCCGGTAATGGTGAAAATCGGACGCTATGGACCACTGGTGCAGATGGGCACTGCCGACAATGAGATAAAACCCAGGTTTGCATCGCTCCAAAAAGGCCAAAGCATTGAGACGATTACCCTTGAAGAGGCCGTCAAGCTCTTTGAACTGCCTCGTGACTTGGGTGAGTATGAGGGTGGAATGGTCACCATCGGCGTGGGACACTTTGGCCCTTACGTGAAATACAATGGCAAATATGCGTCACTGCCTAAGGAGTATTCACCCACGGCAATCACTCTTGACGAAGCTGTTGAGGTTATCAAGGCCCAACGCGAAGCCGAGGCTAAGAAGGTGATCAAAACCTTTGAAGAGGAACCGGAGCTCAAGGTGCTCAACGGACGTTATGGCCCATACATCGTTTATAAGAAACAGAATGTGAAAATTCCTAAAGGGAAGGACGCCGAATCGCTCACTCTTGAAGAATGCCGGGAGATTGTTGCCGATGAGGCCAACATCCCTAAAAGCGGTGCACGCAAGCGCGCAACCCGTGCGCGTTCTACCGCCAAAAAAACAGATAAAAAATAATAATTTATCTCAAGCGATACTTTAAAGTGCGTGATGCAATATATTGTCACGCACTATTTTGTTTCTCGGTTATATTTTGGCGCCAAATAATAACCAATCCAAATAGTGAAAATATTTTGGTTTTTTCACGCCTATTAGAAAAATTCATCGTAATTTTACCGACTGAATGAGGCTATTCGTGGCAAAATAGAGCCAATAGGCTTCAATTTAAAAGAGTGCAAGATATTGCTGATCATGGATTTGCAATATCAACCTTCAAGTGGTTTTGAGGTGATTTGTGCACTGCTAGTGGTCTAAAACCACCAAGAACAAGAAAACAACTAAAACAAACCAAACAAAAACATTAGAATTATGTCTTTTTTTAAATCCATCAAGAGCGCTTTTGGCTCCGACAGTGATGACTATGATGTGTACGGTCAGCCCACTACCTTTGTGAACCCCTTCAGCAAAGACAAAAATGTGGTAGAACACGATCGTGACAAAGAGGATGAGGTCCATATCGAAGTGGATAAAAAGGAAGAGTATGCTATCGATGCAGAGTTTGCCGATAAAGCAGCGAAGCTCATGAATGAGCATACCCAGGCCGTGATCGATATGCTCAAGGGCAATTGGAAGAAGGAACGTGAAGACCTCATGGCCATGGTAGAGGAGGCCAAGAAGAATATTGAGGACTCCAAGGAAAAGATGCAGGCCAACGAGGCTAACCGCCGTCAGGCACAGACTCGAGCCAATGACCTTGCTGCCAAAGTTGCTGAACTTGAGGCTGAACAAGAGAAACTGGATATCGAGAAGAAGAGCCTGGAAAGCCGCTTGAAGGCGATGGAGGTTCGCAACGAGGGTGCTGATGAGCTTGACCAGAAAGTTGAGGAGCTGAACTCCACCATCGAGGAGTTGCAGCGTCAGGTCGCTGAACGTGACGCCGAAATTGAGCGCCGCGATAATATGCCGATGCCCGCCGATGACGGCCCCTCGATCGATGAGCTCAACCAGCAGATTGAACAGCGCGATGAGCTTATCGAGCGATTGAAGGCGAACATCGAGGATATGCAGCAGCAACTTGATTCCGCTGCCGAGGAACTGAAGGCTGTTGATGAGCTGCAGAAGACCATCGAACAAGTAGAGGAATTCAAGGACAAGAAAAACTCTGAGATATCATCACTGCGACAGCAGATTATTGATCTCCAGAAACGCGCTTCGGAGTATGATGAGCTGCGCAAGGCCCACATTGTCCTCAAGGACGAAAAAGAAGGCTTGCTGAAGACCATTGACCAGCTTGAGGCCGCTGCAAAGCAGAATGCTGAGGTGCAGAACAGGCGCAGCATCGAAACTGGCAACACCATCGACAGTTTGAAGTCGCAGCTTGCATCGGCCAACGCGATGGCCGAGGACTTTAAGCGCAAGTACAACTCGCTGAGTGTGGACGGCAATGAACGTGCTGCAAACTTCGCCAAAATAACTGCTGAGCGTGACGACGTCAAGGCTGAGCTCAGGCGCACCCAAGTCACATTGCAGAAAAAGCAGCACGAGGCACAAGCAATGATTGACGCTTTGGCCGATAAGGACCGCCGCATCGCTGCCCTTACTCAGCAGGTCGAAGAACTGAGCAAGGCTGGAGCCAGAGCTCAAGAGGCCGAACCTGCTTTGCAGGATGATCCCACAATGCCTGCTATTGATGACATCGATTGGGCTGATGATGGCTCAATGCCTCCCCATCCTGGCGAGGATCCCCGACAGCTGTCGTTGTTCTGATCCGATGACATTATAATATATATAAGATGGGGCATGGTCCATGGTGGCGTGCCCCATCTTGTGAATAAAGGGCTGGAGGCTCTATTTCGGCCGGTTTTTGGCGAATAGCAGTGAAATATGCTATTGGGATGTTAACCAAGGTTAAATTTCGAACTTTTTTCTGAAAACATTTGGCCGGTTTGCGGTGCGGTTGTAATTTTGCATCGCTTTTGCGGCTCACAATATGATAAATTGCGTGAGCGATTTTTTTGACGCCTTT
>JAEEGL010608114.1_pt1 | contig 14102 bp, 11 predicted proteins | sample 9134231 | NCBI WGS metagenome assembly JAEEGL01 (sample SAMN16246548, study PRJNA631951) | gut metagenome | biome: gut microbiome; feature: rumen; material: fiber-attached | host: Bos | place: Iran: Karaj | collected 2018-10 | reverse complement strand
GCATATTCATACGGATCAAAGATCTTATCCACATTGGTAAGTTTAAAGGAATACCAGACCCAGTAACCGGTGGAGATCAATGCCGTGATCCACAGGCATATACGGATGATAAACAGGATCTCTATCTTTGTTTTTGTTTTCATCGGCACCTCATTGCGCTGCTTTATAAATGAGCGTTCCGCAGGCGGAACGCTCAAAAACTTGCGGATTTTGTTTATCCGCGGTTTCCGTACATCTTTTCATAATAATTCCGGTATTCGCCGGAAACGATCGGTTCCCACCAATCCTTGTTGTCCAGATACCACTGGATCGTCTTCTTGATACCGTCCGCAAACTTCGTCTCCGGAAGCCAGCCCAGCTCGCTGTGGATCTTGGTCGGGTCGATCGCATAACACATATCATGTCCTTTACGGTCGGTCACATAGGTGATCAGACTTTCCGGCTTGCCCAGTTCCTTGCAGATCAGCTTCACGATATCGATGTTCTTCATCTCGTTGTGTCCGCCGATATTGTATACCTCACCGACGCGTCCTTTGTGGATCACCAGATCGATCGCCTTGCAGTGATCTTCCACATACAGCCAGTCTCTTACGTTCAGACCTTCCCCGTAAACCGGAAGCGGCTTGTCATGCAATGCATTGATCACCATCAGCGGGATCAGTTTCTCCGGGAAATGATACGGACCGTAGTTGTTGGAGCAGCGACTGATGGTCACCGGTAATCCGAAGGTTCTGTGATATGCCAGCACCAGAAGGTCTGCGCCTGCCTTGGAAGAACTGTACGGGCTGCTGGTATGGATCGGTGTCTCTTCGGTAAAGAACAGATCCGGGCGGTCCAGCGGAAGATCACCGTATACTTCGTCGGTCGATACCTGATGATAACGCTGAATGCCGTACTTTCTGCAGGCATCCATCAATACGGAAGTACCCATGATGTTGGTCTCCAGGAAGATCCCCGGATTCTCAATGGAACGGTCTACATGGCTCTCTGCCGCAAAGTTTACCACCATATCCGGATGCTCTTCCTCGAAAAGTTTATATACCGCTTCCCTGTCCGTGATGCTTTCCTTTACAAAGCGGAAATTCGGATTGTCCATAACGGAAGCCAGTGTGGAAAGATTTCCCGCATAGGTCAGGCAGTCCAGACAAACGATGCGATAGTCCGGATACTTGTTCAGCATATGGAAAACAAAGTTACTGCCGATAAAACCTGCGCCGCCTGTTACGATAATTGTCATTGTAGTATCTCCTTTCATAGATCTGACAGATTGCATTGTCCGTGTTTCGATGATACCACTATACAGGGTGACGTTACGTCACCGTCAAGTATTTTTTTGAAAATTTTTGAAAATTTTTATTTTGCCGCAAACAATCCGGCTTCTTTTGTGATCATAAAGCCCTTTTTTCTGCCGGTCTTCTTTTCCACATAAGCCCGGAATTCCTTATAACGGTCGATGATGTACTGGTTCTGGTTGCCGTGACAGGACATAATGTACTCCAGTAACGGCTCGGGCTTATCCACGACCAGCGCATCCTCATACGTATGCTTTTCTACGATGTCAAAATGTTTCTCCAGTATCCCTGCGCCGTTGTCCAGCCCGAAGATATGATACAGTTCCGTTGCCGCCAGTTCGATCCGATCATCAAACTCTTTGACCAGTTCCGTGATCTCCTTCATGTGACGGCTGCCGTAGGTACTGGCATACAGTGTCCCTCCGTCCTTTAATACCCGCCGGATCTCTTTTGCCACTTTTTCCGGATCCTCGCAGTAAAACAGCATATGATTGGCGATCACCACGTCAAAGGTATCTTCGGGATACGGGATCTCGTTGCAGTCGAATTCATGAAACGAGATCACTTTTTTTAATGCATCCGTATTGCTTTTCTCCGCAAAGATTGCCCGGGAAGCATCGGCCAGCATGCCTCCGGAGATATCGGATAAAACGATCTTTGTTCCTTTTCCATGCGGTATCTTCTCCGCATTCTCCACCCAGAGTGCGCCGTTTCCGCAGCCGAGTTCCAGGATCTTCATTCCGGATCTCAACTGCATCTGTCTGAACAGCCAGGGAAACCACCCTTCCGGATTTACGGAATAAAGGCGGTGCAGCCGTATCCTCGCGGATACATTGCTTGCATTCTGATACTGCCGGTTTAAGCTGTTCTCCATACTGGTCAGCTCGATGATCCGGAGCATATTGTCCCAGTTCATCTCACTGCCTTCTTCATACAGCGTGAGCGTATCATCGATGGCCTTCTGCACCAGACGCATCTGATCGATCTTGTCCCGGATCAGTGTCTGCTGCAGCTTCAGGGAATCGACCATAAAATTCTGGTCCTCCGCCTTCACCATCAGCTCCTTGATCTCATCCAGCGAAAAACCGAGATATTTATACAGAAGGATCTGCTGCAGTTTCACCAGATCCTCTGCCGTATAGTATCGTGCCCCCGTCGCTTCATTCACGTAACTCGGCTTTAAAATATTCTGCTTATCATAAAACCTTACCGTCCGTACCGATACTTTTGCCATCTTCGCAAAACGTCCGGAGGTTAAAAACTTCTCGTCCATTTTTACCCCTCAAGGGGAAGGCAGGCATGCAGCTTCCCGACAATTTCCAAATAGTCGGCAATAAATGTTTCTGCGTCTTTCTCGATGAAAGCCGCATCATTATCTCTTGCGGCAAACTCATGCTTTTTGGCTCTTTCGCTGAACGCTTTCAATCCGACCGTCGCCATGGAACTCTTGACCGCGTGGGCATCGATCCGGTATGCGGCCAGATCATGCTGTTCCAGATTTTTCCGCATACGTTCCGCGCGCGCCGGTGCTTCCGCAGCGATATCACCCAAGATCACCCGAAGCATCTCTTCTTCCCCGCCGCAATATTCCAGCGCTGTCTCATAATCCAGGCCTTCGATCGCAGACAGGCAGCTTCGCATCGACCGTGTATCCGGCTCCGATGCTGCCACTTTCCCGTTTGTCTCCTGCTCTCCGGAAACCGGATCTTTCACTTTCTCCCCTGGAAGCATAGTCCGGACCGTCTCTTCCAACAGCCCGGAATCCAGCGGCTTGGTAAGATAACCGTCAAACCCTTCGCTTAAGTACATCTGCTGGCTGCCCGCCACTGCATTTGCCGTAAGAACGATCACCTTCGTATCCCGGTTCAGCGACGCTTCCGACTCACGGATGCGGTGAAGCGTTTCGATGCCATCCGGCTTCGGCATCATATGGTCCAGAAGGATCAGGTCATATTTTTTCTCTTTGCACAGCTCGATCGCACGTTTGCCGCTGCTGCAGAGATCCGGAACAATGTGATTCTGTTTCAGGAACAGTTTCACGATCGTAAGATTGGACTGGTTGTCATCGACCGCAAGGATCTTTGCATCCGGAGCAATGAAGCTGCAGGATACGGTATCCGCTGCCTTATCGCTTCTGCGTTCCATGAAATCACTTTGTAACAGTTCCGTATTCTTATACTTCACAGGAAGTCTGACCCAGAATTCGGATCCTACGCCATACTCACTCTCTACACCGTACTCACCGTTCATAGATTCTACGATGCTCTTTACAATGGCAAGCCCGAGTCCCGTACCTTCAATATTGATATTCGCCTTCATATCCGCTCTGGAAAACGCTTCGAACAGATGCTCCTGTTCCTCTTTACGGATACCCTTTCCGGTATCCTTTACCCGCAACAGGATTTCAAATCCTTCTTCCGTATCCTTTCCGCCGATCAATAAGGTTATCGTTCCCTTTTCCGTATACTTGACCGCATTATTCATCAGATTGACCAGGATCTGCCGGATCCGGAACTCGTCACTGATCATTTCATTCGGAACCTCATCCACGATCACGGTTTTGATCTCGATCTCTTTTTCTCCTGCTCTTTCCTGTATCATCGAGATCACATCATAGAGCATGTCCGATACGAGGAAATCCGTCTCCGTGATCTCCATCTTTCCCGCCTCGATCTTGGTAAAATCCAGCACATCATTTACCAGCATCAGCAGCATCTTACCGGAAGTTTTGATGCTCCTTGCATATTCTGCGATCTCTTTGTCATGGTTTTCCCGCAGGATCATTTCATTCATACCCAGGATCGCATTGATCGGTGTTCTGATCTCGTGGGACATGCTCGCCAGAAATCTTGTCTTTGCTTCGGATATGTCGATCGCATGCTGCTTTTCCATATTGACCTTCCTGAGATCCACCACCTGCTGGATCACGATAAAGGTAAGCAGGAAACCGAGACCTACCACCATCGGGATGGATTCCCGGTAATTCGGAACAGAAAAAATGATACAGGTCAGTTCGATCAGGCATCCGATCAGGAAACCGAGAAAACCGATAAAGGTATACCGGTATTTTCCGATATTTCCGCGCGTGAAATCAACCGTCAGTGTAGCGATGCCCATAGCAGCCAGGATCACCAGGACCAGATTGGCCACATCGATCAGATAATAGAACGGTATGATCCCGGTAAAATGCAGGAACGGCCAGACCACGGCATTCAGGATGGCGATCACTATCGCAACCGACATACTCCGGTTCGTCCAGCTGCGCTGCATCACAGACAGATACACCCCCAGGGGCAGGGGGATCATCAGGCAGAACATAAAACTCAGCAGCCCGTTTACGTGATACACCCCAAACAGAAGCGGAAACAGAGTTGAGTCGGTGATCAGCCATGCCGCAATGGTAAAGATGGCCAGTGCGCCGTACATCATATCGATCTGCTGCCGGTACCAGATGCTTAAAAGGATACTTACTACAAACGCCACAAAGGAAAAGGCCAGCACGACCAGAGAAAGCGAAAACGCCAGCCCATACTGTTTAAACAGATGATCCAATGCCCCGGATCTTGTGCTGATAAAGAAATCCGGAATCTCCCTGTCACTGTCCTGCAGCGTTGTACAATGGATCCGGATCTCCGCGCCGGAATCCGTCTGTTTCAGGGGCACAGACATCATAAAGCGCCGGAAATTACCACCGGGTACATTGACATCTCTTTTCTCAATATAATCCGTCCGGAGTTCCTCATTGATATACACCGAAACATCCCTGCGGGTTTCAAAATACAGATACTCATTGTCCGTTATACCTTCCGGAAGTGTATTCCCGAGTATCTGACCGCCATTCCCCTCAGATACAACATCCCAGTCTTTTACATACCGGACCGGTTCACTTTCGATCACATGCCCCGGATTTATCAAACCATAATATAGAAAAACAAAGATATTCAGCAAAAGCATAGCACACAGTAGTATTATTGCCACGGTGATGCTCCCTTTCAGCAATCCTGTTTTTTCCGTCCTGTCCATTCTGCAAACCTTCCTGCACTGCTTTTTTACAGCGTATTATACCACTACAGCCGAAAAAAAGACAGGCCCCCTGACCTGTCTTCCCGCGCAGTTCTCATTCTGCGATCGTTTCTTTCTTATCGACAATGGATTTCCCCAGCCACTTCTTCCGGTACCAATAGGACATAACGATAAGCCCCCGTATACATTCATCGGTAGCGGTACCGGCAAAAATACCGGCAACGCCCAGCCCCAGAACCACCCCCAGGCCATAGCCTGTTGTCAGCCCCAGCCCCCAGTTGCAGACGATGCCCATAACCAGCGGGAAAATGTATGCGCCGGCCGCCTTCAGACTGCTGACAAAGGTCATATTGAGACAGCGTCCGATCTCGACAAAGATATCGGCGATCATGATCATCTGTCCGAGAGCGATCACCTGCTCATTCACTTTAAAGATCTGCAGGGTATATCTGCAGAGCAGCGCATTCACGGAAGCCAGCGCGATCGTGATCGGCAATGAAGTGCCCAGCGTCCTGAACACCCTCTTATATGCCTCATCATTTTTGCCTGCTCCTACGAGATGGCCCGTAATGATCTGTGTCGCCATGGCACAGGCGTTTGAAAAGATCATCGCAAAAGAGATCAGCGTGTTGCAGTACGCTCTCGCATTGACCGCATCATTCCCCATGTCGTTCACAAAAGAAAGCAGTGTCGTCTGGTACAGGTTATAGGTAAGACTCTCCCCGGCGGAGGGAAGCCCGATCTTTATCATCTTTACCAACAGACTGCCGGGAAACGGCCGCAGGCATCGCAGTGAGATCCTTCCGATCTTTGCCGCGTAGAAAAAGATCACTAATGCGATCACCGCAAGCGTTCTGGCTGCAACCGTAGAGATCGCCACACCGGCGACTCCCATCTTCAGATAAGTGAGCGGCCCGTACAGGAACAGGAAATTACCGATCACGTTGATGATATTGATCGCAAACGTGGTCCACATACCGATCTTGGTATAGCCGTTACATCTTAGGATCTGCAGCATTACGTTAAATACTGCCGTTATGAAACCGCCGCCCCCGACGATATAGATATAGATCATCGAATAGGGCCTCATCTCCGGTGATACGTTCAGAAAATCCATGATCAGCGGATTTGCCGCGCAAAAAACACCACTGAGCACAACGCCGATCACAAAATTTACCACAATGGCCAGCGTATAGATCATATTCATCTTATCATACTGTTTTGCGCCGAGATACTGTGCAACCACCACACTGGTCGCCGTTGCGATCACATTGAACAGGATATTCATCATAAACAGTATGATATTCGCATTCCCTACTGCGCCGGGCGCAAAGGGATCATAATGGCTCAACATCAGTGTATCTACATTATTGAGCATCGTATTCAGGAAAAATTCCAGAAACATCGGCCCTGCCAGGATCAGCAGGGGCGTTTTTTCATCTATAACGATCGATTTCTTCTGATTCATAAAAGGTCTTCCGCTCCCTTATCCGTAAAATGTTGCTTCTACCATATTAGCATCCGACCCGGAGATTACTTCTTATAATTTGACTTATACTATATCATTTCCTGATTTTTCTGCTTTCGCAGGCGCTCCCGGATCAGACTGAGAAAGTGCTCGTTCTCCGGTTCATCTGCCACTTCGATCACCGGTCCGAAGGACAGGATCTCGATCAGCAGTTCCGTCTCATCCTCTTTGTCATAGAAGATCTCACAACGGTATTCATGATCACCGGTCCTGCAGGTATTTTTGCGATAGTCCGCAAACTGCAGCATGGCACGCTCCATCGCATTACGGGCATCGCGGATACACAGCGTCACCTTCTGCTGCGGCAATTCCGTTTGGAGCATCTCTTCTTTGCATCCGCTCACCGTTTCTTCTTCCGCAGCCTTCACATTTTGCATGCGTGAAATACGCAGGGTATGACGACGCACCCGCGTTCCGGTTTGTGAGATCCCCAGGAGACGGAAACAGTCATTCTTCGCAGAATACTCCAGCCGCTGCGGCTTCAGAAACAGTCTTGTAGTTCTGCCGGTACGCGCCTCATAGCGGACCCGTATCATCCGGTCGTTGCGGATGGCCTGCAGGATCGTCCGGAAATGTCTGCGATATGCCGCATCCGCATAATCGTCACCATCCGAAAACTGATCAAAATAATAGAAATCTTCATAACGGAACAATGGTTCGGTATCCGCCAGCGCATCGTTTAATGCGGCGCGATGTGCGTCCTCCAAAAACAGTCCTGCCCGCGGATCTGCCAATACCGCTTTCAGCCAGCGTTTCTGCAGACGGCTCATCGGCATCTTTACACCGCCGCGGATCTTGGATCGGTATGCGCCGTCCTGTTCATCAAAGATCTCCCATTCGTTCGCCGACAGTTTCGGCAGCAGAAATAAAAGGCTTTCGCCGAAGCCGTTCTTTTGGACGGTATCCCTCAGCATCTTCTGACTGATGGTTCCTTTCTTCATCAGCAGAAGATTGACGATCCCGAAATATCGGTTGTAGATCTCCGAAAACAGTTTTTCCATATACTATACGCCGTATTTATGATACATCTTCTCCAGATCAGAGAAAAAGATCGCTTCCAGCCTCTCGTTCCTTTCAAACAGCCGCTCCCCATCCGTACCGTAGATCTGCAGTCCCGCGATCCTGCCGGTAAAACTGCGGATCCATGGAAACATTTCCATGGCATCCTTAACGGTCTTTTCAAAGCGGAAGGTATCCGGAGCAATGCGCTCTATGCTGCAGCCTTCCCCCTCTCTCTGCAGCCGGTTTACAATATAGGGTTCCGTCCGTTCATCTGCATGGATCGTCAGGATTACTTTCTGCAGACATCCATGTCCGGGGACAAGCGGCGCGAACGATACGCCCCATACATTTTTTCTCATTTCATCTAATTGCTGCCGGTGTTCTTCTCTTTTCTCATCCCGCTCCGGAAGGATAACGACCTCCTTGATCTGGTCCAGCCGGACACACTCAAAATGTTTTGCCCGCCGGCCCTCCATATAAAGACAGACAAATCGTCTGCCGCTGCGCAGGCTCACAAAGATCTGCATCGGATAACCGCATTTCCGCTGTCCCTGCGTTTCCATACGCCGGTTGTTCTGCACTCGCAGTTCCGTTTTTTGTCTTTCCCGGATCGCATCCAGCAGTGCCAGCAGGATCTCATCTTCCAGCGTAAAGGTCGGAAAGCCATGCTTTATCCGGAAGATCTCATTCGTTTCATTCTGCGCAGATAATATCGTATCCCCGGCCACACCCAGGGGCCGGTCCATCTGAAAGCACCGGATCATATCGAGTAATTCCTCTGCTGCGGGCAGCTCTTCGAAGCGGAGACCGCGGCTGTACAAAATGCTTTTTCCTTCTTTTCTTACGTGAAGCAGGCCTTCCTCCGCATATTCATTGCATTTTCTGCGGACGATCTGCAGATCCGCCTCGTAACCGTATTCCTCCATAAGAAGATCCGCCAGTTCCGATGCCGAATAGGCAGCCTCCGGATCCTCCAGCAGTTTCAGCAGAAAGAAATGCAGGCTCAGATCCCGGTCCGTAAAGCTCCCGGTCTGCCACACCCGGAACAGGGGATTGGTATTTAACTTTTTCTGATCGATCTGCAGGGAGATATTCTTGGACTTGCCGCCCTCCGTATAGTCCTCCCGGACATATTCCGGCAGCCAGCTGGTGATCCGCCGGCGCTCATCGTCATAGGTGCGCGCACTCTTCCCCGGGAAATCACTGCGGCTCTTAAAGCCGTATACAAAGAAATCCCTCACATAATCCCTGCACTTATCTATGTTTTTGATCAATTCCTGAAAATCCGACATATGAAGATTTTACCATCTTCGCAGCTTTTTTGAAATGATTATTTTACTGCCATCTGCTATCTTGTGTATATGCGATCGATACGAAAGCCGATCCGCAATAACGCAGGGTAGCTCAGTTGGTAGAGCACGAAAAAACGGATCATCCGATCCGCTTTTCGATTTCCCGGTCGATACTGTCGTTTTCCTCTTCTGCTTTTTGTATATTAGATAAGTTTGACATAACGAGCAGTACCGCCCCGATGATACAGGCCGCAACACACAGTATCGTCATGCCGACGATCAACAATAATCCTCCGATCCCGAGCAGCGTCAATCCCGGAAGCGCCAGAAGCGGCGCCCAGATCTTCAGTTTCATCGTTTTCTGCTCTTTGCAGTACTCTATCGTCAGCTCATTGCACGGATACTTTATGATCTGCACCGGCATTTCTTTTTTTGGCTCCGTATCTCTCTGCCTGCTTTCATTTCTTACCACCAGCTCCATACCGTTCCCCCTATAATGAAAAACAGCACTATGAAATTGTTTTTCATAATGCCGTCCGGTTTCGATTTCAACTGCTTTTCAATTTGTTGATCGCAACTGGCTGACATTGATGTATACAATCACATTCATCGTTAGTCCCTATAGCTTTGCGTCGCCATCTTTCGATGGTTTTGCCCTTAGATTTGTAGAATATTATACCAGAATTCCGTAGAAAATCAAGGTTTCTTCCATTGTGAGAGTGCCGGTCTTCCGCTTGTATATTTGTGAAATCTGCCAATCCGATCCTCCGAAACGAAATGACATGCCGTTTCGATGCGTATCTCAGATATATCTCCAGATTGTGATCGCTGTTCTTCCTTTTTTGGTAGCATATTCCTCGCCGCGATATTCCAGCTTGCCATAACCCCTTGCAGAGATCTTGCTGCCCTCCTTCAATACCATTTCCGGAGTTTTGCAAAGGCGTCCGTTTACCGTCACCTTTTCTGCATCGAATAGCGCTTTTGCCTCTCCGCGGGAAAGATGATAGACTTTCGCCAGAATGGCATCCAGTCTCGGAGAAGATACCGTAACACTCTCTTCCTTCAATTTGGGAAGCATATCTTCCGGCACCGTATCTGCCGGTTTGCACCGCATCGCGGTATGCCGCACCCGATCCAGCCCGGTGCAGATAAAATCCGCCATCTCTTCCAGCACAAAAAAATATGCCGTGCTGTCACGGACAAAAATATCACCTACCACATCCCTTTCTATCCCCAGATTTAATATCGCTCCCAGAAAATCCCGATGTGTCAGTGTCTCCGCATATTTCACCTGTTTCGGTTCCGCGCAGAGGATACGGATCGGAAACGGTTCCTCATAGAACAATTCCTCCGGATCGCCGAAACGGATCACTACACGTTCACAGTTATCCGCGCCGCCCCACATTTTAATCTCTGCATCTGCAGCAGCCTGATATGCCAGCTGCGCGCTTTCCGGTGAATGAAATGTGGTATAAGTGTACACACCGCTTCTCCTGGCCCGTTCCGCCAGTTCACTGTAACGGTTTATATTTTTCTGTTCATGTTCGTTCATAAATCACTCCGATGATCTTTATATTCCTTCATCGTAATAAATATATTTAGTCACATATTAATTGTCAACGGGAACCGTTATCCCGATATCAGGTTTATCAGAATACCGGTAAGAAAAGAAAACAGAATAACATACAGCCAGTAGAATGCAAAATGCTTTGCGCCCAATACGACCTTGAGGGCTCCGAGATTTGTGATCTTAGTGGCAGGACCTGTGATCATAAAAGCTGCAGCACTTCCGAGACTCATGCCATTGGCAAGCCAGTTCTTTATGATGGGGATCGTACCGCCGCCGCACACATATAAAGGTACTCCGATGGTAGAAGCCATCAGCACGCCCCATGCCTCATTCCCCCCGAATACAAAGCGGATCGCATCCTGTGGTATGTACCTCTGGAACAGTGCCGAGAGTATGATGCCGATCAGAAAATAGAGTCCGGTCGCTTTCAGATTGCGCCACAGATTTTTCAGAAAACACAGAAACAGATTCGGGTCGGTATCCTTATTCTTCGGCTCATCAAAGTGCTGAAAATTGAAGAAGGATTTTTCCCTGTATGCGAATCGAATGACCAATCCCGCAACGATCCCGCACAGAAAACAGCTGATGATCCGTATGCACAGCACTTTTACACCAAGTGCGGCGCTGTATATGATCAACTGGGGATTGAGCAGGATCGAACTCATCATAAAGGATGCCAGCCATTCGTCTTTGATGCCGCTTCTCGAAAAAGACGCCGCGATGGGTATCGTCCCGTACATGCACAAAGGTGATGCCACTCCCAGGATCGAAGCAAAAATAATCCCAACGATACTGCTCCCGTCGCTTTTCATATTGCGCATCAATGCATGGATCTTATCCTTAAAGAAAACAGATACCACCGATCCAATGAGCATACCGGCAACCCAGTACCAAAAAATCTGACTGAACTGCAGAGTAAAATAATACCAGAAATAGATCCACTCGGTTTTCAGTACTTCCGCCATCCGAAACCCCTCCGGTATTTATTCCGTAATGGTATCAATATCGACCAGCCGATAAACCCTGTTTCCGAATCCGATCTCTTCCGCATGCGTCAGAATATGCAGCCCGTTTTTTTCCAGTATCCTTCCCTGCAGGGAAGCGCCATCCTGCGCTTCAAAAACCTGATCCACGCAAGCCTGGTCCAATGCCACAGGATCCGTTGATGCAAAGATCCCGATATCGTGCATATCCACTTCTGTCGGTGTAGATACGCAGTCGCAGTCTATAGAGAGATGATTCATAACGCTGATATAAACGATACGGTTTCCGTGATCTTCATAATCCGAAACAGACTTGGCTGCCTCTGCCATACTCTCCGTGAAAACATCCTGATTGGTGATCAGCGAGCCCAGGTCGATCGGCGGTTTGGAAAAGACTCCTCCGGTATGGATACGTACCTTTCCCTCTCTTGATGCTATGCCGATCGATATATTTTTCAGCGCACCGCCGAAACCACCCATGGGATGCCCTTTGAAATGGGAAAGCACCAGAACATAATCATAATCGGCCAGATCCTGACCGACCCAGTTTTCCTGAAGATGAACCCCGCCCTCCACGGGAATCTTTATATATCCGTTCTCATCCATAATATCCACATCCGCGATCGATGTGAAACCGTGTTCTTCCGCAACCTGTCTGTGCATTGCGGTATCCGCCCGTTTGGAGCCGGAATAGGCAGTATTACATTCTATGATCGTTCCGTTTACACGATGCACCAGATCCCCGATGAGAGCCGGATCCAGATAATTCGGATTTCCCGCCTCTCCTGTGGAAAGTTTGACCGCCACTCTCCCTTCCGGATGAACATCCAGCGTTTCATAGATCCGCATCAGAGCTTCCGGACTGATCTCATTTGTATAATATACAACAGACGATTCCGCAGGAGTGCGGCCTTCTGCTTCCATCACCTCGGCATTGTAAGAGATGTGCGGTTCAATGTCATAGTGCATATGATGCTTATACAGCAAAACCAGACCAGCAAGAACGATCACGATCACAGCCAATACGGCAAGTATTTTCTTCCGCTTATTCTTTTTCATATTCTACCTTTTCTCCTTAGGCAATAGTCCGTTTAAACCTACATAATGATACTTCATCAAGAGTAAAATATGCTTTTTCAATTCTTCGGGGTTTTCATAAGAAGTGATCACATCCGTCAAAGCAAAGATCTGAATCTTCGCGATCAGTATATTCAGTTCATTATCCGTAACCTGTGACCGTTCGGTAAATATCCGGATGTAGTGCGTGGTGATAAAATCTCTGTCTTCGTCTCTGCCGCTGTTCAGCATCACCAGTATCCCACTGCGATGCTCGGCGACTATATCCGCCAGGCGGTATGATATTTCCAATATTTTCATTTTCAGACTTTTCTCTATAAAATCAGACGCCGTCATCCGGTCCGCCACTTCCAATATGCTGCGGCGCGCCTCTCCGACCAGCGTCTCATAGATTGCTTCCTTCGAAGAAAAATACCGGTAAATATTGCTCTTGCTGATATAGCATTTCTCCGCGATCAGTTTCAGAGACGTTTTGGCATAGCCATAGCGAATAAACAGTTTCTCCGCCGTCATCAGTATCCGATCATACAATTCTGCCTTTTTTACCTGCATGGCGCACCTCAAAAGCGACTGTTGTTAATCCGCAATATAACAATCATTTCTTTATATGTCAAGCATTATAGCGCAATAGCGACCATTTGCAGGATCAGTACCATCTTTCAGGAAATCTTCTGTAACCGCCCGGCATCTTTCCGATCAACAGGAAAATTCCTGCAGTGAGCGGATCACCCGAACACCATCCACCCGAACGTCTCTGCCGCGTGACAGATAGATTGGTGTGATCCCGAGCATTTTTGCCGGCTCTACATCCGAGACCATGGAGTCTCCGATATGGATCACCTCCTCCGGCAATACTCCCGCCACTTCCATCGCTTTTTCAAAGATCGCGCGGTGCGGTTTACAGGCTTTGGCAAGTTCTGCCGAAATGATCCCTGCCGGATGCAGATCCTTCAGCCGCATAGATTCTTCCAGATAATTCAGATCATCATTCGACAGTACATAGATCGGCAATTCACTTTTCTCAAAAAACGGCTTTACATCTTCATACAACGGCGCTTTGATCCAGATATTTCGCCATACATCCAGCATATAGTCCTCATCACCGTCCAGTCCATGATTCTCACGACAGTATGCAAGGATCCGTTTTGCCCGTTCGTCATTTCGGATGAATGCATCCCCAAAGCTCTGCGCTTCGATTTCTTTCACCTGTCCCCATACAACTTTCAGAATCTCCTGCGGATCCTTCAGATCACTGTGCTTCATAAAATAACCCAGCAGCTCCCGCGTGTATGGTTCATCTTCCTGTACCATGGTACCGGTATAATCCATAAAGAT
>JAEEGL010467435.1_pt1 | contig 14102 bp, 14 predicted proteins | sample 9134231 | NCBI WGS metagenome assembly JAEEGL01 (sample SAMN16246548, study PRJNA631951) | gut metagenome | biome: gut microbiome; feature: rumen; material: fiber-attached | host: Bos | place: Iran: Karaj | collected 2018-10 | reverse complement strand
TTAAATGTTCAAACTTTTCATATTTTTCATCAAGATCACTAGATGCTGTATTACATGCTGCCCAAAATTCTTGTTTTAATTTTGTAGACATCACGCTTATTTGTTGAAATGTAAAAGTCCTTGATCCATCAATTGTTGTAACTGTATTTGTTGAAATAGTATAAATGTCATTCATTACTTTTTCGTAGTTTTCCATAAATCCATATGAACCTTCTTTAATTGTATATGTTCCAGGAGTAATTTTGCTTCCAGTCACTCCAGCAAATGAAGTAATATCACTAAAATATTCTTTTGTAATTTTTATTTTCATTACAATTTCAAAGTAGTTTTCGCCACCATATGTTTCAAGCTTAATATTGTTGTCAATTACTTTATTTGCAAGAGAAATAAGTTCGCTTCCCATTAATGTACTTTTGTTAAATGATTCATATATTTTATTGTACTCAACAGATTGTCTAATTTCTTCTTGATTTTGTCTTGCTTGTTGTAATTTTGATAAACTATTATAAAAATATACCAAAGTACTTAGCATAATTAGAGCAATAAGTATACTTGCTGATATTCTTAATGCTTTTGCAGCATTTTCCATATATTGTTTTTTCCTCCTTCAACATTTAATATACTGCTTATGCTTTTAGCTTATACATTTTAACTAATTCACCAACAGATCCGGCTGCTTGCATTGAGTTCATAGATGATGTCATTGACTTCATTCCAATAAATACTAGTGGGATAATTAAGTATCCTATGAATAATACAAACATTGGAGCAAATCCAATAAATTTGCCTATCATACCTTTTCTTGAGATTAATCTTTCATTTGATTCTTTTCTCTTAGCCTGGTAGTAATCTCTTTCTGAATCCAATTCATCAAATGCTTGTGCTATTGGTATTTTTTCAACAGCAGCTTGCAGGCTATCAACTATTCTTATAAATTCTTTATAATTTACTTCATCTTTCATTTGTTCTAGAGCTTCCCAAGGTCCTGATTCATAGTTATTAACACATCTTTCAATTGGATCTCTAAATATATTTGAGTATCTTTCAAGCCACTCTAAAATCATTTCAACATTAACTCTTTCGATTCTCATCAGCATCAGAATAATTGTATGGAATTGCATTACCTCATCTTCCATTCCAATTTTTCTAATAATTCCTTGGAATATAAGCATAAATATTGGTAGGTTATATCCAACTATTGCAAATACCATTGCTAGAACCATTTCGAACCAGCTCATATATTCAGCATTTACTTTCTTTAACTTTTCTAAAACTCTTTCTGAAGCAGTAGTAATTTCATCTTCTGAAGCAGTTTCATAATCTTTAGATTTTCTCATTGCTTTTTCAATATCTTCAACAGTAGTATCTGTTTTACCTTTAAATTTATCTAGAAAAGTGTTATCACTTTGGGTAATTTCTTCTGCCTTTTTTAGATTAGCTCCAGATAATTCACCAACAATGTTATACTCTGATGTTGGTTCTGTATATATATAGTTTATTTCCATCTTGTGTATCTGACTAAAAATGAATAATGATCCGATAAATACTGCAATTGTAAGCACTAGTCTATTAACATATAGCCATTCAATCTTTTGTTTAGAGGCTGCTGTTTTCATTCTCTCTTGTATTTTTCTTCTGTCTTTTGTTCCATCTCTTGGTACAAATGCATCAACAATTTGTGTTAGAACAGGAAGTTTATATACTTTTTCCTGCCAAGGATGATCTTTTTTTACATCCATTTTTGTAGAACCATTATCTTTTAGCTCTCTTGTTAAAATGTAACACACAAATGTAGTAATCATAACTAGCAACTGTACAATTAAACCACTTTTTCCATTATAGAATGATGATGTAAAGCTAAAATTACCTAATGCCCAATTCTTTACTGGTTCTAAGGCTAATATCGGTGCTATAGAGATAAATGATAAACTTTGGAATACGTAGCTTAATTTATCTCTCTTTAATATTTCCAATTGCATTTCTTGGCTAATATTGTTCAGGTTTTTTAAATATAATGATGATTTATCAATTTTTCTATCACCAAATTCTTTTGTTAAATAAGAAATACCTGCAAATTCTTTTAGATAACTATTTGGTGCAATATCGTAATATTTTTCAAGTTCCATTTCTGGATCATCTGAAATCAAAATTTCATATATGTGTTCAGCTTGTCTTGACATAGCTGAGTTATCATCTTCTTGTGCTACTTGGTATATAGCTTCTTCTACCATGTTAAACTCATGGTAAGCATGTCTTATTTCTGCAAAGAAATCTATCTGTTGTGCTAACAAAGAGTTATCAATTTTATCAACCAGTGAATCTATAATAGAGTCTACTATAAATAATTCAAACACTAATAAGATTGATAAAACAAGTGTGTTATTTTTTGTTAATATAATAATTCCTATTGTAAGTGGAATTATTAAAAGCAATGCTCTTGTAAGTATTTTTGCTGATTGAGTTCTTGTTAAGTACTCATCTTCGATGTTTGTAATTTCAAGTCTTCTTCTTAGCTTAAATAGATATCTTCTAATTAAAGGAGTTCTATAATATACCATATATAATTTTTGATATAGTACTTCAGTTGAAAATGACTTTTTTTCGGTATTTGCTCTTAACTTTTGTATTTGCGCATATTCTGATTTTTTTAATTTCTTATTTAATATTACATAAGCAATTATAACTCCAGCAAACAATACACCCAAAACAATTAAAGCATATAAAATTATATTGCCACTTTTAAACATTTGCTTGGCTTCCTCCTTTAATTTTTTCTATTTGTTGTTACAATTAATCTTCTTTTATAAATTCTGCTTCTCTATGTACATCCATTCCCCAATTATCATGTACGAATTTTTTAAATCCTTCTGCATCTGTATCGTCCATGTTGTTTAACATTTCTTTGATGTTTTTCTCAGAAATTGGGTTTGTTAATACATAAGTTCCATCATGATATTCAAGTATATTTACATATCTGAATAATTCTCTGTTTGTTACTTTCGTAAAGTAATTTGTTGCATTGTCCATAAATTTGTCTATCTTCTTATCCATTGTCTTTTCTTTTTTGTAGTCGAATGTATATTCATTCTTATCTTCAACTGGTATACATTCTGTAATTCTCTCTATATATCTTCTTCCTCTAAAGTCTTTTACTAAGTGAATATCGAAGTTTAATACAGATACAACTTGCTCTGCTGCTGTTCTTTCATCATTGAACACACCTGCTCTTAACATTGAGTTACGAAGTGCTGTTACTAAGTCTGGGAATGTTTTAGCGTGGTGAGTAAATAATGTAAATTTAGAAGCAACCTGTGCAGATTGGATCATCCAAGATGCTACGGGGTCTGTTGCAACCTCTCCGGATAATATTTACGGAACCGTCAGTCTTTTTCTGAACGTCCAAACACTCTTGTCCAGATATTGTTTCTGTTTCCCTCATTGAAAGGATGTTTCTAGTTGGATAAATTCTTCTTAAGTGAAGCTCGAATGCAGTTTCTGTGATACGAAGGTTCATTGTTTCGTATATATTTTCGATCATAGCCATAAGCATTGTTGTTTTACCACAACCTTGCTCACCAGTTAGTGATATAATTCTTGCTCCCTTTACTAAATATTTTAGTAAATCTATTGTTTGTTCTTTTCCAGGGAATTTTACTATTTGTTCTAGTGTAGCTCTCTTTACGTCGAACTTTCTTACGAAGAATGCCCATGTTTCAGACATACTAGGACGAACAACAACGACACGAGAACCATCTTTCATTTCATTAATCTTATAACCATTGGTATCTGATAATTGTCCAGGGTTATTATATTTATAAATGTTTTGACAAACTCTTTTTAACTCTGCTTCACTACCAAAAGATAAGAATGAAAGATACATTGCTTTACCTTTATAGAATATCCATACTGAATCGTATGACATTGGTATTCTATTATCATTCATTTGTTGAAGATAATCATCCATATCACTTAACTGATCTAAGAATGAAGGCGGAATACCAGATACACCACCAGATACACCATCGATATTCATATCTCTGATATCATCTACTACTGAATATCCTTTATATTCTTGGTAAATTCTTTGAACAACAATTTCTAGTTTATCTTCAAAAGAAAGTGTTTCTGGAGATACTTCACTTGTAAATATCTCGTCTATTTCTCTTGGAGTTATTACATATGATGGAACTGTTGCATCAAACTCATATTTTGGATAATCTAGTGCATATTTAGTTATAATCTTTGTTAAAGCCTCAGCTTTATATGTCTTCTTATATATATGCATTAAAATTTCAAACTTATCTTGAGATGTTAACTCATTAAAGTTGTTAAAAGGTATTGCATGATTAATATTAAAGTTATTTACTTTATAATCGTTTTTTAACAAATCAAACATAAGAGATTTAACGTATTTCTTATCATTTGAATCTGCATATCCAGCACCTTTTAATGCTCTTTTTAATTCATATTTAACATTTTTTCTTCTTTCAAATTCTTCTTCAGAAAGCGCTAGATCATATAAATTCATTCTTGTAATTTCATCAAATTGCTTTTTTACATAATCTTGCATAGTAGAAAGACTATATGTTGTCTTTTCTCTTGTTAAACTATCTTCAACCATTTGGTCAGCGCCAGATTTTTTTACTCTGTAGTAGAAAAATGCAGCTACAAATGCAATTATCAATAGTATCAACAAAATATTAAATACAAATGCCACTGACATCATATCACCCCTCTTACTCTTTTATTTTTAAAATCTTTACAATTTCCTCTACAATTTCAGTTGCTTTTAGCATAAAGTTTCCGTTATAATCTCCTGCTTGAGCATTTAGATTCTTATATAAGAAATATAAAACATTACCATCATTACATGCATCTGTAAATAGATAGTTGTGTGGAAGAACTAAACATGGATCTGGAATTTTATATTTAAGTTTTAAGTTAAATAAATTGTACTTAGATCCAGGTTCATAATCTCCTACTACATATATTTTAGTTTTATCTTTTAAAGCATCTATAAATTCAATTTTCTTTAAGAAATTATTTAGTTTTTCAATTTCTTGTGGAACTACACAAACTATAATATCCGCTTGTTCCATTACTCTTATAGCACTATCATCTGTCATAGTTTTTGGTAAATCTACTAAAACTAAATCATAAACCTCATCAGCATTTTTAACAATTAAAGGCATGCTAATTAAATTTTCTCTTGCTTCAGCTTGAGTATTTGCAATAGCACTATATAAAATATCTAATCTACCTTTTAATACAGGTTTAGAATAATTTTGAATAATATCTGGAGATAATTTATTAGATTTAATTAATCTCATAATAGCATTCATTCCTAAGTTTGTATCATTAAAGCTATTAGCATTTATAAGATCATCATACATTGTATAAGATGATGCTATTTTTTTAGCATTAGAATTTGCATCTATCAAAAGTGATGATGTCTTATGTGTAATTCCAAGAAGTGAGCTAACAGCAATTGCTACATGAGTACATCCTGACTTTCCTTCTTCTGGGCTCCAAAAAACGATCTTAGCCATTAGTTCTTCCTCCTTTTAATCTCTTTTAAAACTTCTTTTGCAGATACATCTCCAAGCATTCTAGAAATGTATTCACATAGATATAATACATAAGTTTTTGTATGTTTTTTAATATCTATTAATCCACTATATTGTGAATCTATATTTACCATTACATCTTGTTCATCCATACTTATCTCGTATATTTCATCTGTCCATCTAACAGCATAATTACCGATTTTTTCTTCAAAGTAATTATTTGCTGCTCTAGACATATACGCTCTATATAAAATTTTTGAAAATACAAGTTCTTTTTCTGGATTTTCAGCTCTCATAACTCTAATTAATTCTTCATTTCTAGCTACAGATACAACATTTGTATCTATAAACATATATGATTTATTTACTTCAAAGTTTCTAAATTTTCTATACCCTTCATAATTTTCAACATCTAGAAGGACATAACTATATCTTTGAATGTCTATTCCTTTTTCGTTTAGATAATTCATTAATTCTTCATATGAATTAAAACCAATAGCAAAATCTATATCTGCATATTGAGTAATATAGCTTTGGCTTTTATCTATTGATGGAATAATATATTTGTATTTTTCATCTGATGTAGCATCGATTACTAAAACAGACCTACCCATTATTTCTAATGCTTTTGCTGTTGCAATAACGAAATCATATTTATCTACATAACCATACATTCCAATTGATTGCATTTTATCTCCCCCTATTTATATTATTTTCCCTCAAGTAAATTTTCTCTTTGTGTTTGTTGAGTAATAATAGATTGTTGAGCACCTGTTACTACATTTTCATAAGTTCCACTATTTTGTGATTGATAGTTTTTAATTCCACTTTCAATAGTAGATCTTTGTTCAGCATTAAGTCTTGCTAATTCTTGAGTTGCATTTTTTAATAAATATTGATTAGATTTCATTGCAGTCATAACATATGTATTTGGTTGATAGTTTTGTGTTGTTTTAGTTGATGCGTTAGCAAAGTTTTTATATTTATAAATATAATCATAAAGTTTTGCTGCACCTTCTGTAGCATCCATTTCTGTTAATTTTTCCCAATCTTTTTCTATAACTGTTTCAAGGTAACCTTTTGTTTCACTCTCAATATCCTCAGATGTTTTAACTTGTGCATCACTATCTGCATATCTTAAAGCATAAAGTTTAGAACCACTATTTAGATATGAATCTACGATAGCACTATCTAATAATTGAATTTCATCTTCAGATAATTTTAACCAGAAAGTTGTATCATAAATTTTATCTATTGTTTTTTGAGCTAGAACAATATAGTCAGTACCATTAGGGAACATTAATCTGATATCTACTGTGTCTCCTTCATCTAAATCTGAAGGCATAAGAACAGTGTTAATTTCAACATCTCTTACGTCTGCAGCTACAACTTCTTCACTTACCATATTTCCTGTGATAGGCACCTTAGCAGCAATATTATATTTTGCAGTAAGTCCTACTATTCCAGCAGCATTTACAACTCCAGTAGGTACAGTACTATTGTTTACGTTAATAGTCTCTATCATATCTTGAGTTATAATCTCACCTTGAACTATATCTCTCTTTAAAACTACTACTGGTGTAGTATAATTCTTTAAATAATTTTTATTAGTTCCGTTTCTGTATGAAGCGATTGTAAAGAAAGAGAATACAGCAACAGCAATTGCTACAACAATACCAATACTTGCACCAATTATGATACCTTGTATCATCTTCTTTTTAATTTGACTCATTCCTATCATTTGTTATCAACCTCCATAAACTATTTGAAATCTTTATTTTTCAGTTAGTTTTTCTTAAATAATTATATTATTAATATTAATAAAATGCAACCGAGAAAAACTAAAACTAAGGTCGTATTTTGATTTGAAATATAAATGTAACAGTGTCGAAACTTGTTTGTTTTCTGCGTGTTTTCTAAACGCAAAAAAATCTAGCATCATATGCTAGATAAAAAAATCTTTTTATATATAAATTCAAAATAATCCGTAAAACTTTTTCTCATGACTTCATCTTTAGATACTAAATTTATACTATCTATAATTTTATCATTACAAATAACATCAATTTTTCCTAAAACATCCCCACTTAATACAGGTGCAGAAATATCATCTACCATTTCTACCCTAGTCTCATACTCATCCTTTGAACCTTTTTGAGTTAAGACAAAGATATCATCTTCTGGATAAGCAACAATAGAAACGCCTAAACTTTTGTCCACCTCAATTTGAGAAATTTCATCTTCTTTTGATACAACCTTTTTATTTTCAAAATTTTGAAAACCATAATCTAAAAGCGTACGCGTTTCTTGAAGTCTAACATCTGAACTTGGGGCATGCATGATCACACTAATATATGTTGTATTTCCTCTTGTAGCACTCCCAACTAAATTATACATAGCAAGACTAGTAAAACCAGTTTTAAGTCCCGTAGCCCCATCATAAAATCTAATTAATTTATTTGTACTATTTAAAACTGTTTCCCCTCCTCTTAATTCATCTGTCCAAATAGATGTAAACTTAGTAACATCCGGATGTTTTAAAAGAAGTTCTCGTGCAAGAAGTGCTTGATCTTTAGCACACGTATGATGCCCTTCTTCATCTATTCCATGAGAATTCATATATTGTGTGTTATTCATACCAAGTTCTTTTGCTTTATCATTCATCATAGCAACAAAATTAGATTCACTTCCACCAATCATTTCCGCCATTGCCACAGTCACATCATTGGCACTAACTATACAAATCGCCTTTAAAGCCTCCTCGATTGTTAGCTCCTCTCCTTCTTCAAACCAAATTTGAGAGCCACCCATTTCTTGAGCATTTTTACTACAAACAACTTTATCATCATATGAAAGTGAACCATTGTCTATTCTTTCCATTATCAAGAGCAATGTCATAAGTTTAGTAACTGATGCAGGAAGCATTTCATCTTCCTCATTATGTGCATAAATAATTTGTCCTGTGTCTTTTTCCATTAAAACTTGAGCAAGCGATTCAAATTCAAAAGATGCATCTGAAAAAGTGGCTACACTACTTTGCTTATTTTTTTCATTTAATTCATAAATATAGCTAGTGCCAAATACAGAATTTAAAGACAACAGAAAATATATACTAATACCTAAAATTGTAATGATTTTATTCACATTATCCACCTCAATACATTGTATTAAATAGCAGACAAAAATATACAAAAAAATAAACTGCTATAACGGAATATAGCAGTTTAAAATATAAATAGTTTTATTCAGGTTTTTCAACTTCAGTTTCTTCTTTAGGCATCATTTTATTAAGTTTTTTGTTAATTTCAGTTGTATTTCTGCAATTAATAATGCTTATAAGAACTAGTTCATATCCAACTCTAAGGAATAGATTTCCAAAGATTAATAGTCCGAAACATAATAATACGTTAACAGCAATTAATCCTAGAGAATATAAAGTAGTGAATATAGCAGCTATTAAATAGAATATTTTTAATAGCATTTCAACTACCATATTTCTAAATGTTAGAGTTTCATATAACCATCCTAAGAAACCATTAAACTTTCCATCATTCTTTTTGCTTAGGAAAGTAAAATATAGTGCAATCCCCCCAACAACTGCAACTACTAATGAAATGATCATCCAAATTCCTAAAGTACTTGCAGTGTTAGCTGCTTTAGTAAGTGAATTTGAACTGTTATATAATGAAGAATACATAAAATCCCCTCCTGCTAATACAATAACATAAAAATATTAATTAATCAATATAAATTATATTAAATCACATGAAATTTCTATTTCAAATGCACCCGCAACAAATGGTGCCACTGTATATGGGTTAAATATTATAATTATATTGTTATCACTAAAAATAAAATTAGAAAATGTATTTTTAGTTTTCTTAAGTCCATTTTCTAGCCATATTAAATTAGAATATTCTTTAAATTTTTCATTACATTCCAATTGCTGCTTTGCCTCTACATATAAATCATCTAACAAATTAGGATTTGTCTTAAGTAAGCTATCAATAGTTATAACCTCGTCCCCCTCATATACAACTGTAAAAAATTCCTTAGTATCATGTGTAACGCCAACGTTTGAATCAACTTCAAATTTAAAGGAATCTATACTTCCACTTTCATATTTTTCAAAGGAAATATTTAACTCTTTACCTTCAGATAGCGTATCTATACTTTTAAACTTATCTATATAATAATCCACTTTTTCTTGAATCAAACCATTTGCCTTAACACATTTGGTAACCGGATAATAAACATTAATTTTGCCATTTTCATCATCTATAACTATACTCTCTATTGTAAATTCATCTATTGAATTATCCACCTTTTTCACATTAACAATTTTTTCTTTTTCAGCAGAAACTATAATTGGAGAAAGAAGTATTACAAAGCATAAAAAAAGAGCAAGTATTTGTTTATGATTCATAACATCACCTAAAACAATTATATGCTCTATATGTTTTATTATTAATAAATATTAATTTTCTTTTTTATCATTGTAATCATAAGTATAAGCAAGTAGATCACTAGGTTTAACTATTCTTTCTACTCCATCAATATAGCAAATTATATCTATATCTTTACACATATCTACCAGATACTGTCTACACATACCACAAGGAGTAAGAGTAGCATCAAAATCTTGTTTACCCTTCATTTTTCCAACAACAGCAATTGCAAGAAATTCTGTATCTCCATGTGAAATAGCATTTTGTATAGCATTTCTTTCTGCACATACACTCATTGCAGGAATAGCTTCGTCTTCAACATTTACTCCTATATATACTGTTCCGCTTTTTGCAAGTAAAGCAGCACCCACTTGATACCCGCTAATTGGCACAAAAGCGTTTTTAGAAGCATTTTTTGCAATGCTTAATAATTCTTCTTGTTTCATACATTATACCTCCTAAAAATTGAATATTTTTAAAATTTCTGGTCCAAATAAAACTAACTGGTAAATAAATAGTACAATTAAAATACCTAAAGCAGCACTAAATACCATATTAATTTTTCTTGCCTTAGTATTTGTTACCTTAAGTACAAATATCATTAAACTCAAAACCACACAAACTGCTCCAACTAACAAGCTTCTAGTAATAACGCAAGCATAAGTTGAAAGACCAAAAGCCAGCGCAACATTTAAACTAGGTCCTGTATGAGCATATTCATCACCTTTACCAAATAAACCTTTAAGTATTACCACTAAAACTATCAAAGCAAATAATATAGTTAAAAAGATATGACTTCTTGAACTAATTGCTGATTCTAAAAAAGAAGTAGTAGCATTTCTAAGCTTGTCTGCAAACAAGAAGTATGCAACTATAACAGATATTCCAGATGATATTAATACTCCACCAGCAGCAATATCTTTTGCAGCTTTTGCTCTATCATCATATTTATCTGTTATTAAATCAACAATATATTCAGAAACAGAGTTCATCATTTCAGAAAATAGCACAAAGCCTATTGTTAAACATAGACAAACAAACTCAGTTCTATCTAGTCCTAAAACAACACCTGCAATTAAAACAACTAAAGCAATTAAATAATCTATTCTTAAATTTCTTTCTGTTTTAAAAGCTTTAATTATTCCATCTACAGAATGATGCATAGCAGTAACAAAGTTTTTATTTTTCTTAATTTCTTCAACACTGTTTTTTTCTACATTTTCAATGTTTTCTTTAGTTTCCTTCTCCATCTATTCTACCTACTCCTATTTTTTCTAATATTTTCTCTTCTAGAGCACGCATTTCTTTCTTTTCTTCATCAATAATATGGTCATATCCAAGTAAGTGACAAACTCCGTGAGTAATCATGTATAGCATTTCTCTAAGTATCCCTGTACCATATTCTTCTGCATGTTCTTGAAGAACATCTATACACATAATTATATCCCCTAGTTCTAATTCTTTTACTTTTTTATTTTCATCTAATGAAGAAAAATCATTAATTTCTTCTCTAGAAAAAATTGGAAAAGATAATACATCTGTAGGTCTATCAACATTTCTGTATTCTTTATTTATTTGATGTATTTCTTCTTTATCTACAGCACTAATAGATATAGAAATATTTTGGTTAGTTATATTTTTTTCTGCCAATGCTGTATCTATTATTGTTCTAATATCATCCGTAATATCTCTTGAACATTTTTCTTTAATATACTCTACTAATTGATCATCTAAATCTATAGTAATATTATTCATTTGTTTATTCCCTTCCTTTAAAAGTACTAGCTTCTTCAATAACATTATATACAATATCTACTGTCATTGTTTCATCATTTTCATCTAATACATTAACTTCTATATTATCTACTTTTGCCTCGTTACAAGTAGGTAATATTTCATGTTCCATATAATAACTAGCTTCATTTTCAGCATTAGATATTATCTCATCTTTACTTAATATGATTTCATTTACTTTATATGGTAAAAATTTATACAAACAAAACGATATCTTATTTCCAAAGATATTAATATCCTTTGCACTCTTAATTATATCATACTTTGTAGATTTATCCAAATAATTTATGTAATTTTCATTATTATTTATATCTACTCCAACACTATATTTTTCTTTACCATAATACTCTTTTTCTTCTTTTACATACTTATATTCTTTAGTGTAGTTGTATTTACTTAAGATATAGATTTTACCTTTAGCTTCAACATCTAGTACTTCATTAGTCCTAGTATAAATTTTACCTTCAATAACAATTCTATCTTTTTCTATATAATCTCCTTCTTGAGACAAAGCAGTACCATTTTCTACTACTAACTTTTGTATTATACCTTCTTTAGTAGATAACAAATCCCCATTTGTATAATTTACAATCATATTAGCTTTTGTCTTTTCAACAATTTCCACATTTAAAGTTTTACCTTTAATATCTAATCCTATCCAAGCTGCATCATCTAGTAATACACGCATATTTTTAATAACATCACGTGTATTAATTTTAAATTTACTCTTACCTATATGAACCCCACTATTTTCTAATGCAGAAATTACTTCCTCATCACTAATGCTCACATTTCCACTTACTGTTATATTCCAAATAAATGTAGTAGAAAAAATAGAAGCAAATAAAAACAATAATATAAAAGCAATAATTAACTTTCTTTTTCTATACTTGAAAGCATTAAAATATAGACCACTTTTATTAATTATTTTAACTTTACACTTTGTTTTTTTAGATATAGATTTTAGCTTTTTAAACTCTTTTATATTAATTTTAAATCTAATAATACCACTAGTTACATTAATAATATCCCAAACGTTAATATTGTTAATTTTGCACAAATTAATAAAACGTTCAACAAAAAATCCTTGTACTTCAACTTGTACAACACCATAAATACTATTTATTCCATCATATAAATTCATAACTTACCTATTCTCAAAACTAATATTGTGTATTATTCCAGAAAGTAAAAATTCAACTTCATTTAATTCTTCTATTTTTAAATTTTTACCTTCAATTTGAAGCACAAGGTTTAAACATTTTAATTTTATATAATCCTCAGAACAATCTAGTACACTAGTTTCTGCCTCTATTAATAATTCACCATTATCTATCATAGTTATTTTAGAATGATTACCAGTAAGCTCTCTAGGTAAATTTAAAGTATCAACAAACTTATCTTTAGCTTTAGAAATGTGCTTAGTATAGTTAAAATTTTTAAATACATTCAATATAGTTTTCTTATTTTTCTTTTTCATAATACTATTAAATTATATATTTCCTAGAGTTAAAATATGACAAAAAAATAGGATAGATTTCTCTACCCTATTTATTGTATCTATACAGCTTTATCTAAAATTTTCTTACCAGATAATGAATAATATGCATCTTTAAGTTCTATCATATTAACTGTATCATCTTTATTTACAAAATTTTCTTGTGTATATTTTAGTGTTTGTTTTCCAGTTGCCAAATCATAAACTAAAACATTTTCTTCATCTTGTATTGCTAAATATTTATCTGTATCATATAGTTTTGTTCCTTTTACTTTATTAATAGAAACTTTACCATTTTTATCTATTACAGTAACTACGCCTTCTTTAGCATTTTCAATAATAATATAGTTTTTACCTGGAACTAAGGCATCTTCTGCTGTTAATTCCATTTTATAATTTTTAGCAAGCATTAATGTTCTTACAGCTGTACCATTTGGATATGTTGTAGTAACAAGACCAAATCCTCTTTGAGAATATTCTGTTACATCTGTTAGAACTTTATTTCCTTTGAAATCAAAAACATCATGTGTTGAGAAGTTATTAGTTGGATTTAAAACTAAATATTGAAGATTACTAATTTCATTTCCGTTGAATTCATAACCTTGAACCTTAACTTCTTTTTTGTTTTCATTAATAATTCTTACATAATCATTTTCATTAATTATGAAATAAATATTTTTATCTACATCTTGAACTATACTAATTCTGTTAGATGATTCAATTACTTTTTTGAAATCGCTATCATAAACGGTATATTTATTTTCTCTTGTACCAGAAGAAGTATTTCTTTGTTCT
>JAEEGL010456412.1_pt1 | contig 14102 bp, 10 predicted proteins | sample 9134231 | NCBI WGS metagenome assembly JAEEGL01 (sample SAMN16246548, study PRJNA631951) | gut metagenome | biome: gut microbiome; feature: rumen; material: fiber-attached | host: Bos | place: Iran: Karaj | collected 2018-10 | reverse complement strand
TGGAGAGAGATCTTATGACATCTATTCAAGGCTGTTGAAAGAAAGAATTGTTTTCTTGGGAGAAGAGGTCAACTCCACATCGGCAAGTATAGTTGTGGCACAGCTTCTTTTCCTGGAGGCTGAGGACCCCAACAAGGATATCCACATGTACATCAACAGCCCCGGAGGAGAGATCACATCCGGCATGGCCATCTACGATACAATGCATTACATCAAGTGCGATGTGAGCACCATCTGCATCGGTATGGCTGCCAGCATGGGTGCATTCCTTCTGGCAGGCGGTGCCAAGGGCAAGAGAATGGCACTTCCCAACGCTGAGATCATGATCCATCAGCCTCTTGGCGGAACCCAGGGACAGGCAACTGAGATTGAGATAGCTGCCAAGCACATCATCAGGACCAAAGAGAAATTGAACAGAATGCTGGCAGAGAACACAGGCAAGCCCTATGAGCAGATTGCAGCTGACACAGAGCGTGACAACTGGATGACAGCTCAGGAAGCTCTGGACTACGGCCTCATCGATTCAATCGTTGAGAACCGTCCGAGAGATAAGGAAGAAAAGAAGTAATATTTTAAGGAGACAAGATGGCAAAAAACACAGAGATCAGGTGCTCTTTTTGTAATAAGACGCAGGATCAGGTAAAAAAGCTTATAGCGGGTCCGGCAGGCGTATATATCTGTGACGAGTGCGTGGATATATGTGCGGATATCATCGAGGAGGAGTTCGAGGATGAACCTGAAAAAGGACAGGACCAGCAGATCAACCTGCTCAAGCCTGTTGAGATAAGGAATTTCCTTGATGAGTATGTAATCGGACAGGATGAAGCCAAGAAGGTTCTGGCAGTATCGGTTTACAACCACTACAAGAGAGTTCTTGCTCCCAAGAATGATGACAAGAATGAAGTTGAACTCCAAAAGAGCAACATCATTATGATAGGACCTACAGGTTCAGGTAAGACATACCTGGCCCAGACTCTGGCCAAGATAATCAACGTGCCCTTCGCCATCGCGGATGCCACAACACTTACCGAGGCCGGATATGTGGGTGAGGATGTTGAGAACATTCTTTTGAAGCTTATCCAGAATGCTGACTACGATATAGAGAGAGCCCAGTACGGCATTGTTTACATCGACGAGATCGACAAGATCACCAAGAAGAGCGAGAACGTATCCATCACAAGGGATGTTTCCGGCGAGGGCGTTCAACAGGCACTTCTTAAGATCGTGGAGGGAACAGTTGCCAGCGTACCGCCTCAGGGAGGCAGGAAGCACCCTCATCAGGAGCTCATCCAGATCGACACCAGCAATATCCTCTTTATCTGTGGCGGAGCCTTTGATGGTCTGGACAAGATCGTAGAGGCAAGACTTGACCGCAACTCCATAGGATTTAATGCTGAGATTGCTGATAAGTCCGAGAGGGAGATCGGAGAGGTTCTCAAGGAAGTAACTCCTCAGGATCTTGTTAAGTTTGGACTTATCCCCGAGTTCGTTGGACGTGTGCCCATAACTGTAACTCTCGAGGGACTTTCCAAGGAAGCGCTTGTAAGGATCCTGACAGAGCCCAGAAACGCTCTTGTTAAGCAGTATCAGAAGCTCTTTGACTTCGATAATGTCAAGCTCACTTTCGAGGACGAGGCTGTACAGAAGATCGCTGCTCTGGCATATGAGAGAGAGACCGGAGCCAGGGGACTTCGCTCCATTATGGAGAAGTCAATGATGGATGTAATGTACCAGATCCCGTCTGACGATTCCATCAGCGAGTGCGTCATCACCGATGCATCTGTTGAGGGCAAGAGCCAGCCACTTATCGTAAGAGGCAAGGAACCCAAGAAGCTTAAACAGGCTAAATGAACTGTAAATGATACATTTCTTTTAACATGAAATAAAAAGACCTCTGCATTGCCATTTGTTAAGCGGCATCTGCAGAGGTTTTTTATTATCGTTATTATTTGACTGCTGTCATATGCATGCAGCAGGAATCATATACATAGTCCGTGTGAATGATTTCTGTTGTGACTTCGCCGGGATACATGTAATTATCCGGATCATGAGATAAGTAGACTTCTTCGAAATCAACAATCTCGTCATCATTGTAGAAAACTAACATGGCCTGAGCCTGTATCGTATAAGGAGAAATGTTTGTGGCGTAAATTTCAATGTCATCAAAATCGGCAGTGGAAAAATGTGCATCAAGACAGTCCATTGCTGAAGTTACATAGTAGGGATCAATGTTGTTGTTTACCTTCAATTCATAATCATAATTTGTGGCGTCTTTCGCAGATGCAGGGTTATTAAAGGAAGCGACCAGGGCATAATAGCTACCTGCTTCAATATAGATCTCCTGTGAAAGGGCACTCTCAATTACTGTACCGTCTTCTGCCAGAGACCAGGCATTCATATAAACTAAACTGTCTACGTCGTTATCATTTCTTACTTCGACAATCACGAACATTTTTCCATTGACGTCGACTGAAGACATCTGTCTCAATACAGAAATTCCATCTTTGGAACCTCCTTCAGCAAAAGATGTGGTTCCAAAAAGTATTGAAAGTGTCAGGATCATGACAATAGCAAATCGAATTCTTTTCATAATTAACCTCCTGTAATGTGTTTTACAAATTTGGGGTAATTTTCATTATAGAGGAATAAACAAAAAACTGTTATTAAATATCTATAAAATGGAATAAAAAATCTAAAAATTCTCTACTGAAATGATAGAATTATGTAGGGTGTTTTATGTTGCTTAGAAGTAATTTGGCAAAAGATAAATAGTACAAACGGCGCAGATTGAAGGAAGTATATAGTACATGAGTTCAATTGCAGATCAGAAATCAAAAAAGAACAAATACCATATATTCAGCATCCGGTGGAAGATGGGCATTGCTGTAGGGCTCATTGTTGTGGTAATCTCTGCCATTTCATTTTACCTGGCGTTGTATCTTCATATTTCTATGACTATGAACACTGTGATAGATATGGATGTTTACAGCCTGAAAATGATAACCAGGAAGCTGAATCCCGAAGTTGTAAAAGACATTCTCAAAAGCGGAAAGGAAATTTATTACAGTATTCCTGAGAAAATCCGTTCTGATAATATGTCGGAAGAATACCGTTCCTGTTTTGAGAGCTTAAAAACTGATGAATATGAGGCGATAAGAGAAAAGCTGATCAGTTATGCTGAATTTGAGAACCTGAAATGGATCGATCTGAGGTTTTTTGATTATGATAATAACAGATGGGTATTTCTTATTGGCACTGACGAAAAAGATGGCCGGTTTGGATCAGGTTACTGGGAATATTCAACTGATGGAGTGCCGGCTTTTTTAGGAGTGGCAGAAGAGTATGAGGAAGAATGGGAAGGAACAGCCCAGTCTCCTCTTGATATGCTATTCGCATTGGGAAACTATGGAAATCTTCAAAATCTTGAGCGCTTCTCTGTGGTATATGAGATTTTAGATCCTGACAGCGGTGAGATTCTGGGATATCTAGGCGCAGGAGAGCAGTATAAGGATTATCGCGATGAGATTTCAGTTTTCAGGACTCTGTATCTGATAGTGCTCGTCTTTATACTCATCGTGGTCTTTTTGATATCAGATTTTCTCATCACCCATTGGATGGTAAAGCCGCTTCTGAATCTTACTTCCGCCGCTTCAAATTATGTGGATGAAAAGGATAAGACCAAGGATAAGGGCCATTTTGAACAGGTTGAGGTACCTACACATGATGAGCTTCTTCTTTTAAAAGACTCCATGGTGGACATGGAATCTGATCTGACAAAATATGTGAATGATATTTCCAGGATGACAGCTGAAAAAGAGCGAGTGTCTGTGGAAATGGAAATGAGTGCACGTATCCAGACAAGTCTTTTGCCACAAAAACTGGAGAATTATACAGGGGAACACAGTTTTGAAATACACTCACTCATAGATCCGGCGAAGGATGTGGGGGGAGATTTCTATGATTATTATGTGATCGATGACGACCATATCGGACTCACAATTGCCGATGTATCAGGTAAAGGTGTGCCGGCGGCACTGTTCATGACGGTTACAAAGACGCTTCTTCAGATGGCGGGTAAGATGTATGGTTCACCTGCGGAAATACTAGGATCTGTCAATCGTCAGCTTTGCTATCAGAACAGGGAGACGATGTTCGTTACAGTCTTTTTCGGAATATATACGATTTCTCAGAAAAAGCTGATCTATGTAAATGCAGGACACGAAGAGTTGGCAGTGTATCATAAAAGTGAGGGAAAGTTTGTTATCAGCAGAGAGGAGCATGATCTGCTGGTGGCAATAAATCCGGATGAAGAATTTACGGAACGGACTCTTTTGCTGGACTCTGGCGACAAGATCTTTATGTTTACTGACGGCGTCACTGATGCCAGAAATGCTCAGGAAGAGATGTTTGGCGAAAACCGAATGACAGATGCTCTTAATACACTTAAGGATCTGCCAGGAGATGAGCTTATTGCCAAAATGCGTGAATGTATCAGCGACTTTGCCGGGGAGACACCACAATTTGATGATGTTACAATGCTTCTTTTGGAAGTGCTATGATGATAAGAGAATGTAAAAACATGAACAAGTAAATACGGAAAAGTATAGCGGAGAATTGATATGGTTATAAAGAATGTAAATCTCGAAACAGTCTGTGGGATAACGAGTAAGCTCCCGGACAATGAGCTTCCTGAGTTTGCTTTTGCGGGGAAGAGTAATGTTGGGAAGAGCTCGCTGATCAACGGTTTGATGAATCGCAAAAACTACGCCCGTACTTCCCAGGAACCAGGAAAGACACAGACAATAAACTATTACAATATAAATGATGAGTTCTACCTGGTGGACCTGCCGGGTTACGGTTATGCCAAGGTGCCGGAAAAAGTAAAGGCGCAGTGGGGTAAAATGATTGAGAACTATCTCCATACATCCAGGCAGCTGAAACAGGTCTTTTTACTAATAGATATAAGGCACGAGCCCTCAGCCAATGATGTTCAGATGTACAAGTGGATTGTTCATCAGGGATTCCAGCCGGTAATAATCGCCACTAAGTCTGACAAGATCAAGAAGTCCCAGCATGAGAAACATCTGAACATGCTTCGGCAGACTCTGGGGCTTCCTGAGGAAGTCAGGATCTTCCAATACTCCGCGCTGAAAAAAGACGGGCGCGATGAAATATATGATTATATGGACGAATTACTTGCAGCTACTGAGGGAAAGGAGTAAAGAATGTTTGACCAGTTTCTGATTCGAAAAGATTCTTTGGAAAATGACTATGAGGACGGAAAGGCGGTTGGATTTCGTTTTGCAGTTCGTATCGCCGACTACAGGGGATGCTTTTTGTCGCTGCACAACGGATATTATATCAGCGTTGACGGTGAAGAGTATCCGAGAGATGTACAGACTTTTGAGATAAACGGCAAGGCTCCGCGCACCTACGAGGAGCTTAAATGGTGCGCATGGGAGCATTGGGATTATGACGATGAGGGAATCGTTCATGTGAGAAAAGAAGGCGGTCTTACACCTGGAAAGCACAGGGTGGGACTTCAGCAGTCCATCCTTGCGCAGTATGGCTACATGCCCTGGGACGAAGAGTGGGTCAAGAATCCGCCGGTACCCGGAAGCGGCCAAGGTGCAGGAAAGACAGAAACGATCTGTTATTTCGATCTGGAGATTAAGGAAGGAGAAGAATAATGGCAATTAAAAGAGGAGTATCCTTATACAGCTATCAGCAGTCCCAGTTTTTCAAAAAGCTGAGTTGGAAAGATCAGATCCGTGAAGTTCGGGAAGGCCTTGATGCGGACGGTATTGAGATCATAAATCAGCAGCTTATTCCCCATTATCCTTTCCCTTCGGAGGAGTTTCTTTACGATTTCAGAAGCTATATGGCACGCTATAACATGAATGCTGTGACCATGGACGTTTATCTTGATGTGCATCAGTTCAGGGATCATGTCATGACTCATGCAGAGGCTGCTGAGCATCTTAAGAATGATATCAGACTTGCAGCTAAGATGGGATTTAAGAACGTGCGGGCTCTGGTGCTTGTACCGATAGATGTTATTGAAGCATGCATTCCCACTGCAGAAAAATATGATATTCGTATAGGAAAAGAGATCCACGCGCCCTGGCCAATCAAACCAGGCAATTATGTTCAGCCTAAAAAGGGCATGGCAGCCGGCATCAACTTCCGGGCTGTGGATGAAATGATCGAGCTCAGGGAGCGCACCGGCAGCAAATACGTGGGGCTGGTTCCTGACTTCGGTATTTTCCAGTATAGGCCGTCAGAAGTGACTATCGCCTATGTTAAGCGAAATGCCAAAAATCCTGAAGCAGTTGACTGGATCCTTGAGAATGCTCCATCCTATGGGCATGATGAGCTGATCGATATTGTGGAAGAAAAGTTCCCCGGCCATGGAATTTCAGTCAACAACATTGACAGAGTGGCTCTGCACAAGTCCTGCTGTGAGGCAAAAGACATACTGGATGTCCTGCCTTATATTGTGAGCATACACGGAAAGTTTTATAATATGACGGAGATTGAGGGCAGACCCGGCTGCTACGAAGACAAGTGTATTGATTATGAAACACCAATGAAATACCTTCGTGAAAACGGCTTTGACGGCTACATCAACTCAGAGTTTGAAGGCCAGCGTGACCAGCAGGATCGCGGAGAAGAATTCCTGGTAGACGAGGTGGAGCAGGTCAGAAGGCATCATGAGATGCTCAGGAGACTGTCCGGAGAAGTGTGAATAAATCAGTTATTCAATAAACGGTGAGGTGGAGTGTCGTGGAAAAATTAAAACAACTGAAGTGGAACTACATAATTGAAGCACTTATCATGGTGGTTGTTGGTATAGCCCTAATGCTTTGGCCACAGGGGAGTCTGGAAGTTATGGCAAAAGCCCTGGCAATCTTGCTGATCCTGGCAGGAGTTGTTATGATTGTCAGCTATTTCATCCACAAGGAGAGGACAATAGCAGTGTCAGGCGGCCTTGCAATGGGAATAATTGTGGCGGCCATCGGAGTATGGATTTTTATAAATCCGTCGCCATTTATTGACTTTGTTCCAAGGCTGTTTGGGGTATTTATCATTGCCAGCGGAATCAATAATCTGGCACAGACTCTGTCCCTGATCAGACATAGCTATGGTCTTTGGTGGCTGTCACTGATATTTGCACTGATAACGATATTGCTGGGGGGAATACTGCTGTTCAATCCTAAATTCATTGAGAATATTCTGGTCATGGTGATCGGAGGCTTCCTTGTATTTGATGGTCTGACAAATCTCTGGACAGTTTCAAGAGTAACCAAGTTTACCAGGGCTGCTGATCAGGCTATAAAGGATAGTGCTGCTATTGATGTGGATGCAGAGTTCAGAGACGTAGATAAGTAATTTGCGGGTTTTAATATTTCTTTTTTGGCTAATGGGCGTCGCCTGAATGGCATGGGAGCATGTCTGGGGCGGCGCTTTTTGTAGAAAAAAGTTGACAGTGTGAAAAACTATGTTATACTTGTAATAGAACAGAGGACACAACAACGAATTCTCATCATGAAACTGTTATGGGCTTTGTTCTGTAACAGTTTTCTGGTGTTATGGGAAGGAGGTTTTTATGAACATACAGAAATTTACACAAAAATCAATAGAAGCAGTTCAGGACTGCGAGAAGATTGCAGTTGAATATGGCAATCAGGAGATCGAGCAGGAGCATCTCTTATATGCCCTGATGACAATTGAAGATAGTCTGATCGCCAAACTGGTAGAACGGATGGGTGTTGATACGCGTTCCTTCGTCTCCAGGATAGAAGAAGGCATCAGCAAGAGGACCAAGGTTCAGGGCGGACAACCCTACATAGGTGCTGATCTCAACAAGGCACTTTTATCAGCAGAGGATGAGGCCAAGGCATTGGGGGATTCCTATGTGTCTGTCGAACATCTCTTTATGGCTATCATCAAGAAGCCCAACAAAGAGGTTAAAGAGATCCTGCAGCAGTTTGGAATTGACAGAAACCGCTTCCTTCAGGTTCTTTCAGAGGTAAGGGGGAACAGGAATGTCACAACGGACAATCCGGAGGCAACCTATGATACTCTGAACAAATATGGAACAGAGCTAGTGGACAAGGCCAGGAAGCAGAAGCTTGATCCTGTTATAGGAAGAGATGCCGAGATTAGAAACGTCATAAGGATACTTTCCAGAAAGACCAAGAACAATCCTGTGCTGATAGGTGAGCCCGGCGTTGGTAAGACTGCGGTTGTTGAAGCATTAGCCCAGAGGATAGCCGGCGGTGATGTTCCGACAGCCCTGAAGGACAAAAAGATCTTTTCCCTTGATATGGGTGCCCTGGTGGCAGGAGCCAAGTACAGGGGTGAGTTTGAGGAGAGACTGAAGGCCGTTCTTGAGGATGTTAAGCAATCTGACGGAGAGATAATTCTCTTTATCGATGAGCTTCATCTGATAGTTGGTGCTGGCAAAACTGATGGTGCCATGGATGCAGGCAATATGTTAAAGCCCATGCTGGCCAGAGGAGAGCTACACTGCATCGGTGCAACCACGCTGAACGAGTACAGACAGTACATCGAGAAAGATGCCGCTCTTGAGAGACGTTTCCAGCCTGTTATGGTGGATGAGCCCACAGTTGAGGATACCATCAGTATCTTGAGAGGCTTGAAAGAGCGTTATGAGGTATTCCACGGAGTTAAGATTATGGACTCAGCTCTGGTGAGCGCTGCAGTTCTTTCCAACAGATATATCTCTGACAGGTTCCTTCCTGATAAGGCAATCGATCTTGTAGATGAGGCATGTGCCCTGATCAAGACAGAGATGGATTCAATGCCTGCAGAGCTGGATGAGTTAAATCGCAAGATCATGCAGATGCAGATTGAGGAAGCCGCCCTTAAGAAGGAGGATGATTCTCTGAGCGTTGAGCGGCTTGCCAACCTTCAGAAGGAGCTGGCAGAACTCCAGGAGGAGTTCGATACCCAGAAGGCCCAGTGGACCAATGAGAAGCAGGCCGTTGACAAGCTGGCAGCTATGCGTGAACAGATAGATACCATCAATTCTGAGATCGCCATCGCCCAGAGAAACGGCGACTACGAGAAGGCCGGAGAGCTTCAGTACGGCAAGCTTCCTGCCCTCAAGAAACAGCTGGAAGAGGCTGAAGAAGAGGTCAGGAGCAAAGAGGCTGAGACCACTCTGGTTCATGAGAGAGTTTCCGATGAGGAGATCGCCGGCATCATTAGCAGATGGACAGGCATTCCTGTCAGCAAGCTGACTGAGAGTGAGAGGAACAAGACTCTTCACCTTCCTGATGAGCTTCACACAAGAGTCATAGGTCAGGACGATGCTGTGACCAAGGTTTCAGAGGCTATCATGAGATCTAAAGCCGGCATTAAGGATCCACGCAAACCAATCGGATCATTTCTTTTCCTTGGTCCCACAGGTGTTGGTAAGACAGAGCTGGCCAAGACTCTGGCACAGTCGCTGTTTGATGATGAGAACAATATGGTCAGGATCGATATGAGTGAGTACATGGAGAAGTTCAGCGTCTCCAGACTTATCGGAGCACCTCCCGGATATGTTGGTTATGAGGAGGGCGGTCAGCTGACAGAGGCTGTCAGAAGAAAACCTTACGCGGTTGTTCTCTTTGATGAGATCGAGAAGGCTCACCCCGATGTGTTCAATGTGCTGCTTCAGATTCTGGATGATGGACGAGTTACTGATTCTCAGGGCAGAACCGTTGATTTCAAGAACACGATTTTGATAATGACTTCCAACATCGGAGCCCAGTATCTGCTTGATGGAATCAGGGATGACGGCACTATAAGTGAAGACGCAGAAAAGGCTACTATGGACGACCTTCGTTCTCACTTCAGACCCGAGTTCCTCAACAGGCTTGATGAGATCATCATGTTTAAGCCTCTTACCAGGGAGAACATCGGAGGTATCGTAGATCTCATCGTCAAGGATCTCAACAAGAGGCTTTCCGACAGGGAGATCAGTGTAAGACTTACAGATGCAGCTCTTCAGCATGTCATTGACAACGCTTATGATCCTATTTATGGGGCAAGGCCCATTAAGAGATTTGTTCAGAAATATGTTGAGACGCTATCAGCGAAGCTGATCCTGGAAGACAGCGTTAAGCCTAAGGATATCATCGAGTTTGATGTCAGGGATGGTGAGCTTGTTGCTACGGCAGTGAAGGGATGATTTGATAGATTACTATGAAGCAGGGATGGCGAGCTTGTTGCTGTAGTAGTAATGTGATGACTTTATAGATTCATATGAAATTAAAGGCACTCCACCGTGCTTCTCGTGAATCGAGAGGTGGGCGGAGTGCCTGTTTTTATGCCTCTTTGGCGCGGGTTTTTAGTAGAGATAAGGGGACTGTGGACAGCGTGTTTTGAATTGGTAGTAACTGGTCATCTGATGACCTATTACCACTTCACTCAATCTATTCTGGCTACCTCTTTTAGGCTTTCTTGCCAGTCTTGCAGATGTCCTTAAGGCAGCAGGCGGTACAGTTTGGGCGCCTTGCTACGCATACGGCTCTGCCGTGGTCTACAAACCGGTGGCAGAGATCGTTGCCTTCTTCAGGTGGGATGATCTTCCAGAGTTCTTTTTCTACTTTGCCGGGCTCTTTGATGTTGTCTACAAGGCCTATCAGGTTGGATAACCTGATGCAGTGGGTATCCGTTACAATTGCCGGCTTGCCGAAGACATCGCCCAGTACCAGGTTGGCGCTCTTGCGTCCAACCCCCGGAAGCTTTAACAATTCTTCCATTGTATCCGGCACCATATCATTGTACTCGTAGTGTAACATCTTCATGCATGCCGAGATATCTCTGGCCTTGGAGTTCCCAAGGCCACAGGGACGTACAATCTTCTCAATATCTTCGACCGGCGCCTCTGCCAGATCAGCGATAGTTGGATAGTTCTCATATAAAAGAGGCGTGATTTCATCCACTCTTTTGTCAGTGCACTGAGCTGCCAGGCGTACGCTTACCAGCAGCTGCCAGGCCTTATCATAGGCAAGTGTGCAGTGAGATTGGGGATATTCTTTTTTTAATCTTTCAATTACTTCCAGAGCAAGTTTTTTCTTGGTCATATATGAATACCTTTCATTGAATTAGTAAGTAAAGTGGCAAACGTCATTCAGGGTTAAACTGTTATTTGATATAAATGTTGCGGCGGTTTCCGCCATCCTTGAAATCCATAACTATGCATGCTTGGTTCGGTTCACCGATGGCGATAGACTCATGAGCAGCTGGTTGGCCTCACCATCGGTATTTCCATCGTAGCATGCATAGTTACGGGTTTCAAGGACAAGCCCTGCCGCGGGCAGGGTGGCTGGTTCTATTACCTCAGGCTCCAGATCTTTGAGCAGCTGGATTGCATAGGCACCTATAGTGTAAACAAGTAGTTTTGATTACATTGGTTCCGGATGTATAAGTATCTGCTCTGGCCCAATTTTAGAATACCTAATGTGAATAAACTATGTTTTATGTCACTTTTTCTATGTGGGACGGAATTGCCATAAGAAAATTGTCGGTGATTTATGTTACTTTTGCCATATTTGAAATTACTGCCATAAGAAAATTGTCAGTTATTTATGTTACTTTTGCTATATTTGAAATTATTGCCATAAGAAAAATCGCTATGATTTATGGTGCTTTTCAACATTTATGGAAAGTGCCATAAACTGTTTTGATTATATTGGCCATAATTTATGGCACTTTGACAAGTTATTGAGAAAGTACCATAAATTCAGCCTTTAGTTCTTATGGCACTTCTTCAGTTTCAATAGAAAGTGACATAGAATGGATGACATCGTAGATGACGACTGCCGTAAAATGGAGGATGACGGAAAGAGGTATACACTTCACTATAGCTGAATCTCAATTCCAATAATGCTGACATAATTAAAAACTTAACAGGATTATTTGACCTTGCTCAAAGATTAGGCAACGCATTACCGATATGATTATTTCGTTCAGATGCAACAATTGTTTTGTTTATAATCTTAGGGGGATTACATGAGAGACATCGAATATCTGAAACTACTCAGCAGGGAGTTTCCTAATTCCAGGAAGGCAGCTGCTGAGATAATCAATTTGCGGGCAATTTGTGCCCTTCCAAAGGGGACGGAGTATTTCTTTTCTGATATACATGGGGAGTATGAGGCGTTCTCGCATCTGCTTAGGAGTTCCTCAGGTATCATAAGGGCTAAGATTGAGGAGACCTTCGGGAATATGATGGCTGAGTCGGATCAGCTGGAGCTGGCCAATCTTATCTATTATCCCAGGGAAGTCATCGGCAATATGAGGCATGATGATACCATTTCGAGAAAAGACATGGCGGAGCATCAGAAGATAACCATCAACAGACTGATCTCAATTTGCCGAGTTGTGAGTTCCAAGTACACCAGGTCCAAGGTCAGGAAAAAGATGCCTCAGGACTATGCTTACGCAATCGATGAGCTTTTGCATCTCGACATGAATGATCCGAATAAAAAGCTCTACTACAGTGAGATTGTCAGCGGCATTATTGAGATAGATTTCGCGGATGAATTCATCATCGCTTTATGTGAGCTGATTCAGAATCTCACCATCGATTCACTTCATATAATTGGCGATATCTTTGACAGAGGGGCAAGGCCCGATCTGGTCATGGAGGAACTGATGAATTTCCATGATGTGGACATCCAGTGGGGCAACCATGATGTTGACTGGATGGGAGCTGCCTGTGGCAATACTGCCTGCATCGCAAACGTGCTGAGGATTGGTACCAGCTATAACTGCTTTGATGCTCTGGAGGACGGCTACGGCATCAACTTAAGGCCGCTGTCCATGTTTGCGGCAGAAGTATACAGAGACGATCCCTGTGAGTGCTTCAAGCCACATCTTCTTGATGAGAATAAATATGATTCGGTGAATCCCAAGCTGGCTGCCAAGATGTGCAAGGCCATCAGCATTATCCAGCTCAAGCTTGAGGGGCAGCTTATAAAAAGACATCCTGAATATAATCTTGATCACAGACTGCTTTTGGACAAGATAGATTATTCCAAGGGCGAAATCGAAATAGACGGCAAATCTTACAAGCTAAATGATACCAACTTCCCAACCATCGATCCGGAGGATCCCTATAAGCTTTCCGAAGGTGAGGAAGGACTGATGAGGACCCTCAGATTCAGTTTCATCCATTCACAGCTCCTCATCAGACACATACAGTTTATGTACTCTAAGGGCTCAATCTACAAGATCGTTAACGGGAACCTTTTGTATCATGGCTGCATTCCAATGGATGATGCCGGGAACTTCATACCCATGACTACCAAAGATGGAAGTTTTAAGGGAAAAGAGCTGATGGACTACCTCAACATCAAGATCCATGACGCATTTTTCCTGGACATGAAAGATGATCCTGCAAAGAAACAGGACGCTGTAGACCTGATGTGGTATCTGTGGTGTGGCCCTAACTCACCTCTTTTTGGAAAAGACAAGATAACCACCTTTGAACATCTTTTCCTGAAGCATGAGAAAGAGCTTTGCGTGGAGAATTTCAATCCCTACTATAAATTCTCTGCCATGGAGCCATATGCCGACAAGATTTTGATGGAGTTCGGTCTTGACCCTGAGGGCTCACACATCATAAACGGACATGTACCGGTTAAGACCAAGAAGGGCGAGCACCCGGTAAAGGCAAACGGCAAACTGTACATAATTGACGGTGGTATTTCCAAGGCATACCATGAGCAGACGGGAATTGCGGGCTATACACTTATCTATAATTCAAACCATCTTGCTCTTGCTGCGCATAAACCATTTGTTAAGGGGCAGGAGAACACCCCCACAATACAGAATGTTGAGAAGACTAAAAAAAGGATTCTGGTGAGGGACACTGATATAGGCAGGAGTCTCCAGCGGCAGATTGATGATCTCAAGGATCTTCTGAAGGCCTTCGAAAGCGGGGCCATAAGGGAAAAGAACTGAAAGACTTTATAAAAAAGTTATTTGACTACTCCGTAATGTTTCATTTAAAATACATTGAAGACTTATGCGAAACGCAAGGTAAAGTACAAGCATCATCATAAAAAGGATGCTTTTGC
>JAEEGL010112464.1_pt1 | contig 14102 bp, 8 predicted proteins | sample 9134231 | NCBI WGS metagenome assembly JAEEGL01 (sample SAMN16246548, study PRJNA631951) | gut metagenome | biome: gut microbiome; feature: rumen; material: fiber-attached | host: Bos | place: Iran: Karaj | collected 2018-10 | reverse complement strand
TTTTTAATATTATAAATGGATCAACCATCAAATTTTGAAGAAATTTTAGAATATAAAAAAGCAATATCAAAATTAGAAACTCAACTTCAGCAAAAAGAAATAGAATTATCTTCAAGAATTAAAATTTATGATGATTTAAAACAATTATGTACAAGCTTAAGAAAACAAGTTAATGAAGAAAATGCAAAAATAATTTCATTAAGAAATGAATTACAAAACAAAGAAAAAAATTATGAAAATCAATTAGCTTCAATGAAAACAGATTTTGATAAAAAAGAAGAATTATATCAAGAAAAAATAACTAAATTATCAGCTTATAATCCAGAAGGACAAAGAAATAAAATTAAAAATGAAATAGAAGTTAAATATCAGCAAATATTAGTTCAAAAAGATCATGAATTAGAAGAACAACAAAATTCAATTAATGATTTAAAAAGGAAATATGAATTATTATTAGCAGAATATGAAACTTTTAAAAATGATGCTCTAAGAGAAATAAATACACAAAGGGAAGTTCATAAAAATGAAATGGGAAATTTATTGAATAAAATTCAAATTCAAAATGATAAAACAGGATTAAATTTTGATAAAGATTTATTTAGAGAAATAAAAAATGAATTAGATCAATCAAGACATCAAATAAATGAATTAACTTCTGAAGTTGAAAAATTAAGAAGAGAAAAAGAATCTTTAACTATTGAAAAAAATGAAATAAAATTAAATATAATGAAAGATTCTGATAAAGAAAAATTTAATAATAAAATGTTATATACTGAAAATGAAAGAAATAAAAGTTTGATTGAAAATATGAAACTTGAACTTCAAAGTAATAAAAATTCAATGAATAGAAAAGATTCACAAATAAAAGATTTAATGAATGAAAAATTAAATTTAATTAAACAATTACATGATAATGAAGCTGAATTTCAAGATTTAAAAACTGAAGTAATAACGTTAAGAAATTTAATTGAAGCAAGAGATAGAGAAATGAAGAATAATATAGAATATAATGAAAGAGAAAGAAAAGAAAATTTATTTAGAGAAAAAGCAGACAAAGAAAATTATCAAAAACAAATTGAAGACTTATCAACTCAATTAAAAGATGTGAAAATAAATTATAAAAATTTTTATGAACAATCAACAAATGAACTTCATTCTGCTCAAAGAGATTATCATGCAATAAATGAAGAAAAAAAAATGTTAAATAAAAGAATAAATGACATTATGCAAGAATTAGAAACTTTAAGAGGAGATTATGAAAATAAAGTTAGAGCTGTTTCAAATTATCAAAAAGAATATGAAAATATTGAAAGTAAATATAGAGATATTTGTAGAAAAGATATTGAATTAAATAATTCTTTGAAAGAAAAAAATATACAAATTGAAAAATTAAATAATATGGTTGTTTCTTTACAAAAAAATGGTTTTATTGGAAATGGTTCAAGTAATGATTATAGAGATTTAATGAAGAAATATAAAGAACTTATTAAAAAGAAAAAATTTTACAAAGATCAATGTAAAATTGCCAACTCAAATATTGAAAAAATTATTCAAAGACTAAATCCTGAACAAAAAAAAGATTTGGAGCTTAATGAATCTTATAATCCTATGATTTCCCAAAGTGAAGGAAGTGCTGCTTAAAATAAAAATATTAAATTTATTTAATTTTTTTTTATTTTTTATTACTTGAATTTTTTAAAAATAAAATTAGTTGTAAAATAATTTTTGTATTTTTAGAACGGATAAATATTTAGAATGTTTTAAAAATTATGATATGTAAAAGTACTTCCAATATTTCAAATATTTAAAAAAAATAAAATAATTATTTAATTTAAAAAAAATAAATAGATACTTAAATAAATAAATAATTTCTACTATAAAGGTTATTTCAAAAATAAAAATGATAAAATTTATATTATAAAATACTTTCATAATAATATATTACATTAATCCAATATAAAATGGAAAATGATGATATTATCATTAATTAATACTTTTACCATTTTAAATATCATATTTAATTTGTTTGAAAAATTAAATTTAAATGATTTTTTCAAAATAATTAAATGAAAATAATATATCTTTAAATCAATTTAAATCTTTCTTTTCAATGATCTCTTTATTATCAGAGGTAATATAAGGAAATTCATGTAATTTCCCAAAAGCAACATCACATCCCATTTCAAACATATCATTATTTGGAATATTAACATTAATAACTCTTGTTCCCATATTTTTATTATAAATATAAAAATCACATTTTTTCCCAATATTATTCTTTATAATATTAGAAAAAGCTTTAATAGGATTAACTTGATAATTATTTAATGGTTGAAAATCTCCATCTTCTGGTTTTAAAGCAATAATATAATCATTTAATTCTTCTAAATTTAATTCATTTTTTGAAAATGAATTATCTTTAACTTTAATAACATGTAAAACCTTTTTATAAGCAGTATAACAATTTTCATATCTAATTGTACCTCCTAAAATACCATTTTTATCACCTAATTTATTTAATTGTATTTCTATTGGATAAATTTTTCTTTTTGAAATTGAATGTATATTTATTTTTATTTTTTTACCTGCATTTTCTTGAATATAATCACTAAATCTTATTTGTCTTGTGTATATTTCTTCTGGGGGAATTATAAAATTTTCAATTTCTTTTAAACCTGCTTTATCTAAAGGTCCATCTGGGAATACTTTATATAATCTAAATCCAAATTTTTTCTCATCTATTGGAATTGATTCATTTATTCCCATTTTTTTTTAATTATTTTAAATATATATTATCAATTTGTTTTTTATTATTATATTTTTTTCTTTTCAAAATAAATAATTTATTGTATAAATTCGTATTTTCAATGTTTTCTTATAAAAAAAATGATGGATAAAAGATATTTAAATTCTTTTTGGTATAATATATTAATTAATTATATTTAGGAAAGGTAGAAATCCTAGTGAAGATAAAAAAAGATATATAAATCAAACTCCAAAAGCAAAAGATATGAAATTACCTAGTTGTTTGATTTTAAATGAACCTGTAAAAAAAAGAAGAATTTTATCATCTACAAAAAATCGACTTAACTTAGAATATTATGATAATTTATTAAAAAAATTAAAAAAAGAAAATGAAGAAGCAACAAGTGTTTCAACAACAATAAAAACTAAAAATGTCAAACAAAAATTTTCTAATGCGAAAAAAATTTCTTTTGATAAAAATGAAAATAACGAAAAAAATGTACATTTGATAATTGATAAAGTATTTGATAAAAATAAAGAAAATGTTTATAAAAACGAAAAAGTGAAATTATATTTAATTTCTGAAAAAGAAACAGAAGAAAAGAAAAACGAAAAGAAACAAAGAAAAATAAAAGTTCTTAATCAACATTTCAATGTATATAATATTGATACTAATAAAAATGTTGACGAGAATAAAAAAAATGTTTCAAATAAAGTTTTGAAATGTTTATTATGTTGTTGTCCAATGAATTAATTTTCATTTTATTAATAATATATTCAATGTAAATTTATTGTTTATGTGCAATACAAATTAATTTATTTAAAATTTTTTGGTGCAATTTTATCAAGTGTTTGTAAATAGTAGGTAGTATTTTTTTTTATATTAATTAGAAAAAGGTATGTTTAATTCTTGTTTTATTATTATCAATTTTAGGTATTTGCTTCTTTTAAGGTTTAATTTATTATTATTTTTAATTATTGAAACTCATAAATATTTTAATTAAGTTTTTAAATTAATTAAAATATGTCCAATCAAAAAACATTAAATAATAATTCATCAAGAAAATTAAAATTAATTGCAAAAAATAAAAATGAAGATGATGAAGAAAATTATCATTCTCTGATAGATAAATATAATGATGATTATTCTCTTTTAAATGATAATGATGAATGTAAAATTGAATCAGATATAAGAAATACACAAGAAGATTTAGAAAATTTAAAACAAAAATTAAATATAAGATCAGAAGAGTCTTCAAACAAAAGTTTAAATTTGAAAAAAGAATCAGAACAAAAGAAAAAAAAATTTGATGATTATTTAAATTTAAATAACGAAATAGATAGTAATGAATTACCAAAAGTAAGATTAACTTCAACTAATTATTATACTGAAGAAAATAATAATTATTTAATTAATCTTCAAAAACAATTAAATGAAATAAATAATGAATTAAATAAAATAAAGAATGAAAAAAATTTTAAATATTATCAAAGATTAGAAAATAATTTTGTAAAAAATTCAAAAGAATTATATGATTTAAAACAAAACAATAATTTATTAAAATTCCAACTTCAAGATATGACAAGAAAATATAGACAAACATCATCTTCTAATCCTCCTTCAAGTGCAAATAATATTAAAAAAAGAATTGAGAGAATGAGAATAAGTAAAAAAAATGATCTTGCTAAATTATACGGTGTTAATGTTTCAACTTCAACTAATTCTAGAATTTCAAAAGTTACTATGAATGAAAATGAAAACCATAAGAATAATAGAGGAGGAAAAAGAAAGATTTTTAAAATTAAAAGTGAATATGAGTTATTTAAAAAAATAGATGATGAAAATAGAGGATTAAAAAGAGAATTAAATAATATTTTATCTAGTGTACAAGAGAGAGAAAATAAAATTAAAAATAAATACACAAATAAGATTGATGAATTAGAAAATAAAACTAAAAAATTAAAAGATGATGTGAAAAAATTACAAAATAATTTAACAGAAGCTATAAATAATATAGAAGATTTAAAAAGTGAAAATGAAAATTTATTAGGTCAAAAAAATATAATTCTTAAAAAAGAAAATAAATTAATAGAAGAAAAAAATAAAATGAATGAAGATAGACTTTATTATGAAGATGAAATAAATAAATTAAATGATGAAATTGAAGAACATAAAAAAATAATTTCAAAAAGTGTAGGTAAAATAAAAAGTTTAAATGAACAAATGAAACAAAAAGAAGATTTAATAAGAAATTTAAATTTAAAAAATATAGAATTAAATGAAAAAAATAATACTTTATTAGATGAAAAAGAATATTTAAATAAACAATATAAAGAAAAAAATGAAAAAAATTTAAAAAAAATAGAAGATTTTGAAAAAGAAAAACAAGATATTCAAGAAAAATTAGAAAAAACAATAAAAGAAAATAATGAATTAAAAATAAGTACTGAAGATTTAAATAATAAATATTTAAAATTAAAAAATAATTCTGATAATTTTGAAAAAGAAAAAGAGAAATTAAATAAAAAAATAAATGAATTAAAAACAGAAAAAGATAAGTTAAATAATAAAATAATATTAAATGAAAAAGAAGAAAATGGAAATAATGAAAAAATAGAAAAAATGAAAAATGAAAATGAAAAGATTAAAAAAGAAAAAAATGATATTAAAAATGAAATAAATAATATAAAAGATAAATTAAAACAATCAGAAAAAATAATTAAACAATTAAATAAACAAATAGAAAATGAATCAAAAGAAAGAAAAGAAATGAATAATTTAATTGATAAATTAAAAGGAGAAAAAGAAAAAGTAGAAAAAAAGAATATTGAGTATGAAGAAAAAATAAAAAATGATTTTGAAAAAGACAAATTAAATAATGAAGAATTAATTTCTTATTTAAAAGAAGAAAAAAAAAATTTAGAAATTGAATTGAAAAAAACTCAAAAAAATTTTGAAAATTTTAAAAAAGAAAATGAAGAAATAAAAATTAATTTAAAAAAAATACAAAATGAAAAAATAGAATTAGAAGGAGTTCATAATGATAAAAAAATAATTGAAGATGATTTTAATAATATTAAAGAAGAGAAAAAAAAATTAGAAGATAATATTGAATTAATAATGAAAGAAAATACAGAAATAAAAAATAATATAGAAATAATTCAAAAAGAAAAAAAAGAAATTGAAAAAAAATTTGAAAAAGAAAAAAAAGAATTAAATAATAAAAATGAATTATTACAAAAAGAAATAGAAACATTAAATTTAAAAAAAGATGAAATTAAAAAAGTAAATTCAGAATTGAAAAAAATATCAGATATAAATTTAAAAATGGAAAAAGAATTACAAAATAAAAAAGAAGAAAATGAAAAATTAAAAAATCAAATTCAAGAAGAAACAAGTAGAGAAGAAATAAAAAGAAATGAAGAAGAAAAAAAACAAATTAAAGAAATGAATGATAAATATGAATCTTTAAAAAAAGAAAAAAAAATAATTGAAAATGAAAATAATTTACTTAAAAATGAAATAAATGAATTAAAAGAAAAAATTTCAAATGAAGATTTAGAAAATAAATTAAAAGATGAAATTATTAAATCAGAAACTTTAAAAGAAATTGCTGAAGAAACAAAAGAAAAAAATAAACATATAAATGAAAAATATAAACAAGCTAAAATTAAAAATCAACAATTATTTGAAGAAATTGAAAAAATTCAACAAGAAAATAATAAAACAATTCAAGAATATCAAATTAATTTTGAGAATTTAAAAAAAGAAATTAAAGAAAAAGAAAAAATTAACCAAGAAATATCTAAAATAAATTCAAAATCTGAAGAAGATAAAAATAAAGAAATTAAAGAAATAAAAGAACAATTAGGAAATTTAGAAAAAACATATCAAAATAATATTAATTTAAAAGAAGAAGAAATTAAAAAATTAAATGAAAATTTATCTAATATTAAATTAGAGAAAGAAACTAATAATAAAAATAATATTGAACAAATAAAAAAATTAGAAGGTAAAATCAAATCTTTTGAAGAAAATAAAATAAAAGATAATAAATTATATGAAGAATATAAAAATAAAACAAATGATATTTTAAAACAAAAAGATAATGAAATTAAAGAATTGAAAAATAAAATAGATAAAAAAGAAAAAGATAAAATAAATGAAATAGAAAAAATAAAAGAAGAATTAAATAAAAAACAAGAAGAAAAAGAAAAAGAATTTGTTCATTTAAAAGAAGAATTAACAAAAAAATATGAAAATAATAAAGAAGAATTAGAACAAATAAAAATAAACTATAATCAAAAAATATTGGAAAAATCAAATGAAATTGAAAAAATAAAAGAAGAAAATATAAAAGAAAAAAATGAAAAAGAAGAAAAAAGAAAAGAAATAGAAGAAAAAAATAAACAAATAGAAAATCTTCAATTAGAAAAAATAAATAAAGAAAATGAATTAAAAGAAAAAGAAGAAGAAATGGAAAAAGAGAAAAAATTAATGGAACAAAAATTAAATGAAGAAACATTAAAAACACAAAGTTTACATCATATAATAGAAGAACAAAAGAATTTAATAAAAGAGTATAAAATACAAATTGAAAATTCAAAGAATCAAACAGAAGAAATTTCTAAAAAATTAAATGAAAGTAAATTAAGTATTAAATCAGGAATTGAAATGAAAAAAATTTCTGAAAAATTAGAAGATGAAACTTTAAAAGCACAAGTTTTAAAAGAAATTGCTGAAGAACAACAATTAAAAAATCAAAAACATCATTTACAATTAAAACAAGCTGCTTTAAAAAATGTTGAATTAATTAGAGAATTAGAAAAAAGAGATAAACAAATTAATTCTTTAAACAAAAGACTAGAATATATTCAAAAAAGATTAAAAGAAAGAGAAGAAGAAGATGAAATGGAAAGAATGGAAAAAAAAAAATTAAGTGAAAATAATAAAATTAATATTGTAAAAGAGAATAATAATAATGATACTAAAAATAATAGTAATAAAAACAAAAATAAAGAAGGTTCCGTTGAGAGTAAAATAAAAGAAAATGAAATACCGAAAAGCAAAGATTTTTCTAAATTATCTTCTATTAATCATAATCCTAAAGATAAAAATAACAATGAGAATGATAATGATAGTTTGGAAAATATATCTCAATTCTTTGAACAAAAAAAAGAAACTGCAAAATTTATAAATGATAATAATAATGATAATTGTAATAAACAAAAAGCTGATTCTGTAGATATTTTTACTGATAGTCTTCTTTTAAATAATAAAGAAGAAAAGAGTAATAATATTATTTATAAAGAAAAAGTGGAAGAAGATGAAAAATTAATTGAAAAAGAAAATAACATCAAAATTCATTCTTTTTTGAATACTTAAACAATCAAAATTTTATGCTATATATAAAATATAAATTATATGATTATTTATTTTTCTTAAGATATTTATTTAATTTGTTTTATTTTTCATCTTTTAATTTTTTTTAAATAAATAAATACAATATATAAGTATTCATCATCATTAAAATAAATAAACTAAGATATAAAATTTTCAATTTCCATCAATTTAGAATCTAAAATTACATTATAAAAAAATCCTCCAGCTATATAATTAGAATATAAAATATTTTGAATTCTTATAAGTGAATCATCTCTTGGATCACCTTCCCAATAACATATTTCAATAATATGATCATGAAAATTTAAATAACAATTTGGGCTATCATCAATTATTATTATTCTATCATTATCATTTTTTTTTAGATTAAGTTTTTTTATATCTTTAAAATATTTTCCATTTGAATAAATACAATCTTTTCTGTATAACTTTTTTTGAATACATTTGTCATTATCTATATAATTTATTATTTGAGAAGCGTATTCTTCTGTTGCACTTGTGTAAATGAAAAAATCACATATTTGAGATAAAGAATTTAGAAATTTTTGTGTAAAAGGTCTTATATAAACATAACTTCCATCATTTAAAGAAAAATATCTTAAATTTTGGATTTTTCTTGATGATTTATAAACAAGAGTATTATCTAAATCTAAAATAATTTTCATTTTTGATTGATTATAATTTAAGTTTTTAATTGAGTAATATTTTTGGTAATAATATAATTTATAAAATATACTTATAATAAAGTCAAAAATATAAAGAATTGGAGATAATATTCTACTTAAACACATTATTATTATAATTAAAATTTGAGCAAATCTTATATATAAATTCTTAAATAAAAAATAATATAGATTTTCCTTTTTTATATCTGATTGATTTTCTGGTTTTTCTATAATTGCTTTAAGTTTTGTGTAGTATAATTCATTTAATTTTTTGTGAAATTTACTTAACATTTTTTCAGAATTTAATTTTAATAAATAATTTCAATAGTAAATTCTCTAATTGTAATTAAAAAAAAAACTATTTTAAAAATCAATAAAAAAATTAATTTTTAAAAATGTTAAATAAAGGGTAGAGTATTCAATATAAAAAAGTTATTTTTTAATAAAAATGTGATTTAATGAAAAATATAATTTCAAAATTTTTATTTAAAATATAAAATCATTATTAAGTTAACTCAAAGAATAAATCAATTTTATACTATCTTATAATAATTTTTAATATTTTTTTTATTTTTTAAGCTCAATCCCTATTTTTAATAATTTTTCTTTAGTTAACAATAATTTTTTTTTGATTGTTGTTTTCGAATGTAATATTTTTTTGATATAAAATTTTTTGATAATTGTTTTCCTTAGAAAAATTTTTTAAATTTCACTTAGATTATTTGGAATAACTATTTTATGATTATAATATATAATATTTTTATAGAATTTTACAGTAGGTATTTTTAATAAAAATAAAAGAATTATTTAATTATTATAGAAGTTAAATAGTAATTCCAAAAAATCAAAAAAAAACAAAAATCAAAAACAGAAAAATAAAAAAACTTATTGTAAAACCAAAAAAAAATGAATTGAAGGCCTCTTCCAAATTAAATCAAATATAAATGAATAAAAAAAATAAAAACAAAAAAAATAAATTTAAAATATAAACCAAAATCCCAAAAATTAATTAATTCTATTTAAATGCTAGATCTACTTTTGATTCGTGCAGATAAAGGAGGAAATCCAGAAATAGTTTATGATAGTCAGAAAAAACGTTTTAAATCAACAGAGATAATAGATGAGTCAATAAAGCGTGACAAAGAATGGAAAGAAGTTCGTAGTAAAGCCGACACAGCTAATATGAACTACAACGCAATACTAAAACAAATTAAAGAGAGGAAAAAAGAATCAAAAGGTCAAGATCCATGTACAGAGCTTCTTCAAGAGAAAGAAAAATTTGAAAAAGAAGCAGATGAGCTTCACAAAAAAGCAGAAAATTTATATAAAGAATTGAAGAAAATATATTCTCAAGTTGGAAATATTTTGGATCCTGAAGTTCCAATTTCAAATGATGAAGAAGATAATAAAGTATTAACAACATGGGGTGAAGTAGATAAAAATAGAGTAATAGATGATACATTAGGAAATGCACATCATTACAAAGTTCTTCAATGGATAGGTGGATATGATCAAGACCGTGGAGTTAAAATTGCAGGTCATAGAGGATATTTTTTATTAGGACCTGGAGTACTTCTTAATCAAGCTTTAATACAATATGGTATAAGATTCCTTGAATCAAAAGGTTATATGCCAATTCAACCACCTTACTTCATGAAAAGAGAAATTATGGGTGAAACTGCAGAATTAGCTGATTTTGATGATATGTTATATAAAGTTCAAGGTGAAAAACCAGAAGATGATGCTTATTTAATTGCTACTGCTGAACAACCTATTTCTACTATGTTTAGAGGTGAATGGTTAGAACCTTCACAATTACCTATGAAATTTGGAGGTATTTCTCCTTGTTTTAGAAAAGAAGCTGGTGCTCATGGAAAAGATACTTGGGGAATTTTTAGGATTCATCAATTTGAAAAGGTTGAACAATTTGCTATTTGTGCTCCAGAAGACTCTAAGAAAATTCATGAAGAAATGATTAAAGTTAGTCAAGAATTTTTTGAATCTTTAAAATTACCTTATAGAGTCGTTAGTATTGTTAGTGGTTCTCTTAATAATGCTGCTGCTAAAAAATATGATTTAGAAGCTTGGTTTCCAGGTTATGGTACTTATAGAGAATTGGTTTCTTGTTCTAATTGTACTGATTATCAAAGTAGAAGTGCTGAAATTAGATTAAGAACTGGGAAAAAAGATGAGAAAGTGTATGTTCATATGCTTAATGGAACTCTTTGTGCTACTGAAAGAGCTCTTTGCTGTGTTTTGGAAAATTATCAAACTGATAAAGGTGTTGTTGTTCCTGAAGTTCTTAGACCTTACGTAGGAAAAGATTTTATTCCTTATGATCCTAAATGCTTTTCTAAGGAAGATAAGAAAAAATTTGGTAAAGAAGAAAAGAAAGAGGAAGAAAAGAAAGAGGAAGAAAAGAAAGAAGAAGAAAAGAAAGAATAAAATTTAAGATTTATATAAGATTTAAGAATTAAATAATTTTTAAATTTATATTTATTCATAAGTTTATGATTTCATCATAGGTATTTTCATCCTTTTCTTTTTTTTCATCTTCGTTTAAAGTTAATGGAATAAATTCTTTTTTTGGTTTTATTTCTAATTTTTTTTCTTTTTTATCTTTAATGATATGAGGTTTTTTTTTACCTTTATTATCCTCAATTATTTTATCTAACCCTTTTTCTTTAATAATTTTATCACTTAAAATTTTACTATTTGCCATACTTCTTTTTTTTCTTAAATAATCTTTTTCTTCAATATCACAAAATCTAAACATTATTGTATTTATTAATTTTTTTCCACATAATTCACAAATCCCTTTTTTATGAGCACAAGTTAAACAATATTTATTTTCTCCCTCACATCTTCCTTTACAATTTTCACAAAATTTCATTTTAAATTTTAATTTACTTTTATATGTTAGATCTTTGGCTTTTAAATTTCCATAAAGTCTTCTTTTTTGATCATCAACAGTTATTAATTTATTTAATTTTTTTTGACAATCTTCACATACCATTAAATTAAACTGATTAATTATTTTTATTTATAATACGTTTTTTTCTAAAATTCAACTAAGTTTAGTATTATAATACTAAATTTATTTATTGTAATTCTATTTCAAAATTAAAAAAAGGATTTGTTATATCATTCTGATTTATTTCTATTAAATTACTTTTATTATTTATTTCAATATCAATTCTTTTTAAGTTATAAGAAACATTTTTTATTTCTATATTAGATATTTGATATTAACTGAAATTTTTATAATTAAAAATAAAAATTTGAAAAGTCTTATTTTCATAAGAAAATAAAGTTATCATTTTATCTAAACTTTTTTTTTATTTCTTTTTGGAATCTCAATGAAAGTATTCATAAATTAAATGAAAATGAAATATTAATATCATTTTTTTTATTATTTGAATAAAACAATATAATTCAATTATTTAAAAAATAAATTTATTTTTTCTTTGTTATTTTCCTTTTTTCTGCTTCATTTTTATCTTGTTCATTCTTTCTTTCTCTTTTTTTCTCTTTTCATTTCTTTTTCTTCTTTGTTAATCTCAAATTTCAATCAAATATTATCAATAAAAATCAAAAATTTCAAATAGGAAGAATATAAAAAATAAAATAACTTGTGGATTTTTCATATATTTAGAACCCTCTTTGTAACTCAAGTGTTTTGTTTTGATATTTTTATTTTTCTTTCAAATTTTTGAGTTTTTGAAAGGATACCTTTGTACATAACTTTACCTATAATATTTGAATTAATTAATATATATTATTTACGAACGAAAGAGTTTGAAATGTTCTATAGTTAATAAATTATTTATAAAATTTGGATTCATTATTTGTGAAAATCAATTTTCTAATGCATTGACTTCTAAATATAATTTAATTTCCATATTTTTGAAATAGCAATTATCAACTTAAATATATACTTCTAAATCGAAAAGACGTATAAAAAAAATTTTCTGCTATCCAAATTTTATATCCCCTTAAATCTAAATAAACTTTTTTTAAGGCATTTAAATATTTTAATATTCTTGAAAAGTAATTTAATTTTATTAAACCATTTATTAGGAATTTATCAAAAAAAATAAATAAAAATAATATTTATAAATTTAAACAGTTAATTATATTATAAAAAAATTTATTTTTGAACAGGTTTAATTCTAAAATGCATTGACATTAAAGTAAACAAAAAAGATTTTAAATCTTGAACAAAATAATAAAAAATTTCTAATCCTCTTGGGTCTTTACTTTGCCTAATTTCTAAAGAAGAAGTGATTTTACTAGTAATAAAAGAAATATGTTTATTATCTTGAATAATTTCTAATTCTTGTTTTCTATCCTCTTGAGGTTTAGGCCATTTAGAATCATCTTGTGACAATATTTTAGAATCTTTAATTAATTTTTGTAATTCTTCTAAAACAATAGGAGTAATATAAACTTCTTTCCTGATTAAACCATCACCTTTATAATTTGAATTATTACCATATCTTAATCTTCCATTTGGCATAAATTCAAATTCTAAAAATTCAAAACCATATTTTCCTTTATGACTAATATTATATCTTAAATAAAACTCATATTCTCCTTTTTCTTTATCCATTTGAAAAAAAATTATTTATTATTTTCAAAAAAAAATTGTTTATGGATTTAGAAATTAATAATTTGGAGAAAATGGGAAATTTCAGAAAATAATAACAATAGTAATAATTTTCGACTTCAACATGTACATTATTATTATCAGTTTCTTATTCAACTTTAACTAAGTCACCAAGGATTTTTATGTAGAAATTGAGAAAGTTTCGTTCATTGTTTTAATATTCATAAATTAGATTTATCAAAGATTAAAAAAAAGATCAATGAATAATTTTGTGTACATTTGATTTATATTCTAATATAAATTATAGCAATGTATAATATATTTTTTGTTGGAATATTAGGTTGTTTTTTTTTAATACATAACAGATAAATTATTTTTAATATCAATTTTTTTTGGAATGAGAAGTGAATATATAATATTTCAAGAAGAATAAGTAATTTAATTATGAGTTTTACAAATGAAATTTATCCTTTAAGTAGGAAAGTTGTTGATTTATATTTTTTCAAATATAGAATTATAACATTCGCCTTAAATATCATAAATTTTTTTAAATATAATTAAATATATTATTTAATCTTTATAATTAAATTACATTATTTTAAAACACACAAAAGTAGAAACCAAAAAAAATAAAAGAATGTTTGGGGATTGGGGATTGGGGATTGGGGATTGGGGATTG
>JAEEGL017050164.1_pt1 | contig 14103 bp, 16 predicted proteins | sample 9134231 | NCBI WGS metagenome assembly JAEEGL01 (sample SAMN16246548, study PRJNA631951) | gut metagenome | biome: gut microbiome; feature: rumen; material: fiber-attached | host: Bos | place: Iran: Karaj | collected 2018-10 | reverse complement strand
CAATACGATCAAGGCGCTCATTGCCGTAGATGTGCTGCGAAGTGACCGTCTCAGCCATGAACCGCCGGTTGACATGTACTATATTTTTCTGAAAAATCACAGCAGATACTGCCGCCGGTATTTCCAGAGGATCAGCGGCAAGTATCCGGAATACCTGCAGGCGTTTGAAGCCATCATGTCAGATCACGGTGCGGATTCCTGATGCAAACACGGATCGCACCTGTTTTCAAAGTCGATGTCTGATACGGTCAGACCGCAGAACTCCGAAATTCTCAGCCCCGTGTTGAACAGAATGAAAATGGCGTCGCAGTACTGCCGGTACTGCTTGTCCGACCGGATGAAATCAAGGTATTCCTGTTCCTGGTGCTCGGTGATCGCCTCGCGCTTCACGCTGTCGTTTTCGACCACGGTACACAGTTCAAAGCCGAAGGGGTTCTTGCGGATGAGGTCGTCTTCCTCCGCCATCTGAAACGCCGGGCGAAGCACGCCCCTGATTGTGTGGATGGAGCTGTAGCCCTTGCCGTCCTCGTGCTGCAGCTTGATCAGCCACAGCTTTGCATCCGAGGTCTTGATCTTGTCGATGCGCATGCCGCCGAAGGGAGCTTTTCGCAATATCATCCCAAGCGGTGCTTTTTCGTCCAACCACATGTCCTCGATCTCGTCGATGACTGCCGTGAAGCGTTCAGATCGGGCGTATTGCTTATACGCAAAGAGGTTTGCAGGCAGGATATCGCTCAGCCGGTGTGCCTTCCGGACCGCATCGTTGCCAAATGAAAGAACGGTGATTGGGGGAAGGTTTTCCAAGAAGCCGCTCCAGTCCTGTTCGGGCATTGTCTGCGTCTCCAAATCAATTTCAAGACAGAAGTGTGAGGCGAGAGCGAATTTGAACGCCTGTTCGCGTCCACGGAGGACGATGCATTCTGACGCGCGGAATCGCAGGAAATGCCCGGCACTGCCCGGCTCCTCAGTCTGCCCACAATGCCCCTTTGCGGAAGCAGAGGGGCTGTTTTCGGCGAAAAAACATACAAGCACAGCGATCAGGAACAAAAAACGGATGCCCTTGATTTCCGGGACAGTCTGTGCTATAATGAAAACAAGGTTCAGAAAGGCGGGGTGTTATGAAACAAATGCTGTGTATCATGCTGTCCGCAGCGGTCTGTGTGCCGATGCTCTTCGCGCCGGTCTCGTCGGCTGAAGCGGAGCCGCTCCCCGGTGACATCAACGCAGACGGCGTCTGTGACAGCACCGACGTACATCTGCTGCGCGACTGGCTGCTCGGGCTTCCGGTCACCGGCGATGCGGCTGCGGGCGATCTCAACGGCGACGGGCATCTCGATGCGCGCGACCTGACTTGGCTCAAGCGTTCCATGCTCCCGGAACACACATGGATTTTAGAGCCGAAGGGCACCGTGCACAGCGGAGAGGCGACCTTCTACGGCGGCGGCTACGAGGGCGGCTGCGCGATGCTCGACCCCGTTTCAACAGATTACTGGATCACCGCGATGAATCTGCCCGACTACAACAACGCGGAGCTTGCGGGTGCGTATCTTGAGGTCACCGGCGAATTGGGTTCGATTCATGTGCTCGTCACCGACCTGCTGCCCGAGGGCAAAAAGGGTGATCTCGACCTCTACACCGACGCATTTCCGCTGATCGCGCCCGCCGAAAAGGGCAGAGTGCCGGTCACATGGAAGATCATTCCGCTCGATTCTGCGGAGGATGCACCGGTCAGCTACAAATACAAGGACGGCAGCTCGCCCTTCTGGTGCGCGGTGCAGGTGCGCAATCACCGCTACCCGATCGAAACGCTCGAATACTTAAACAGCGACGGTGAATTTGTCGCGCTTCCGCGGCGCAATTTCAACTATTTCGAGGCGCAGTCCGGGCTCGGCGAGGGTCCCTTCACCTTCCGCATCACCGATATCTACGGGCAGGTCGTGATCGACGAGAACATCCCCTTCACGCCCGATGAAATCCAACAGGGTCATGTGCAGCTGCCTGAATAAAACACAGATGCTTCGCGCGCTCTGACCGCGATGAACGGAGGAAACCGAATGCCGTTTCTGTTATCTCATATCTGGCTGCCGTATCTGCTGGCGCTGGCACTGATTTTTATTGCGTTCTTCTTCGGTCTCGGCTGCTTTGAAGTGCTGCTTTACGCAGCTGCCCTGAATCTGGTTCCTGTGCTTGGCTTATGGTGTATCGCCCGCGGCTATATGATACCTGCGGTCATCATTGCGCTCCTGTGCCTTGCCGTGCTCCTTCTGGCAGTCCGGGGAATCCGGGAAGCGATCAGGACAAACGATACAAAGATGAAGGCAGGTGCAGCAGTGAATGTTCTGATCGCTGTCATCAGCACGCTGCTCTGCTGCTTTTCATCCGGCGGACCGATCATGCAGACCGTTCCTGCAGTCTGCTGTCTGCTCGGGATGCTGAGCGTGGTCTATGTCTTCTGGTGGTTCAGCGAATTGGGCAAAGGAATGGGAAACGGATAAAGCGGAGCCGGGCAGTTGCCCGGCTCCTCGTGTTCTTTCTGCTCATTTCCCGATCGACTGAATGACTGTGAGTGCCTCATTCTGCGTGAGTGAGGTCGGCTCGAGCGTGACATAATAATCGCCGTACCCGATGCAGAACACGCCGTCATCCCACTTGTCGGACAGGACCGATGCGTTCACGCTGTCAGCGGGGATCGCTTCCCCCGTGCCGAGCTTGAAATCGCTGACGGTGAGGTAGAAATTTCCGCCCATGTCGGCTGCTGCCACAGATGCACAGTCGTCTCCGACCTCCGCCGTAAAGCTGCTGTATGTGATTTTCAGCGTTCTGTAAACCGTGCCGTCCTTCATTTCGGTCTCATAGAGACCCGCCGTTTCCCATTGATAGCCCGAGGGAACCGCTGTCGGCAGATAATCGCACAGACCGCCGAGCTTCGCGGCATCCGCTGCGGTCACACCCGTGACATGCGCGTCTGCGACCTCGTCCGCCGTGCGGCTTGCCGGGAAGCACTCCACGCTGAATACGCCGGCTTCCTCCCCGCCTGCGACCGTTTTGTGCGAATCCGCAGTGCTCTGGGGTTCCGAGGTCCCGCGCGCGCCGAACCACTGATTGCGCATGCCGAGATATGCAGTTCCGGTGACCGCAAGTGCGAGACAGGCTGCGACCGGAATGACCATTTTCATTGCTTTTGTCATAGAAATCACCTTTCCTTTTTTCGTGTGTTCGCGCTGATACGCCATGATCTTCGAGCGCATGCGCGCGTCTGCGGCTTCATCAGGCAGTATTTTATCCCATGATTCGATCAGCTTATCATGTTTCATAAAACGCACCCAACCTTTCTTTCAGCAGTTTGCGGGCTTCAGACAGATGATACCGTATGGTCGCCTTCGGCTTTCTTAGGATTGCGGCGATCTCCGCGCTGTTGTATCCCTCGTAGTAGTACAGGTAGATCACCGTTTTGTACTTGTCGGGAAGCTCGGTCACGGCGCGGAGCACCTCGTCGGTCTCGGCCGTGTCCGCCGCCTCGATCTCAGGATGATCGTCAATATCCTCATGCCTGCGCCACCAGTGCCTGAGCTCATCCTTGCAGATATTGGTCGCCGTCCGGATCAGCCATGCCTTTTCGTGCTCGACCGATTCCAGCACCGGATTTTTGTCGATAAGCCGGAAGAAGGTCTCCTGCACGGCGTCCTCGGTGTCCATCGGGTTTTTCATGTAGGCATAGCATACGCGGTATACGGTCTGACTGTGCCGCCCGTAGATTTCTGCAATTTCCTTGTCCGTACGCAACAAAGATTTTGACATTGCCCTGACCTCCCTTCACACATAATACGATTGAGGGTCCCGATGTGTTGGATATTCCGAAAAAAATTTTTTCTCTTATTATATCACAGCTTCGGGGATGATGCAAGGCGGCATTCGGAGCGGCTGCTGCAAGCTGATGGAAGAGCTGCATACGATTATCGATCAGAAAATCACATGGCAGCTGTTCTGATTTTTGATAACCGGAATGCCTGCTCTTTTTTCTCTTTTTCACCGCAAAGAGTGAATTTTCATTTGCAAGAGTGAAAATTCAGCTTATATACCGCCCATTCCCTTTTCCTCCTGTGCCGCGTTCCCCGGAGTATGATTTCCCCCTTGACGCTGTTCACAGAAAACTTACATTTCTCCCTCTATCATTTTGCAGATGCCTGTGCTATAATGAAAACGGAGCGAAAGAGCCGCTCCGTTTCGGGATATACAAACATGAATGAGAGGGTAAAACACATGAAAAGAGGGAAGAAGCGCGCGGCGGCGCTGACTGCTGCGGCTGTACTGCTCACACAGAGCATGCCGGCTTTTGCGGCAGTGCCGGAGAGTGCGGTGTTCATCAGCGAGGTCTGTACGCAGAACCGCGCGTCGCTGGCAGACGGCAGCGGAAACGCGCCGGACTGGATCGAGCTTTGCTGTCCGGGCGGCAAGGACGCGGACATCTCCGGGTGGACGCTTTCGGACAGCGGCGCGGCGTTCACGTTTCCGCAGGGCAGCAAAGTGCCTGCGGGCGGCTATTGTGTGATTTTCGCGGACAAGCAGGAAGCTGCGGGAAACGAGCTGCACACGGGCTTTGCGCTGAGCAAAAGCGGCGAGACCCTGACGCTTAAGGACGCATCGGGCGCGGTCGTGCAGGCGCTGGAGATCCCGCCGCTCTCGGAGGACGAGACCTACGGCATGCTGCCGGACAGCGGCGAATGGGCAGTGATGCAGCCATCTCCGGGCAAGGCAAATTTCAGGGCGGTCGCGGAGCCGCAGTTTTCGCTTGCCTCCGGCTTTTATGACGCCGCCCAATCACACGAGCTGACGCTTTCCGCGTCCGGCGAGATCTACTATACGACGGACGGCTCTGACCCCTCCGTTTCCGATACGGCGGTGCGCTATCAGGCGCCGCTCACGCTCCGTGACCGCTCCTCCGAGCCCAATCAGCTCGCCGCCATGCAGTTTGAAAACGACAGCCCGCAGTCGATCATGCTGAAAACCAATTACCGCGCGCCTGGCTTTGCGGTCGAAAAGGCGCATGTCATCCGCGCCGCCGCGAAATCGGAAGGGAGCTGGAGCCGCACCGTGACGAATACCTATTTCGTCCTGCCGGCAGACCGCTGCGCATACTATAAAAATATCAAGGTGCTCTCTCTGGTCACGCCGCCGGAGAATCTCAACGACCCCGAGCGCGGCATCTATGTCTGCGGACAGCAGTATCTGGACTGGAAGGCAAACAAATTCCCCGATGACCCCTACGATTCGCGCCGGAGCGAATACAGCGCCCTGAACCGAGCCAATTTTTTCAGCAGCGGCAAAGAGTGGGAGCGCCCCGTGGAATTCATGCTGTTTGCGGAGAATGTTCCCGCGGTGTCGCAGAAGCTCGGCATCCGCATCAAGGGCGCTTCGACCTGTGCGCTGGCGCAGAAGGGCTTCAATCTTTTTGCGCGCGGCGAATACGGCGACACCAAGCTCAACTTCAGGCTGATCGACGGCAACGACGCCGCAGACAACGGCAAGGCGATCAAGACCTACGATTCCTTCTCGCTCCGTCCGGTCAACTACTGCGACAAGATGCGCGACATGACCGTGCAGGCGCCGCTCTCCGATCTGCCGGAAATGGCGACGCTCGACGAGGAGCGCTGCGTCGTCTTTCTGGACGGCGAATACTGGGGAACCTACGACCTCTCTGAAAAGTTCTCGTCGTTCTTCTTCCAGAGCAATTACGGCGTGCCGGAGGAGCAGATCGTCTATATCAAGGACGACGAGGTCAAGGAGGGCACTGAGGCAGACGGTGACGCCTATCAGGGGCTTCTGGAGCAGATCGCGGAAGGGTGATATGACCGACCCTAAGCAGTATCAGGCGGTGACGGCGCAGCTCGATCTGCTGTCGATGATCGACCACTATGCGGTCTGCCTGTATACGGGCATGGTGGACTGGCCCGAGCACAATTACATCGCATGGCGGTACACCGGCACGCCGATTGACGGGAATCCCTATTCGGACGGCAGATGGCGCTTCGGCACCTTTGATTTTGACTACACCGCCGGTCTGAGCTATGAGGGCAATGCGTTCAACGGCGGGCAGGGCTATGACTACGACAGCTTCAACCGCCTGCAGAAATCCGCGATGAAGCCCGTGCTCGACAGCCTGCTGAAAAACGCGGCGTTCCGGCAGATGTTCGTGACACGCTACTGCGACATGGCGAATATCGTGTACCGTCCGGCGCGCATGCAGGCGCTGATCGCGGAGATGCAGGACAGCTGCCTTGACTATATGACGGACAGCCGCGTGCGCTGGTCGAGCGGCGGCAGATCGGATTACAGCACGCTTGAGAGCCAGTACAAGGGCACATGGCAGAAGGAGATCGGCGTCTTTGAGACATTTTTCGAGAAGCGCCCCGAGCCTGCGATCCGGTATATGAAGCAGTACACCGGCGTCAGCGGCGACATGCAGACCGTGACGCTGCGCACAGAGGGGAGCGGCTCGCTGCTGGTCAACGGTCTGCCCGTGCAGGACGCAGGCGGCGGCTTCACCTGTCAGTATCCGGCGGGCACGGTCATCACGGTCACGGCGGTGCCGGAGCGCGGCGCGTCGTTTGCGGGCTGGTCGGGCGCCTCATCGGAAACGGAGCAGACTGTCAGCATCACGGTCAGCGGCAATGTGAATCTGACTGCCGCATTTCAGGAGGCTGTGCGCGGCGATGTCAACGCCGACGGTGTCTGCAATGTTGCGGATGCGGTCATGCTCGTGAAGTATCTGCTCGGCGCGGGCAGTGTCACGTCGCCCGAAAATGCCGATCTGGACGGCAACGGCCGTCTGAACGCCGCCGACCTCACGCTGCTCAAGCGCATTCTGCTAAAATAATAAAGGTATCTCCGATGGATTGATATTGAGGAGCTCTCGCACGCTTCGCTATGAGTTTGCAGGCAAACTCACCTCAAACCCCGCCTAGCGAAGCGGTGGGACACTGTCCCTTAAGAATCCCATTTTGATGATATATAACGTATCTGCGTAATATTTGGATGTGCTGCGGGTGTTTGCTCTTGCTTTTTTTGTCGTTGTATAGTATAATATGGGTAAATGAAAGCCCAAAGGAGTCACTTCGTATGGAAACCCGTTACTGTATGTATTGCGGCATGCCCATTCCGCGCAAAGTGAAGATCTGCCCGGAATGCGGCGCGAATCAGGATCTGTCTGCGCAGAAGGACCCGCAGCCCTATGTGATGCCGCAGCTTTCGCGGGAACAGATCAATCCGCAGCGGCAGGTCAGGAAGATGCTGAGCAAACAGCAGACCGATCGGCGCGCACTGGTGGTCGTTGCCGTCTTTTTCATCGCATTCCTGACAATGCTGTTTACCGCTTTTTTCGTGACAAAAATGACCGAGAACGCACGCTCGCGGCACCGTGAAGATCAGATCGACGAGCAGCGCCGCGAAAAGGAACGCACGCATCCGCAGATCAGCCTTCCGGATTTCAGCATGCCCGACTTTTCTTTTCCGGAGATCCGTCTGCCGGAGCCGCCGCCTGCGGATTTTGCATTTGCTGGCTATGCGGTCGAAACGAATCTCCGCGGCGAGACGGTCCTGTATGTAGACGTCGATTATACCAATCTGGCGGATACGCAGGAATGCTTCCTGACGGGCTTTCATATCACGGTCGAGCAGGAGGGCGAGTCGTGCCGGCAGACTGCGGGCGACCCTGCGCGGGAGAATCATCTGCTGGGATATGTGCAGCCGGATGAGACCGCGCTGGTCTCCGAGGCTTTCGTCATTGATGCGGAAAAGGAAACGACCGTTTCTGTGGTGGCATTTCTCGGCGGAGAGATATACCTCGAGGAAACCGTCATTCCGCATGCGGACGGGACGGTTTCTGTGTGTGAATAAACGCACTGCCGATACACTGGATCTGCATAATGAACAAGGCCGTGTGCGGTAGAATAAAGCTGATAATCTGCCGGTTGGCACAGAAAGGAATCCGGTCATGTATGAAAGTGAATTTGCAAAAACCGAATACATCGCAGAAGACAACGCTGTTTTCCATGTCTGGAAGAAGGAAGCGCACTTCGACGATTACAGACAGCCTGTGACCGCTTCGCTCGAAATGCTCCGTGCGCATCCGGGCAGTCTGTTCATTGTGGATGCGAGAAACGGGTTTGAGGATGTCCCGGAGGATGTGGAATGGGGCTTTCGGGTTTTCCTGCCCGAGCTGAAAAAGACCGGCTGCAGAATATGGGGCTTTATCCTGCCGGAAGTATCAGACATCGAGGGCGAGATCGATCTGTGGACGGCTGAGATCGAAAAGGATTTCACCGTGATCCGAGCGGAATCCTATGATGAGATCATCGCAAAAGCACGCGATATGATCGGCAGCCGCCGGAATGCAGAGGTTTCGCTCGTTCCGCTTGCGGAATCAGACCGCGGGCAGTTCATCCGGGATAATCAGGAAGCGTTCAATTACGGCGCACTGGAGGAATTCGGTCAGCGCGACGATCACTTTGAAGAGGACGGCGAGATCATCTCTTATGACACGATCGCGCGTGCCATCGACGAGGGCACGGCATACCGCATCATGCAGGACGGCAAGCCGGTCGGCGGTGCAGTGATCCGCACAGAATACGATCACGGCGAGCTGGAGCTGCTGTTTGTCTCGCCTGCCGTTCACAGCAAGGGCATCGGCTATGCCGCATGGTGCGCGATCGAAGCAATGCACCCGGAGGTCACCGTCTGGGAGACGGTCACGCCGTATTTTGAAAAACGCAATATTCATTTCTATGTCAACCGCTGCGGGTTTCATATCGTGGAATTCTATCATGCACATCACCGTGATCCGCATGACGAAGACGGCGAATTGTCGGAGATGTTCCGCTTTGAGAAGATACTGCCGGACACGCCGGAATCCATACAGGCACAGATCAGGCGTATCACATATTATGAGAATCTCATGCAGCAGGCTGCGAACGGCGCACCGGAGCTTCTGCGGCAGCTTTCTGACTATTACGGCAGCCCCGCATGGAAACGCGATTTCGCCGCGGATGAAGCCGGACTACTGCCGAAGGAGCTCCGGCGCGGGGTGCTTTCTGAGGACGGCATTTATCATCTTCTCGAACAGTTTGGCGTGTGATACATCCGGAAGAATCGCTGAAAACAGCCCCTCTGCTTGCTTTCGCAGAGGGGCTTTGCGGTCATGCGATGTATTACGCAAACCCGTGCCGCTTGCCGAACGGCGTATCATCGAATGCGCCGTGGATATGGATCGTATATCTGAACGGTTCCATCTCCATCGGAGGATTGCAGAAGTCTTCCCTCTGTGACGGGCGGGCAATCGAAATGCCGGGCGGCATCTGCACATCCGTCAGTGATACGCAGCCGTAAAACGCGCCGGACTCGATGCTTTTCACACGGTTCGGAATGACGATCTGACGAAGGCCGGTGCAGGCTTTCAATATGTCTGAGCGAATGACCGTCAGATTTGCCGGAAGTCTGACCTGCTCCAATCCGCTGCAGGAGCTGAATGCTCCGCTGCCGATTTCCCTGACGCTGTCCGGGATCAAAATGCTCCGGAGTTTGCCGCAGCCGGAAAAAGCCGCATCTCCAATCTTCTGCAAACCGTCCGGTAGGCGGATATAAGCCAGGGACGTGCAATTCTGAAACGCCGAGCCTCCGATCTCCTGCAAGCCGTCCGGCAGCCGGACATCTGTCAGGGACGCGCAATACTGAAAGGTGCTTTTCGCGATTGTTGTCACACGCGGCGGGCAGAAGAACTGCTCCAGCGCTTCGCACTTTTCAAATGCATAATCAGAAATGTCCGTGATACTGTCCGGCAGCTCGATCCGTTTCAGATTCCTGCAGCCTGAAAAGAGTCCTTTGCTGATGGATGTGATCGATTCCGGCAGTCGGATATTCCGCAGCGCGCTGCAATTCGCAAAGGCAGATTCGCCGATATGCGTCACGCTGTCAGGGATTGTGACCTCTTCCAGTTTTTGACAGCCAAAAAAGGCTTTGTTTGCGATCACGCGCACACTTTCAGGGATTGTGACCTCTTCCAGTTTTTCACAGCCTGAAAAGGCATCGTGTGCGATCACACGCACACTGTCAGGGATCACAACACTTCGGATGTCTGCACGCCGCTTGACAAAATTGGCGCTGATGACCGTGACACCGTCCGGGATGACCGGATGCGCATCGGTCCCGGTATATTCCTCCAGTACGCCCAGATTGACCGTGAAGCCGTCTCCGGAAGCGTGAATCCCGAGCGGCTGCGGCTTTTCGATGAGCTTGTCGCAGCCCGCAAACGCATCCTCGCCGATGAACGTCAGGGTTTCCGGCAGACTGATCTGTTCGAGCATGATGCAGTTTTCAAATGCGTTGTGTTCGATGGCACGCAGACCGGCGGGCAGTGTGCAGGAAACCAGACTGCGGCATTCCGCAAAGGCATACGCACCGATCCGTTCCAGACTGTGCGGAAACGTGACATCGCTGAGCTGCGTGCAGCCGTAAAACGCCTGCTCATCGATCCGCTTCAGCCCGCGCGCCATGATGACAGTGCGAAGATTGGTGCAGTATTCAAATGCACCGGCTTCGATAAACTGAATCCCGCCGGGGAGCGTAATGCGCTCCACGCATTCGCAGCGGGAGAACGCCTGCACACCGATCCCTATCACACCGGACGGAATCTGCACATGCGAATCGCTGCCTCTGTATTCCTCCAGGACCGGTACAAGCGAATCGCGGCGACAGCGTCCTTTCAGATAGTGATCTCTGATGATGAAATCACCCGACATCATGACACCTCCATAGCTTCCCTTTTTCGAATGATCCGGAATCTGTTTCTGTCTTTGTAAAGTATATCATATTGATCTGCCAAAAGTCAAGCTTTATGCTGTCCTTCCGTTGCAGAAAAAGTGCTGCAGCGGCGTGGTCTCTTGCAAATCACGTTCACACCGGGAGCTGAACCCAGACACCGCGGATCACACGGCTGCTCACTGTTTCGCAAACAGCTGCCATACCAGATCAGGCTTATGCGACCAAATAAAGAAGTGGAATGCCGACATTCTCCGGAGCAATATAATCGTTGGTTACCGATCATGCTGCCGGAGAACAAAAATGGCTGCGGCACTGCCGATGGGCAAGGTAGGACTCGAACCTACGGTGTTTACCGCATGGGTGGCGGATTTACAGTCCGCTGCAATCGCCGCTATGCTTACTTGCCCATATTATGCGGATTTCCTCCGGAGAATCAAAACGGAGGCAGGCACTGCCCGCCAGACGAATCCGCCGTAGTATCCGTGGAGGGAGTCGAACCCTCAGTGTGCCGGTTCTTAGCCGGGTGTGTCTGCCATTCCACCACACGGACATCAATAACCGCAACGGGACTTGAACCCGTATCGCCGGACTGAGAATCCGGCATCCTGACCGTTAGACGATGCGGCCATGTGACTGCGCAAAGCAGTCAGATTCGTTTGATCACAATGATCTGATCGATCGTCACGCCAAACATATCTGCAATGATGATCATGTTGTCGATGGTGGGCACAGAATCTCCGCGCATCCATTTGAAGATCGCCTGCGGGGTATTGAAGCCGCACCTTGCCTGCACATCCGCCACATGAAAGCCCTTCGTGCGCATCATGGCTTTGATATTCGCACCGGTCGCAGCAACATCAATAATCGGCATTGAGAACATCTCCTTCCCTGTAAAATCCCTGATGCTCCTGATGAGAGTCGAACTCATACTGCGCGGGGTTTAAATCCGCTGCCTCTGCCATTGGGCTACAAGAGCATATGCAGGATAAGGGATTTGAACCCTCAGAATACAGCTTTTGAGGCTGTCATGTATTCCGTTCCATCAATCCTGCAAAATGTCCGCGGGGAGATTTGAACTCCCAAAACCTTGTGTCTGAGACAAGTATGTATGCCGGATTCCATCACGCGGACATAACAAAAACACCGCCTGTATCGCTGCATACAGACGGTGTTTCGTTTCAGGGATATCATACAGGAAGGCTATCCTGAAAACCCTATGCCGGTATTTCCGACACGTTCACAACGATCTGTACGCAGCACAATTAGAGTCTCTTCCAGATAGAGGCTCAACAGGTAATATTCGAGGCTGTACAGATTGTTCATAGTGAAACGTGTCATTTTCGGCATCTCCTTTCATAAAAGATTCAAGTGCGGCAGCCGGCTTCCGGCTGTCCATATCTGATGTTATCTGCATTATAGCACACCAGAACGGAAATGTCAAGTAAACCGGCGGTATATTTTTTGCAATGAACAGACAAGCAGCCCCGCAGGAAATATGTATCAAAAATCACGGGAACAGCCCGTTCCCGGATTGCTCCCGTGGTTTGTATGATCATCTGTCTTCCCGATGTACGATCTCCCTGTTATATTTTCTGCTGATGAATCGGCAGAGCTCTGAAAGATATTCCAGATCCATCTGATAACGCACATCCGGTCCCGGCTTAAAACACCATTCCTCTGCGGTTCTGTCTTCACGGAATACAATTTTTTCCAGTCTTCGTATTTCACGCAGCAGGCTGTCCCGTTCTTTTATGAGCTGCGAAAATGAATCGTTCTCATGCTCCGAAATATACATCCCCGGACTGATCATCATGTCAGATCACCGCTTTCTGAGTGTTTTTCTGCTTTATGAAAGCATATCAGCAGCACGCTGATAGCACGCCCGCATCTCCCGGTCAAAGCACACCACGGCAACCTCCATATCATAGTCCTGATTCTCATAGAGCCATTGGGATATGGTTCTCAGCGCAATGACTGCGGCACCGTCTTTCGGGTAGCCGAAAATACCGGCAGAGATCGCGGGAAATGCGATCGAGTGAATCTCATGCTGTTTTGCAAGCTCCAGCGAATTGCGGTAGCAGGCGCTCAGAAGTGCGCTGCACTGCGGGTCGTTTTTGTCGTAGACCGGACCGACCGTGTGGATGATATACTTCGCCTTCAGCCGGCAGCCGCCGGTGATCTTCGCTTCGCCGGTCCTGCAGCCGTGCAGCTTCCGGCATTCCTCCAGCAGCTCCGGACCTGCGGCTCTGTGAATGGCGCCGTCCACCCCGCCGCCGCCGAGCAGCGATTCATTCGCCGCGTTGACGATCGCTTCGGTTCTCATTTGGGTGATGTCACCGATTTCGATTGCAATGTGATCTTCGGCACGGAAGCGGACATCGGCGCTGTTCGGAGGCTCTTTTGTCCTGCCGGTCACAGTCTCAAAGCGTTCCAGCACCGCAAGCATATCCTCCGGCAGACGCTTTTTGCCTTTTGCAGCGATCTTCTCCGGTACGCCGTAGAACGCCTCGGCAATGCTGCCGGTGATACAGGCGATGGTATCCGTGTCGCCGCCGAGTGAGACCGCATTGCGCACCGCGTCCTCGAAGTCCGTGCTCTCGAGGGACGCCGCAAACACCAGCGGCATCGTCACCTGACAGGTCTCGTCGTGGCGGTTTGTTGTGCGGAGCTCGGCACAGCTGCGCGAGAGGTCATAACCGAATTCGCGGATGATGTATTTTTTGATCTCAGCCTTGCTGCTGCCGGTTCTGGAAAGGAAAATCGCCGCTGCAGTTGATTCTGCGCCCTTGATGCCCTCCGGGTGATTGTGCGAGACCTCTGCCGTCAGCGCAGCCATATGCCGCGTGGTTTCGAGATCGTCAAACAGCCATCCCGCCGACGACACGCGCATCGCAGAACCGTTGCCGTAGCTGCCGTAGGGCTTCGGGTCCTGCGCGTGTACCCAGCGAACGAATTTGCATCCGTAGCCCGCACGCGGATAGCGTCTGCCCCAGCGCTGCATGGTCTGTATCAGCTCTGCCCTGACCGTATCGTCGTCCTGTCCCATGCTGTTCAGCAGCGCCTCCGCGACCGCGACCGTCATCACGGAGTCGTCCGTGAATCTGGATATCGGGCAGAACAGCGGAAAGATCTTGGTTTTTCTGCCTCTGTCAAACTCGTAGGGCGCGCCGATCATATCACCTAATAATGCTCCGATCATATCGAAGACCTCCTTTCCTTTGATGATTCTATGATAGCACATTGCAAAAGAAAAGTGGTCGTTCGTCAGACGACAAATGACCGCTTCTGTTT
>JAEEGL016546807.1_pt1 | contig 14103 bp, 17 predicted proteins | sample 9134231 | NCBI WGS metagenome assembly JAEEGL01 (sample SAMN16246548, study PRJNA631951) | gut metagenome | biome: gut microbiome; feature: rumen; material: fiber-attached | host: Bos | place: Iran: Karaj | collected 2018-10 | reverse complement strand
TATTATTATAGAAAACAAATCAACAAGTACGATTGAAAATATGAAATACTCTAATAGTATTATTATTAAAGCCAAAAAAGATGCGAAAATATCTTTTTCTACCACAAATTACCATGTATTTCGTAGTGGTGTAATTGCTAGTAATATGGGAATTGATTGTGAAGGAATGGGTAGTAAAACAAAATGGTATTACTATACCAATGCCTTAATACGCGAATTTATTGCAAACATTGTACAAGAAAAGAAAAAACATATTGGAATATTAGTAATTATTAATATTAGTGCATTAGTTCTATTATTAATTGGCCATTATTATCATATTATTGATCTTACCTTAATTGATTAAAAGGAGTTAATATGGAAGAAAAAGAAAGATTAGATTTATTGCAATATTTTCATTTAAAAGAATTCTATAATAACGGAGAAATATTAGAAGATGAATATGAAGAATTACAAGAAATCATTAAAAGAAATAAAAGAGCTCAAGAAATAGAGCAAGCAGAAATGAAATTTTATAGTCATAAAATAAGTGGGGAAGAGTATAATAATATTATTCAAAAGCATTTAAAAGCATTAGAAGAATCAAAACAAAAAATAAAAACACCTCAAGAAAGGGGAGAGAATCATGTTCGTGCCACCAATTCCATTGATTAGAAGAATGAGAATATTAAAAAGACTTGAAAAAGCAGGAGCATTTTCAGAAGAGACTGCAAAACCATTACATGAAATAGGATTATTCAATCCTTATGCCTTTCAGGGAATAACAAAAAGATTATTAAAAAAAGAAGTTATCAAAAGAACAGACGAGGGAAAATACTATATTAATACAAATCTATAAACTAAGAGAAATCTTAGTTTTTTTCATAAAAAAAAGAGCTCTAAGGCTCTATCCATCTTTCTTCGATACAATCATATACTAAATCAACATCATTAACACCAATAAAAGTAATGGTACCTGCTTTAGAATCCATGCTACGAACACGTCTTTCTTCAAAAGGTAAGATTTCAGCAATACGATAAACATTATTATTTTCATCAAATGGATTATAATCCCAACTACGAGTAATTTTATATAATCCTATTTTACCATCTCCATAATGACCTTTTTCAGAAAAAGCAACATAATCACATAAAGTACCATCTTCATTATCAATTGGTTGCTCTAGAATACTTGTTTCCAATATATTAGCACTTAACTCATCATATTTGTCTGCATTTTCAGCTCCAAATAATTCAGGTAATAAAATTAACATTTTATTTGCTAACTCAATTGTATTAAATACTTCACTAGCCATAATATCACTCCCATATTTTATTCTTTCTAACATACTCATTATAATATTAAATAAATTTATATGCAACATTTTTTAATCATATGATATGATAAAAATAAAGAAGGGATTCTATGAAGAAAAGTTTAAAAATAATAAGTATCTTATTTTTCTTATTATTTGTAAGTGCTTGTACAAATAAAGGAAATGAAGTTGAAATTAATTTAGAGGATACAAAAGAAATTGAATTTCACGACTTAGTACTAACAATACCAAAAGTTTATGAAAAGAATAGTGAAACAACAGATCATTTTGAATTCTATAGTATTCCAGAAGAAAAAAAAGACTTTTACTGTACCTTTGAATTATTAGAAAACAAATATTATAAAGAAAAATATGAAGAAGAAATAGAGAATGAATTACCAAAAGAATATTTTGAATCATATGAAATAAAACAAGATATTATAAATGATCAAGTATGGTCTTATGCAGAAGCAAAAAGTAAATCAAAAGGTGGTCTTTATTACTTACAAGGAGTCTATTTTACGGTCTATAACGGAAGAGGATATACCTTTGAATATACCAGTTATAGTCCTGATAAAAAATCATGTGATAAGCTATTTAAAAGTATCATAAAGACCTTAAAATTCAAAAATACTTGAAAAAAAATAACAGAATGTGTTATAATTTAAGTGCGTTGAAGAGGAAAAGTACCTCATCATTTTATTACAGTGAGTTAGGTATAGTGTGAACTAACAATAAAAGATGAGTGAAAGAACACCTCCGAGCAAACTACCGAAACGAAAGGAGTAGGCTAGTTCGGAAGGCAATCCGTTATCATGTTGCTAGGTTTGTTAGAACTGAAAAAAGAGATTACGAAGGCAAACCATTTTTTATGAATGGTTTTTTTGTAATAAAATAAGGTGGCACCGCGGATACCCGTATTCGTCCTTATCGATAGGATGATACGGGTTTTTTTATACAAAAAAGGAAGGAGGTTTTAGGATGTATACAGTTAAAAAAGTAGAGAAGGTTTCTCTAAAAGACTATTTATCAAAATGCTCAAGTATCGAAAGAAAAAGAGTAGAAAGATTAATAGATAGTTTAGGAGAAATAGAAGTATCAAAAGAATTTTTAGACGGTTATTTAGGATATTTTGATTATAAAGAAGCTAAAAGAGACGACTTACCCCTTGTCAAAGAGTCTTTAAAAGATCTATATGAAATTAGTTTAAAATATCCAAAATTATCAAGTACAAGTATCACTATGATTATGGGAGAATATGTAAAAGATGTATTTGATACGATGAAACCATTAAGTATATTTGATGGTATGACAAGTAAACAAATTGAAAAGTCATTTGAATCTTTCATGAAAGGATTAAAAGAATTAGGAGAAAAAAGTGATTTATTATATCAAGAGGAAGAAGATAAAGTAGATTCCTTAGGATATATGTATGGAAATAGATTTGTAAGATATATCAAACCATTTGTAAAAAAATATCATAAGAGTTTTGATGAAATCTATGAATCCATTCCATATTCTCTAGTGATTAGAAAAGATTCTGATCTATTCTATGGTATAGCCAAAAAAGAATTATTTGGAGCAAGAGGCTATCCATATACCTTTTATATGAGTAGAGCAATGATATTATTTGGAGATGTTGATTCTTATAAAGGTAGAGATTTAACGTATTCCTCTAGTATTTATGGAGATATCAAATGTCCAATAACAGTAGAAGAATTTGAAGAAAGTTTAAAACAAAAAAGAAAATCAAAAGAATATGAAATATAAAAGAAGAAAGAAGGAGTTAATATGAAAAAAGAAATGAGTTATTTAGACACTATAGAAGCAATAGCTAGTGTTAGAAAGTTTTTTGAATCACAATTAGAAGTAAGATTATCTCTAACAAAAGTGCCATCTCCATTATTTGTAAGAACAGATTCTGGCTTACAAGATCATTTAACAGGAGTTGAAAAAGCAATTACATTTAAAAGAGGAGAAGAACAATTTGAAATTATTCACTCTCTAGCAAAATGGAAAAGAGAAGCTTTAGCACTTTATAAAGTACCACATGGAGAAGGTATTTATACCGATATGAAAGCTATTAGAAAAGAAGAAACAGTAGATGATATTCACTCTCTTTTAGTAGAACAATGGGATTGGGAAAAAGTAATTTCTAAAGAAGAGAGAACTATAGATACACTAAAAGATACAGTAAAAAAAATTTATAAAGCAATTAGACAAACAGCAATCTATACTAAGAAAAAATATCCTTATATTACTTTAGAATTACCTAAAACAGTATATTTTTTAACCAGTCAAGAATTAGAGGATATGTATCCTGATAAAACACCAAAAGAAAGAGAAGAAATCATTACAAAAGAGAAAAAAGCTGTATTTATTATTGGTATTGGAGATAAATTAAAATCAGGAAAAGAACATGATTTAAGAAGTCCAGATTATGATGATTGGAGTCTAGATGGAGATTTATTAATCTATGATAAAGAATTAGAGAAAGCAATTGAAATAACATCAATGGGAATTCGTGTAGATGAAGATTCACTACAAGCTCAATTAAAGAAAGCAAAATGTGAAGAAAGAATTCAATTCCCATATCATCAAAAAATATTAAAAAAAGAACTACCATATACTATCGGTGGTGGTATCGGACAATCTAGAATCTTACTATTATTATTACAAAAACATCATATTGCTGAAGTACAAGCATCTAGTTGGGAAGAAAAAACATTAAAAGAAATTAAAAAATATCAAGTTCTATAAAAGACGATAAAAATCGTCTTTTTTTATGCCATTTTATTGCAGAAACAACAAAAGTAAGGTATTCTATTATTAGATGATAAGAAGGTGATAGGATGGATTATAGTATTCTATTAATGAAAGATAATGAACTAATTGGAGATTCCACCAAACAAGCCTTAACACAAGCAGATTTCCTAAATTCAACAAGTATGATTATTAAACAAAATAATCAAGAATGGAATTACTCAACACATCTAAATTCCAATGGAGGTCTAACTTGTACAGGAGATGGTCTAAATCTATCTAGAGTAGAAACAATGGCTATCTTTGGAGGACAAGATACTTATAATGAAATCCTACATAGTCAAGGTTTTAATCTTCCAAGTCTTATATCATCTAACGTAGATCAAAATGTATTAATTGGAGGAGTAGAATATCCTCCAGAATTTTATATGTATGAAGATGGAGAAATCTATTTAAGAGGTTTAGGTTATCCATTATCAGAAGAACAAATAAAAACGTATTGGCCAAATCTATATTCTTCTTTAACCATACAAGATGTAGGTGGTCTAGGAAGTACCGTAGAAGAAACATTGCAAAAAGAAGTACAAAAGAAAGAAAAAAAGCAAACAACTCCTCAACAAACAGGAGGAGGTTCCTCTTCCAAGAAAAGTACAAAAAAAGGCACAGGTACAGGAACTAATACCAATACAAACACTAATACAAATATAAATGATAGTAAAACAGGAAATCAAAGCAATGAAGCAAGTAAAGAGAACACAACATCTACTTCTTCTTCATCAGGATCTTCAAGTAGTAATGAAGTAATAAAAGTAAATTATAGTGAACTAGAAAGTATGGTATCATCACTAGACTCTAGTCTAGCTAATTTAAAAGCTACTGCTGGTAATTATCAATCAACAATATCAGAAATAGCAGCATCTCCTAATTGGGTAGGAGACGATAAAGATAAACTAGTAAATTGTAGTAATGCAGATTATCAAACATACATCAATGATGTAATAAATGAAACAATCAAATTAAAAGAACAAATTAATACTTGTATTGCAGCATTTCAATCAGCAGAAGATAGAATTTGTAGTTTAACCATATAGAGAAGGTGATAGGATGGCAAATAATCAAATAAGAATAGATAATTTAGGAGTCTATTCCAGTAAAATAGCAACTCTTGCAGCAGATACTAGTACGATTGTAAAACAATCAAAATCTTCTCTAGATAATATGAAAAATAGTTGGAATGGTAAAAGTTATAAAGCTTTTCAACAAAACTATGACACATTAGTAAATCATTTAAATCAACTAGAAAAATCTATGTTAGAAGTAGCTAACGCAATACAAACAATTTCCAATAATTATCAAATGGCAGATGAAGAAAAAACAGTACAAAGTTAGGATGTGATAAAATGGGTTTATCAGGTTCAATAAATGATATGAATAGTGGTTTAGATAGTTTCTCTTCAGCTCTTAGATCCTCATGGCAAGGAAAGGCTGGAGAACATTTAGGATCCCTAGTAGATTCTAAAATTAAACCAATCATTCAAACGCTAGAAGAAAAAGCAAATAAATTAGAGCAAGCTGCAGGAATAGCAGGAGAGATTGATCATCATATACAATTAAAAAATGAATATATTGCAGCAAAAAATAGTTGTAATACAGAAACAGAAGAAGGAAAATCTAAAATGGGTTATTATAGTAGTATGATAGCGCAAGAAGAATCTAAAATAGAACAACTAAAAGCTCAAATAAGAGGATTGTTAGGATAGGTGATGAAATGAATATTAATTTAGATATTGGAAGTTTCTTAACCGCTAAAGATTCCTTAAAATCAACAATTGAAAGCTTTACAAGTTCCCTTAGTTCTAGTTATCAAAAAGTGAGTTGTAGTGATGGAGAAGTCGCTGCCTTACTAGATAGCTATCAAAGAGGAATTGATTTAGAGTTAGAAAACTTGAAAACATTATTAAATAATTATCAAAATGTACTACAACAAGCATTAGAAATTATGAAAGAAGCAGATGAAAGTCTTCCAGTAAGTCCAGTAAATTTAACAATTCCAACATCGCTTGCAAACATAAATAGTTATAATCCTCTTGTTTGGTATAACAATAAAGATAACATGAAACTAGGAAACGTTTATAATGTACTTGGAACAAGCTTAATAGGAGCACTTCCAAACTTTGTAAATAGTGGTAATCCTCAAGGATTTACGGATGCTGGAAACTTCTTAGTTGCAACAAACTCTAGTGGTGTTATGTATATTTATGATAAAACAAGTGGAAATACAAAGAGTATCAATTTAGGCTCTGAATACCATTTGGGTGGAGTGTCATATAGAAATGGAGAACTATACGTTGCAACAAACGGAACTATTTCACAATATCATATGAATGACTTGGTAAATTGTGAAGGAAATAACGTGTCTCCAGTAGCACAATACCAAAGTACAACAACAGATAATAATAAAGTCAATCAAGTGTCTTTCTTAACAACGACAAATGATGGAAAATTAATTACTGGACAATTCCATCATTCTGGACATGATAAATATCGAGAAAGAGGAGGACCTCAATCAGACCTATTAATCTATAACATTCAAAATGATGGAACAGTATCGAATAATCCAACAACGCTTACAATTCCTGGAGATATGACAAAAATCCAAGGAGCATGTGTTTATCAGAAGAATGGACAAGATTATTATTTACTAACATCATCTTATGGAACATCAGATTCTGCCACATCAAAACTTTATGTAGCAACAGTAGGTTCTGATGGACATACATTAGTAAAACAAAATGAATTAAGCTTACCAGCAGGGGCAGAACAAGTAAGCGTAACAAATGATGGAAATATAGCGGTAATATATGAAGGGCAACACGCAAGAAGTAATATTACAATCTTAGATTCAGGTTCCGTATTACCAGTACAAATATAATATTGCAAGTAAGGGAGGAATTAAAATGGCAATATATGTTAATTTTGAAGGAATGGAAACAGCATCAACAGAATTAGATACCATTAATCAAAGATTCGGTGAAGAAATGACAACTCTTAATACAATCGTTACAGAAACAACTAATAATGATTGGAAAGGATCAGATGCAAATGCTTTTGTATTAAGTACAAAAGAAAAAATAGAAAAAGTAAGAGAAGAATATAATGAATATCTAAATGAAATTAAGAGTGAAATCAATAGAAACTTAGAAAAATTTCAAAATGTTCAAAATAGCAATATGAATATGATTGATTAGGAGGGATAGGAATGGAAAATACATATTTAGATCCAGAAGCAATGTTAAAAAGAATAAAAGACATGCAAGAACAAGCAAATAAAGTTTATCAAGAAATCCAAAGAACTCAAGGAACAATGGATGAATTAAAAGAAAATTTTGAAGGATCATCAGCTGCTAGATTACAACAAAAATATGAAGAATTAGCAAATACATTCCAAGATTTATCTAATTATCTTCAAAAGAAAGCAGAAGATATGCAAACTCTAACAGGAAATGTACAAGCTGCAGACGAAGAATAAAAACATACTTTAGTATGTTTTTTTTGTAAATTTACAAAGATATCGTGAAAAAAGAAGGAAACAAAATAAAGATTTGATATAATTAGAATTGAGGTGAAACTATGAAAGTAGTATGCGTAGGACATTCAACTTTTGATACAACACTACCAATGAAAGAATATCCAACAGAAAATATCAAATATCGATTAGAACATCATATAGAATGTGGAGGAGGGCCTGCATCTAATGGTGGCTATTTATTAGCAAAATGGGGAATGGATGTAACCATGTGTTCCGTAATCGGAGATGATTATTATGCTGATCAGATAATTAAAGATTTTGAAAAAGTAGGAGCTGATACATCGTATCTAGAAAAAATGCCAAATCATATGACAACAAGTAGTTATATTATTGCTAATATGAGTAATGGATCTAGAACTGTTCTATCTTCAAAAGATAAACCAGTAAGAAGATTATCTCGTCCCATCTCTGTACCAGCTGATGTAATCTTAATAGATGGAGAACATCCAGAATCAGCTTATGAAGTATTAGTAAAAAATCCTCATGCTATCAGTGTACTAGATGCTGGAAGATTAAATGATGATACAAGATTTTTAGGAAAACTAGTAACATACTTAGTTTGTTCAAAAGACTTTGCAGAAGATTTTACCAATAGAAAGATAGATATCAATAACAAAGAAGAATTAATTGAAATATTTGAAATGCTAAGAACGTTCTTCCAAACGAATGTTATTATCACATTAGAAGCTGCTGGAAGTTTTACAATTTGTGATGGAGAATATCAAATCATTCCAAGTATAAAAGTAAAAGCTCTAGATTCAACAGGAGCTGGAGATATCTTCCATGGAGCATTCACATACTTTATCGCAAACAATTATCCTTTAAAAGAAGCCATTCATTATGCTTCTATTACAGGAGCAATTTCTGTTACAAGAGTAGGTTCCAGATATTCCATTCCAATGCTTTCCGAAGTATTAGAATATGATACCGCTATTTAATAATTGTAAGTCTCTAGACCTTCATGGAGTAGATAGAGATTATGCTAGAATCGCGATAAATGACTTTATCAATGACCTTTATGAAATGAAAGAAGAATATGGAATAATTGTTCATGGAAATGGAACAGGAATTATTAAAAAAACTACACAAGAAACTCTAAAGAAAAATAAATACGTTTTAGAGTACAAAATTGACAACTTTAATAGTGGGCAAACCCTTGTCCAAATAAGAAAAAAGTCTTGACATTCAAGGCTTTTTATAATATAATACTCAGTACATGTGGACAGGGGGGAAGTAGAAATATGTACACAGAAGATCAAAGAGGATTTCCAATAAGAGACTTTATAGTGAAATTGATCCTAATCATTATATTCGTTGTATTATTGTGTTGGCTATTACCTAAATTTCTTGCTCCAGCAATAAGTAAAAGTATTAATGCCAACGGAAATTCATGTAGTGTAAGTGAAACCTGTGATAAAGGTATCAATGCACTAACATCACAAATTTTCTTAGATAATATCGAAAGAATGAAAGATGCTGCGATTTCATACTACACTGAGGAAAGATTACCTAAAGAAGTAGAACAATCAAGCACCATGACATTAAGCGATATGATTGGTAAGAAACTAATTGTTCCATTAATTGATAAGAACAATAAAGCAGTAGACGTAGAAAAGAGTTACGTAAAAATCACTAAATTAACAGATGAGTACTTATTAAAAGTAAATCTAAAAGATAGTGAAAAAGAAGATTACATCTTAGTACACTTAGGATGCTACAACTATTGTGATTCATACATCTGTCAAAAACAAGGAACAGAAAAAACCAAAGGATCAACAAATGGTAATGTTGTACCAATAAAAGCTGCATATGATAGTGGTATCTATTATGTACCAGATAACCCACAACCTGTAGTAGATAAGCATTATTGTGTTTACTATAATGGTAAATACTACGATAAGAATGGTAATGTGGTAAATAAAGATGGCTATCTAAAGAGCTGTACTACACAACCAGAAGTTAAACATTATTGTGTTATTTACGATGGTAAATACTATGATAAGAATGGTAATGTTGTAAGTGAAGCAGAATACAAAAAATCTTGTGGAGTTCCAGAAGAGAAACATTACTGTGAATATTATAATAATAATTATTATGATAGAAACGGTAAGATTGTAGATGTAGATACATTTATAGCTTCATGTTTCGAAGAAGAAAAACATTACTGTGTTTACTACAACGGAAAATACTATGATAAGAATGGTAACGTTGTAAGTAAAGAACAATACGAAAAATCTTGTGGAATTACACCACCAGAAGAAAAACATTATTGTGAATACTATAATGGAAAATATTACGATAAGAATGGTAATGTTGTAAGTAAAGAAGAATATGAGAAATCATGTGGAACTGAACATGAATACTTATATGAATACAAGAAAACAACAAATGCCAAATTATCTGAATGGACAAAATGGACAGACTGGAGCAAAACCAATTGTTCAACAGCAGAGATTAACTGTAGTGATAATGACATCTCATGTCTAAAGAAACTACAAATCTTAAAGAGAAAAGAAGAAATAGGAACCTATGACAAAACATATGCTAGACAAAGAGAAATGAATGTTCAAACTGGTTCTTATACACAAAAAGCATGTTCTAAATATAATTATGTAATTATTAATAGTACAATCTATGCTACAACAACAACTACTACATATACTCAAATCAATACAGTAACAACTACAACTAGAACAACTACTGGTGGATGGGTATATAATGGTAGAGCAAGTTATAGTAATCCACCTAGAGATAGTGCTGGAAATCATTATATCTTTGCAGGAGCTGATTATAGTTACTGTGGTAATACATGTACTACATTACCAAATTACTACTATGATTCATATACATATACAGGTGGTATGACTACAGTTACATCAACAACAACTCCAGGAGATATTACAAGTACATCAACTAGTGAAACATCAACTTCAACAACAACTACTACAGAAGCAAGTTGTGGTGAAATTGTAACAAAAACAGTACCAATCTATAAGACAATTACTGTAACAGAAAAAGCTACAAGAAAAGAAAAACTATATGGTGATGTATGTTATCAAAGTACAAAAACCAGAACAGTTTTAGATCCAGGAACTACATCTTATAAATGGAGTGTATACAATGACACAACATTATTAAATAATGGATGGGTTTATACTGGAAACTATAAAGAGAAATAGGAGGTAGGTTGAAATGAAAGCAAAAAGTATTGTAAATATCGTATTTTATAGATTCTTTGATGGAGATAAAGAAATCAAAAAAGCTTGCATTTTCTACCGTGACGGTAGTATGAAAGATACTACATATAGTGAAGGTATCGATGCATGTGAAGAAATCGTAAAAGAAAGAAACATTACATCAGGAAATGTTTTTAAAGAAATGATCAATAGAGACATTGTTCATGTAATGTCAGCTGAAGATTTCAGAGCAAACTATAACAAATTCGTTTGTCATGAACCACTTACAAAAGAAATCATCGAGGAAATCGTTGATGAAAAAGTAGAGGAAGTTGAAGACAAAAAAGACGAAGTACAAAATAATGTCGTTACTCCAGTTCCAGTAATTCGTCCAGAATATCATGAAGGACCACACGATGATGAAGAAGATGAAGATGAATATGAAGACGAAGACGAGGAAGTATTCTCAGATAGCGATGAGGAAGAAAAAGAAGACGAAGAAGACTATGATTACGGATCTGATGATCCAGAAGTAATCATTGAAGACACACCAAAAGAAGAAAAAGAAGGATTCTTCAAAAGATGTTGGAGAAGATGGAGAGAATCAGCATTAGGAGTTAAAATTACTTGCTTCGTTCTAGGTATTGCTGTTGGTTTAGGATTATGTTCTTGTGCTAAGAGACAAACCTTAGAAGGACAAATGTTTAGAAGTAATTTAACTACTGCTTCTGATAGAATGTTAGATGGTCAAAATACGACTACAAATATGACTGATGAGGAAATAGCAGCAGCTGCTGTTAGAGCAAATCAAAATACACCATCAGCTACATCTACTACAGTAACTGAAAATGGAGTTGAACAATTCTATGATGCAGGTACTGATTCAGTATTAATCAGAGGTAATAATGATTACTATGATAATTATTCCTATGAACAATTATTAGCAGTAACTGAAAATGAAACTCAAAAAACAGCTATGACAAATGTACATGATGCATTATATGGATTCAACGAAGATTTTGCTGAAAACTATGTAGAAAAAGATAATATCGTTCGTCCAGCATTAACATTTGATGAAATCATTGCTTTACAACAAGCATATAATGATTATTCAAAAGTACAATTAAGAGCAATCTTCAATGGTGCTGAAATTGATGCTGCTAGAATGGAAAATGATTACAAATCAGCAACATTACAATTAATGGGAGCTCATATTATTGAAAATAGTGAACATCCAGTTGATATGTCAATGTTACTTGAAACAGAAGAAGGAAAAGCATTCTACGAAAAATATCATGAATTATTCTTAGCTGCTAAAGAAGCACACGGAGAAGAAAGATTAAAATTAGTAGAACAATTCTATAAGATGGTTAGAGCTGACTTCCCAATTACAGATGAAGTAAGAACAGAAGGAATCTCACATGCTGATAGATATGCTGATCTAGAATCTTATAAGATTTCTGTAGTTCCAATGATTGCTGCTTCAGAAATGTTATTCCAAAACTTAGAAGTAGATTATACATTAAATGATACAGAAGTTGACTTCTTAAATGATGTTGGTCTATGTAATGTAGCTTATGCTAAATATGGAAAGATTGAAACTATCACATTAAATTGCTGTGAAGAAGATAATACTAACCCATTATATGAACAATACAGAAATGCAATGATTAAGTACTTAAAAGAACATAATCATTATGTAATTGATGATGCTCATAGAGAGTTAACAAAATTAGATAGATTCACAGAAGTAATGGAAGATACAAATCATGTTGTTGTAGGTGGAGGTTCATGGTCTTGGGTAGGACACACTACAGAAGAAACTGAAACACATCAAGAAGTTGTTACTTGGACAGAAACAACTACTGAAACACATGAAGAAGTAACTGTAACAGAAGCTCCAATTCCAGATGAAGAAAGAGAAAGAATTGATGCAGAACTTGAAGCTGAAAACGAAGAAGCTAGACGTAGAGCAGAAGAAGAAGCTGAAAGAGAACGTCAAAGACTTCAAGAAGAAGCTGATGAAGAAGCTGAAAGAATTGAAGAAGAAGTTAGACAAGATGAAGAAGACATGCAAGAAAGAATTGATGATGCTAACGATCAAATCGAACATAATCAAGATAGTGATCCAACAAATGATGCTCCAATTAATGAATCAGACTTTGGAGATCACAATGTTGATTTCAACGATGAACATGAAGATGGAAATGGAAACTTAAATGACTCAGTTGAAAATATCACAACAGATCCAACTGGAGATCAAACAGGAGAACCATTACCAGATCCTAATGAAACAGGTGCTGAATTTGATAGACAAGCAGAAGAATATCAAATTCCAACTGAAATTATCGTAAATAACAGCTCATCAGCAAATAACGCTGCTCCAGCTCCAGCTCCACAAGCTGCTGCTCCAGTTGAAGTAGAAACTCCAGCTGCACCAGCTCCTGAAGTACAAGCAAGAGTAGTAGAAGATGAACCAGTATTTACACCAGTTGAAGTTCCTACAGTTATTCAAGTAGATGAAAATACATCAATTGAAATTCCATCTAATGAACAAATTGTAGAAGACTATATTGCAAGTCAAGAAAATGCACCAGTTGAAGAAGATTCTTACGAATATTCAAAATAAAAGAAAAAGCGTTGAATAAACGCTTTTTTATTGTTTATAAACAAATATTTGACATTTCCCAACAGATGTGGTATAATTATTACACATTGAAGGTACAGAGGGCTTCAAAGTATTTAGGGGGTTGAATATATGAGAAATAATTATATATTTGAATACTTGGACGAAAACGATTTTAGAAAAAAAGAAAGATCCGTAAGAAAATATAATATGTTAGCTTATAAGAAACTTACCTTTAACTATTACCCAGAATTAAGAAAAGGAACATTCTTAGGAAAACAAGTTAAAGAAGATGAAAAAAGTAAAACAGCTAGTTATGAATTACAATTACCTACGGATGAACTATTTAAAAAAGTTCACGGACCAATTGTATTACATTATACAGTATATAAAGAAAAGAACATTATTCTATTAACAAATATTACACCAGAAGGTATCTTAGATGAAGGACATAGAGCAGAATTATCTACTTATAAAGGTGTCATGATTTCTAAGACAAATCCAGAAAGAGATATGTTAAAAATCAACTTATTAAATCGTCTAGAAAAATAGGCCGAAAACCTATTTTTTTCTACTTTTTTGTTGCATCACAAAGAAAATTATGCTATTATTAAATAGCAACGGACCCTTAGCTCAGTTGGTTAGAGCATCCGG
>JAEEGL016492421.1_pt1 | contig 14103 bp, 7 predicted proteins | sample 9134231 | NCBI WGS metagenome assembly JAEEGL01 (sample SAMN16246548, study PRJNA631951) | gut metagenome | biome: gut microbiome; feature: rumen; material: fiber-attached | host: Bos | place: Iran: Karaj | collected 2018-10 | reverse complement strand
CCCGTCATCCATCCGCCGGATATAGTGCCCATTGGTGGTAAAGGAGGCTTTGATGCTACGGTGGATGATTGGGAAAATGTTGACATAGATATTTTACTTTAAACTGAGAGAAACAATTAATTTTTAACCATTTAATTTCGATGAAAAAGTATTATTTGATTGCTGCTGCTGCAGCTGCCGTTCTGGCCGCGGGATGCGCCAAGAACGAGGTGATTCAGACCCAGCAGGAGATGACTCCTGTAACCTTTGGTGTGTACAACGGCCGGATGGCCACCAAGGCGGTGTCCACTACCACCTACGGACAGATTAATACCAATGCGCTTCTTCAGAGTTCTGCCGGTTTTGGTGTGTTTGCCTACTTCTCTGACAATAGTTTGGTCACACCGCCTGCGAACAATGACTACACAGCGGGTTCGCCCAGCAACTTCTACCCGAACTTTATGTACAACCAGAGGGTCAACTATGTTGGTACTGCCTGGACCTATTCTCCCATAAAGTACTGGCCGAACGAGTATAGCACCACTGCGGCTCTCAGTGCTGTTGAGGACAAACTTACCTTCTTCGCCTATGCTCCGTATGTGGCAACTACTGGTGATGAAGGTGTTACCGCTATCTCCGCCAATACTGCAACGGGTGACCCGACCATTTCTTTTAAGGTTCCTGCAGCATATGACAAGCAGATTGATCTCCTCTATAGCGATGCGGACACTAAGAACAAGACAAAGCAGGCAATTTCCGGAACTGTTAATTTTACATTTAAGCACGCTCTCTCCAACCTTTCTCTCTATCCTGTAGCCGTCGTTGACGCTTCTAGCATTCCTGATGGAACTCCTACTCCCGGTACTAATCTTTCTACCGGTACCACTATTACCGTGAACAGTATCACCATTCAGGGTGATTTCAATCAAGAGGGAACCCTTAACATCGCAACTGGTGTATGGACATCCTCTCCTTCCAGTGCACAGACTGTCACGTATTCTCCTGCCCCGGCGTACGATGTCACCGACATCAACGACAAGGCCGAAGCTGACGCCGCCGGTCCCTGCGCCGAGTTTATGTTCATCCCTTCAGCTTCCACGTCCTACTTAGTCACAATTAATTACGATGTTACCTATGATCACACTCAGTCGGGTCTTGCTGCTGATCTGGTTGTCAATAACGTCATCCATAAAAACATCACCCTCACTTTCGCTAAGGGGCAGAAGACCAAGCTCTACATCGGCCTTGGTATGACTTCCGTTACATTCAGCGCTGTAGTTGCTGACTGGACGGCTGATTCCGATCAGACCATCTGGCTCCCTGTTAACACAGACTAATTCCCTTTTTATCCATACGAGCCTGATCGCCCGTATGGGTACCATTGAAATGAAGAAGGTAAAGGCATACATAATGCTGGCAGTGTTGGCCGTAGTCTCTTGCGCAAAGGTGCAGGAGACCACGGGCGACGACGACCCTTGGGCGCCTCTCGTCGGCGACAAACCCATCGTCTTCTCGACAGGGGTTGCCCAGACGAAGGCCTCGGCCCTGTCACACGAAAGCAACTTCCGTGTATTCGGCTTTTACCAGCAGGGGAATATTGATCCCGATCCCGAAGAGCACTACACTGGCGCTTGGGAAGACCTTGCCATCAAGCAATGGACCCCCAATTTTATGTATGACGAGGCCGTTACCTACGACGAGGGCAAAGGCCACTGGACTTATACTCCAATCAAATACTGGCCCAACAACGAGGAGAACACCCTCACCTTCTGGGCCTACAGCCCCTACTATGCCGACGGGCTCACCCTCCGCAAGCACGAAACCGGGGATGACTACGGCAACACCATCCCCGGCATTCCGGACATCCTGTTCACCACTGACGGCACGCGGGACCTGCTGGTCTCCGACCTTGCGCAGGATCTTTCCTACCGCGGGGGCGATCCCGCCGACGGTGTCGTCGACCTTCTGTTCCACCACGCGATGTGCAAGGTGGATTTCCGCGTCCTGAAAAACGACCCCGACAACCGCTACGAGATCGTTCTGAAATCCATTGCCATCGAGAACCTCTACTCCACTGCGACGCACAGACAGGACAGCGAGGGCTCCCGCTGGCTCTTTGCCACGGGTCCGATCAGATCCATCTCCGTCTATAGTAACGACACCGGCAAAACAATCAGTAAGGACGTTGCCACCGATCTTCCCGAAAGCGGACAGATTCTGCCTATGCCGCAGCAACTCAAGCGCACTTTAAACGCCCCGGTCCTCCACGTCGTTTATACCTTTAAGCTCGCTGGATCTGGTGACGAACCTGTGGAGTATGATTGTACCTACCCCCTGGGCGATGCTCATACCCGCTGGGAAAAGGAAAAACACTATACCTACACCATCCGGATTTCCCCCGGCGTTCCGATTCTTTTCACCGCAGAGGTGGAAGACTGGGGATCGGAACAAAGTGGATACTTTGTCGTGAATTGAATGAATAAGGTTTGCGCGCATATCTTTCTTTTGGCTTTGGCCATAGTTTCCTGCACCCGGCAGGAAACTGAGGGGGGTATTGGCGCCCCCGCGCGCACGCCCATCCTCTTTAATTCCGGCTGCGCGCCCTTGACGGTAGAAACGAAGGCCGGCGATACTTTTGTTGACAACGCCCTTGCCACGCCGGTTGTTGGGAAGAGCTTCTGCGTCTATGCCTGGAACACCGGCGCCTCTTTCCTGGGTTCCAACCCGGGTGCTCCGAACTTTACCAGTAGCGGTGGCCTTCCCGTTGTCTTTACCGACAACGATGATCAGGGGCGGCACAACAACTACGATCCGGCCGATCTCAGCGATCCGATGGATCAGTACTGGCCGCAGGCCGCCGACGGCTACGCCTACTCCTTCCTGGCCTATTATCCTTACAGTGCAACTCCGGGTGAGACTGGGATTGCCACGCCGGACTTCTCCACGAAGGTAGGGAGCTTTGCTTTCACCGCGAAGACCGACAGCGGCGCAGACCTCGCCGTGGACGATATGGTGGACTTCTGCGTGAGCGACGTCGCAAACGACCAGCGCTATGGCAACACCACCTCCGAATATCCTGGCACGGTGGATTTGCGTTTCCATCATATGCTGACGTTGGTGAGGGTGTGTTTTGTCAAATCGCGCGATGTCGCGGCAGACTATGCCATTCGGATCCTGGACGCCAAGCTTGAGAACATCAACACCACGGCTACACTGACGGCCACCTACGCCCCTCCGGCGCCGACCGGTGTGAACGTGGCAGGAACTACTTCTTTTGCCTGGAGCCTCTGGAACAACCCCAGGGACTACCAGATTACCTTCGGTGGTGTCAATCCCGAATACAATTCCGGGACGGGCACGGCGACTAACCCGGTTACCCTGGGCTATTCGCAGGTGGTGAACAAAGAGGACATCTTCCTGCTCATTCCGCAGACTATTTGGAACAACGACCCGGGCAACGCCTATCCGCAGAAGATCCATTTCTGGTGGGATACGCCCGGCGGCGCTGCCACGGAGGGAACGGTGTTCCTTTACGACAGCGTAAAGCTCATCGGTTCCGAAGAGCGGGCCGATATCAGCTGGGAGCCGGGCAGTTTTGTTACCTATACTGTGGTTATTCGTACAGCTCCAATCGTATTCGGCCTGGACACGTATTACGACTTGGACGTCACCATCGAGCCCTGGCCCACGGAGGACGTGAACGGATATATACAAATTATTGACTAGGCGATGCGAAGACTGGAATTCATACTGATAGGGGTTTTCCTGCTGCTCTGGGGTTGCACCCGGCCAGTAGTAGGGGACGAGTCGGCTTCCAGCGATGCCATCGCCTTCGACGCCGGCATCAGCCTGATTGAGGATGATGCCACCCGCGCCACCTCCACCTCGGACTGGGACTTTATCAATCGCACCGCGTTTTACGCCGGCGAAAAGATCCACGTATTCGGACGTCGCACGGGGGAAGGGGCCAACACTCGCATTCTGGGCGACGGCGGCGTATGGGTCACCTCCAGTGATCACGACAGCAATCCCGCAACCCCCGTCCACTGGTCCTACAGCCCGTCCAGTTACTGGTTCTGGGTGAATACCAGTGACTACTACGACTTTGTCGCGGCCTTCTATCCGGATAATGACCTCTCTCCTGCCCGGCGTATGGAGTCGAGTCCCGGCGTGGATAACCCTGGCAATATGGCCATCGAAAAGTCCTATTCGCTTGCGAGCAACAACTACGACTTGCTGATGGCCGGTACCCGCCGAAACGGCGTCGATGCCGCGAACCGCTCCAATCTGGTGCCGTTTGCCTTCCACCATATGCTCTGCGCTGTCCGGGTATGGGTGACAAACGAGTCCGAAGACGAGGGCAAGACGGTAACGCTTAACTCAATCGGCTTTGACAACCTTATCCAGGGCGCCAAGGCAAAGGCTAGCGTGGATGCTGTGGGCGAGGCGGAGTTCTCCTGGATTGATACGCAGCACACCAGCGCCGTGAAAAACGTCTATACCAACAGCTCCGATCCGGCGCTTCCCGCTGGTGGAGGCAGTCGCAAGCCAGCTGATGAGTATACGCTGCTGATTCCGGGCGACCTTTCCGTCGCCATCGACGGTACCCTGGAACCGGACGAGAATGACTACGCTAATGTGGAGGCCTACGAGGCCGCCCTGGCCGCCTACGAAGCGAAGATTCCGCACTTGATTATCAATTACACGCCGTCGGGCGGTGTAGCGAGGGAGCGGAAGATTGTGCTGAAAAATGTGAAAAAATCCCGTTACGGGAGCGCGGAAGCAATCGCCGAATGGGAGATGGGAATCAAATATACCTATCATGTGGTAATCCGCCTGGACGGCGACGTGCTTATTTCGGTCATTACGACCGAATGGGACCGGGTTGACGCCGAAACGCCGGGTCTGTTGATTTAGAAGATGAAAAATGGTTTCGCATACGGCTGCCTGGCAGCGCTTCTGCTGGCTCTCTTCTCCTGTACGCGGGAGGAGCAGGGAGGGGAGCACCGCGGCGGCACCGTCGAGATCCGCTTCTCCACTTCCGAACTCCAGGTGACGCGGGCAACAACCCCGGGCGATGTGGAAGCCCACGACGGCGGCGGCTTTTCCGATTATTATATGAGTTTCGAAGCCCCGGCCGCCGGGACGCTGAAGATTTGGGCGTCAAACACGGACGCTTCGTCTCAACAGCTGGGCATCTTTGCCGACGGGCTCATTTCCCGCAAGACCTGCGCCGGGACCATCAAGCCGGCCGATGAGAACGCTTTTTCCGTAAACGTCGCGGCTAAAGGGCGGGTTACCGTCTTCCCCTACAACGGCGTGTCCCGCATCTACAAGATGGAGTACCAGTACAAAGGCGACAATCCGGCGACGCTCGCCATCGTTGAGTCGGATTTTGATCTGTCGCTGACCTGGGACTTCGGGAATGCAACCTTCCAGGGCTATCTTTCGAGCGCCCTGCATACGAGCGCGATTCCGCCGGCCGTTGCGGCGCCTTCCCTCGATACAGTCGCTCCCTGGATGGTCAGCATCGACGGCCTGACCATCTGGTCCAAGACGAATTCCACTTGGGATACCACCCTCGGCTGCTTTGAGTGGGGCGGCTTCTATGACAGCAACCAGGCCTCGGCGCCGGTGGATCTGGTGATTCTGATTGCCGATATGAAAACGGGTAGCGCAACCTATGGGAACATCATTGCGACGTATCCTACGAGTGGCCGGGATGGCGTGGTGACGGGAACCATTAAGTCCCAGTCGCCGGTGGATGCCGTCGTTAAGTTCAATTTCACTGGTTTCGACTACGGGGACGCGGACTCCTGGGATTATATGGTCTATGCTTTCGGCAACACGGATGGGCTCTGGACGATGACTACGGACCCCGAGAATCCCGGGATCGCACTGTCTGCCTCGGATTTGGTGGAGCTGACAACGGCCGACGATGTGGAGGCCCTGCAGTTCACTGCACAGACCCGCAACACAGAGGCTTGGGACGATGGTGCGCTCCTGCAGAGTAGCGGCCGCCTGCCCGTATCGGCGAAAGCTTCGCTTACGGTTTCGAGCGGAAAGAACGGCGAGGCTTATCTGGAGCTGCTCCGCTGCGTTGCGAAGGTGACGGCCAAGATTATCAACAATACCGGTGATGTGTTGTCCCTGTGCGACTATACACACGTGGTTAAAGGTATCAATCCCGATACGGGCTGGGTGATTCCGCACGAGAACGATGTAATCGGCACTGCCGGGAACCTGGTGGCCAACCCGAATGCGAAATATAGTCCGGCCGATGTGCGGATTCCGATTACATCGGAAGGCTCCCGGGAATACGACTGGTATGTTTTCCCCAGCACGGGGCCCTACACGATTGATATCCAGTTCACGCTGAACAAAGGCGAGGGAGGAGAGAAGACGTACACTTACCTCAATCTTCCGGTCACCAACTGGCGGGATGTTAGCATCCCCGCGCTCGCGCGCAACCAACACCTTGTGGTTACCACCCGTATCAGCAGGGGTCTCACCGTGTCCTTTAATTTTGATGTAGAGTCTTGGACGGGGCATACGGCTTCGGTTGAATTTGATTAAGGAATGAAGAAACAGTTCATCATATATCTTTTCGCACTGCTTGTCTTGTTGTCCGGGACGGTTTCCTGTAGCCGGGACCTGATGGAGCAGGATGTCCCGGAACAGCTCCCGGAAGGCATCCCGCTAACACTGACGATCCCCTTCGGCAATACCGATATGTACGAGGTGGAGGTGGGTACCAAGGCCACAACTACCTTAGCGAACGAGAGCAACGTCCACGACCTGTATGTGATGATCTTCGATACAACACACTGCATTGACGACGGAACCCCCGGCGGCAGCCCGCGCAAGATTTACGGCCGCTACTTCTCTTATGACAACAAGAAGGAAACGATTTACGATCTGGACCGTGACCCGAACGAGAGCTGGTTCGTCTCGAACAAGACGATGGACAACGTTGATAACAAGATTAAAGTCACGGAGACAACCGGCGCCGTAAAGGTCTCGACCATCACCTGTTCGGCTGCGAAGGTAGTGGTGTTGGCAAACGTAGAGAACGCGGTGATGAATATGGACGGGATAGACCCCCTGGATCGGCTGAAGACCGTGCAGCACTACAATGAGATGCGCGGAATCAACGTGTGCCTGGAGCAGGACATCGTGATGCGCAACGACCTTTTCCTGATGAAGGGGGAAATGTTGGTTGATACAGCGAATATGAAGTGGGGTACCGCAACCTATGACGAGGAGAGTGGCGAACCCAAATCCGCGGATTATACCTCCGGTGACAAAATCACCCTGGAACGGGTGGATGCAAAAGTGAAATTCCGCATAAAGGTGAATGACACCAACATCAGCGCTGTTACCCCGGTGTACTGGCAAGTGTGCAACACGCCGGACCGCTGCTACCTTGATAGTGACTTTGCCGACGGCGCCGCCCCGGACGGGGCAAGCCCCTTCACGTCGCAGCAATACTATTTCGAGGGAAAGGAAGTGGTCGATGGGGTGACCTATTATACCTTCTCCTTCTATATGCTGGAGAACCGTGAGACCCCGAACGGAACGGCCGAGGAGTACTATCAGCGCGAACTCCGGGAAAAGATAGACAGCGGCGAGCCGGGCTACAAGGGCCCTACTGGTGCGGGAAACGAAGCCTTCAGTAACCACTACGTAGACAACGGCGACTGGCTCTTCGCACCCACCTTCGGCACCTATGTCCGCTTCGATCTTGTGCTCACGCTCACCTCTGACGGTATCCGGGACATTGGTGCAGCAGATCCGGAAGGCTTGACCATTACGCAGGCTCTGACTTCCGATGCCATTTTCACCGTCCACTTAGGCGAGTTCTCGTCCAGTTCCTCCAGTGATTCTGATCAGTTGAACAATTACGAGACGAAGCGTGGCCATTCCTATGAATATACCATCCTCATTAATAACACCCGAAGCATTTATGCCGAGGTAAAACAGGATACGGAGGTTCAGTCCGGCCAGGAAGGCTTCCTGCTGCTGACCGACTCGGAGATTATCAATGCCGACTGCCATTACGAGTACCACCAGATTGAGTTCCCGTACCGTCCGGATATGAGCCAGAAGAAGTTCTCCTGGTATGTCAAGACCCCCTTCGGGGAAGGCGGTCCGGTGATTACGGAATCGAACGGCGTATTCAGCTACGACGCGGCCGGTCTGGATTACAAGTGGGTGCTCTTCGGCGTGAACAGTACGGTGCCTTCGGACTATACGCCCGGAGAAGACCCTAATCCGGATCCCGTGCCCTGGTATAATTCGATTACGGATACGAATGTCTGTCCTTACACCAAGAAGCGCCACGCCTATCCGGGCGACAACCACTATGATCCGAATTGGAAACCTGGTCAGCAAGTGTCATTAGGCGTGCCTGTCGACTATGATCAGTCCCGGATGATTCCGGACCTGATGGACATCACGCAGCTGATCCAGTACATCTTCTACCAGACGAACCTGGAAAATACAACGGGCAACAGCGATTTCATCGCAGACGATCCCCTGCACGAGGAAGACGGAGAGCCGGTAATCCGCGTCACGGCCTTTATTGACGAGTACTATTATTTGTCGGACCCCACCCGGCCGAATGCCCCGTTAGACCCGGATCTTTGGCGCAAGTTTGTCAATGCCAACCCCCGCGAGATGCACATCCTCTCCGATGCGCAGCAGAGCCGTGACCGAAAGAGCGACGTGATCCTGTCCAGCCATTCCGTTATCCAGCAGTCCATCCAGACCATATATAATATATACGCGGCCGACCTTCATTCGCTCTGGGGTACGGAGCATATGGACGAGATGAAGGAAAAGTCCGAGGCAGGCTGGATGTATTGGCCGGCAAATCCAGCTTCCGGCGTGACGGAACGATCCGGATCCTTCTCGACAATGACTGGAAAGGAGAACGGCCGATTGAATACCGCCTATATCTGGCGGTTGTATTCCAAGCAGGATAACTCCGGGGTGGACGATAATTCGAAGGATTGGAATACCTTCCTGAATTACGACGTGAACAACAATACGCCGGAGTTACGGGAGGCTTACCAGGGGATGGCCTTCTCCTGTATGACCCGAAACCGCGACAACAACGGCAACGGCAAGATTGACCGCGACGAGGTACGCTGGTACCTGGCGGCTCCGAACCAGCTCATCGGTATGTGGGTGGGCAATGAGTCCCTGGCGCTGGACGCGCGGATTTACCGGCCGGCGAAGAACCAGTGGCGGGCGCACATTATCTCGAGTTCCGATAAGCGTGTTGCCTGGGCTGAGGAAGGTAGCGGTGCAACCCAATATTCCATGGAAGCAGACGCCCAATGCTGGGGTTCTTATGAAAAGGCCGCGGCGGGGGAGAGCGTGCGCTGCCTGCGCAACATCGGCACTTATACCGACGAGGAGACGGGCAGTCTCACCGACATCACCAGCGCCCCTTACAAGGTCCGTCCCGAGCGGTATTTCACTATTACGCCGGATCCCGGCGAGAACCTTGCCGATAATAAATATAAGGACTCCCCGGATACCCGCTATGTGTTCCATTTCGACCGGATCAACCCCAAATCCCTTCGCGAACTTTCTGAAACGGAGCTTCCCTACAGCGACCAGTTCAGTATCAACAACTGCGTGTACCTGCAGATGGAGACACAGGCCCGGGTAGATGAAAAGATTTTGAATCCGGAAAATCCCGAGGATGATCCCTACCCGGATTTTCCTTATCCCTTCGATCTTACTATGAAGGAGATCAATCCGAAGGTGGATCAGCTGGGATACAACCCCTTCTGTCCGCCGGGTTACCGTTTCCCCAACGAGTCGGAAATACTGCTGATGTCCGTTTATCTGCCGGAATCCTATTTTACATATGGTGTCACGAACAATGATAATGATAAGCTACCCTCAACTTGGATAACATCCAGAACCTATTTTGACAGAGGATGTTACGGGATGAATACCGAAGGGTTTGAATTTGACAATGAAGGTTTTAATAAAGCGAAAAAACGTGAACAGGGGAAGGTGGGTTTTGGTTATACTACCGCTTCTTCTAGAAAGAAGAACAGTTGCGCAAACGTGGACGTTAATACTACGCGATCCCGCTGCGTCCGGGACATCGACCGGACGGGTGACATCACTGGCGGCATCCTGATCAAGGACGAACTGTATCCGGGCGACCGGGTGCCGCTCACGTTCAGTTTCAACTCCAGCGGTTCCACCTTCATCTCGGCCTCGCTCAAGTTCTGCTACACGGATGGCTCCGGGACCTACCACGAGCGTGACATTCCGCTTCAGTCAGCCCCTTCCGGCTTGCAGTACCTCTCTACCCAGGACTATACTATCCCCACGATGGCGAGTCTCGGCGTGACGGAAGATCAGCGTAATGTACTAAAACCGAAGTTTAAGATTACCCTGCGCAATGCCTACGCTTCGAAGACCTTCGAGCAGCCTTTCCTTATGGGAAATCCGCTGGAGGGCGACTATACGTTGTCGGGTTATTCCAGTCTTTATCCGGGCGGCAGCAAGACGATGGACTTCGATTTCAGCACCAAGGCGAGTACCTGTACCCTTGCATCGGTGAGCCTGAAACTTAAGTATAAGGATCACAGCAACGCGGATAGGGTGCAGGATCTGTCCACCAGCATTCCGGTCGTTCCCTCCAATAGCAAAACCTACACGGTTGCGGACCAGGATGTTCCCATCCCCAATCTGGCAACGTTGGAGTTGTTGGCCGCAGACCTGCCTCGCCCTGCGACCCTCGAAGCTACCGTCACCGACCAGGGCGGCTCCTCGAAAACAATCACCAAGGAAGTGACGCTGGTGAATCCGCTGCAGGCTTCCTTTACCGTTACGGACGCCACGGACAGCAAGATTTATCCTGGCGACCAGAACCACGCCACCTTGTCGGTTGAATCCAAGGCCAGCGGCGTGTACCTTGATAACGTGGCTTTGAACCTGGTATATGACGAAGAGGCCATCCCGATTGAACTTCCTTCCCTTGGAGGCTCTGTCCAGACGTACAGCCTGACAAATCAGGCATTCAGTATTCCGGCGCTGGAGTTCCTTCCGGGAATTGACGCCACAGCCATCAATACTGGCAAGAGTGCGACTTTGCGGCTCAGCTACAGTGCGGGCGGTGGCAGTTTCGTAGGTACCATCGACCTGCCCGTGCAGATTAAGAATCCCGTGAGCGGAACAATGACTGCGGATGCGGATATCTATCCGAATGACGGAGCATCTGTCACGATTAATTTCGCCTCTGCAGCCAATACGCTGAATCTTTCCGCTGCAACGCTTCAGCTGTATAACGGCGAAACGTTGCTGCATAACTTTGACCTGACGGGCAATTTGCCTTCCGGAAAGACTTATGTGAAGGAACCCCTGGCACTTAGCATTCCTGCGCTTTCGGCTTTAAATGTGTCAACGCTGGACGGGACTAATTTTGCACCCACAGACCTGACGCTCAAGCTCACTGTTTCCACGGCCGCCGAGCTTTCCCACACCGCTGAGCAGGTTGTTACCATGCGTTCGCATATTAATGAGGCGGATTTCAGGATTCAGAAAGGCGCCACCATTCCTATCAATATCACAACTGGATTGATAGGATCCACTAATAGTATTTCTTCTGCGACTCTGCTTTGGAGTCAGGATAATGGAGAGAATTGGAATAGTGAGACCCTGAGTACCTCTCTTGCAGAGCAGACTGTTCAGACTACTTCATTGACTGATTTCACTCGGTTTGTATCAAATACTTCAACACAGACATCTCAGTCTGTTCTATATAAGCTGACAGTTGTATGTTCTGACGGCACTTCTGTCACTACCCCTGAAGGATCTATGACTGTCCTGGATTATGGCTTTGAGCCTAACAATACTGTCTTTTATTCCTATCAAGACAACTTGCATTTCTCCAACGGAGACTTCATTGAAGCGTCAATTGATATAACGGGGAAAACGAGTAGTGATTATAACAAAGATGAAATGATTGGTTTTGGTGCTGGAACAGATGTGGTTGAAACTTTCCATACAGGTACGGCAAATAATGCCGCGGGAGATATCACGCTACATGTTTTCTATAGAACAGATTTAAATGATAAGAACCTCAGATTTGGTGGTTGGCGTGGAACTGCTTATAAGTCTACAGATGTATCGTTCACTGTCCCAGATTTGGTTATTCGACTCGATAAGGATGGTATATACTACAATGAAATAAAGGCAAGTTTGACTAATGACCTTCCAAAGAATCTAAGTACTATTATTGGCTCTGATCATCTACTTGTCGGTGCGGCCCAGGGTAATCAGAACACGATTCGTTCTAATGCTCATTACAACTATATTAACATCGCCAGACAGCCCTATCAGCCTTAAGCGCTCTTGCTTATTGTGGCAATCAATAAATGACTCCCCTCTTTCTCAGAGGGGAGTCATTTGCCTATTTTCCTGATTACAAACAGATTACGTCCACGCGTCAATGTCACCCCAGTCTTTCCAACTCTTCCTGGGAAAGACCGGTCACTTCGGTGATTTCCTTCAAAGGCATACCTTTGGAGACCAGATTCCGTGCAATCCCCCTTCCTTCAGCCCTTCCTACTCCCTTGGAATCAATCAGAAAGGATATTCATCAACTCGGTGTTAAACCAGATGAATTCCTTGCCAACTTTTTCCTTGCCGAGCAATCCCAGCGATTCAAGTTCGGTCAAATACTTCTTGGCCGTGTTAATACTCTTGATCTTATCCGAAAGGAGATTCTTCGGCCTTATGTAAGGTTGTTCAAATAACTTGGGAAGATTCATTCTGGCAACCGGCAGTTTGTTGTCCATCATGATTTGTCGGGTCTTTTCCATTAAGGACTTGATGCGCAAAATCTTGTCCGTGGTGTATTCCGCTGTTTGGGAAACGGCGTCCAACATATATAGAATCCAGGGTTTCCATAGCAATGTTCCTGTTATACTATTGAGCCGGTAGTAATACTCATCTTTATTCTGAAAGATGTAGGCACTCAGATACAGGATGGGCAAATCCAGCAATTGCTTTTGTATCAGGTACAGGATACATAGGATTCTTCCGGTACGGCCGTTACCGTCCCGGAAAGGATGGATGGCTTCGAACTGATAGTGGGCCATGGCCATTTTCAGCAGCGGATCAATGGAAAACTTGACATCGTCATTCAAAAATTCCAGAAGATCGGCCATCTTCTTTTCCACCACACCCTTTCCCCTGGGGGGAGTGTAAACGGTTTCTGCTACCAGAGAGCCCCAGCCTCTTTTCTTGATAACAACCTCGGCCTGATAAGGGCGGATCCCGTCATGGGTGCGTTTGACCTCGCGGTAAACGTCTATTACGGTTTCCATTGTCATGGATTTGCCGGCTACTATGTCATTATATCCTTTCCATAGAGCTTCCCGATAGTGAAGTATTTCTTTGGCAGGACCTTCCAGATAATCATCTTCCTGATAGGACAGGGAGCGGTAAAGTTCGTCATCCGTGGTGAAAATATTCTCGATAGCGCTACTGGCTTTGGCCTCACGCAGGGCAATGGTATTCACAAAGATGGACTGGTTGGGAAGCGTGGACGCAAGCCCCTTCAACTCTGCCAGGCGGCGGCTGGCCAGCGTGAGCTTATTCACAACATCATCATCCTGATACAGGACTGTTGCCGGGGGTAGCGGTGGCAGTTGATTGTAGGGTATGTTACGGTCATATTTTTCCATTGTATTGATTGTTTTTCTTTCAAGTGTCAAAAATAGCAAAAATTTGACAGAAACAAAAGAATCTGTCAAGAACAAGCGCGTTTGAAAAAAAATGCGTAACTTGCAACGTGGAGAAAGTGGTATCCGTCATAAATGACATCGTATGGAATCCGGCGCTGGTGGTGCTGCTGCTGGTGGTGGGTTTGTACTTTTCCGTACGCACGCGTCTGGTGCAGGTGCGCCGGTTCGGGCTCATGCTCCGTTCCCTCTTCAGCAAGAAGGCCAGCAGCGCCAACGGCATTTCCTCGTTCGAGGCGTTCTGCATCGCCCTTTCGGGCCGCGTGGGCACCGGCAACATTGTGGGTGTGGCCACGGCCATCGCTTTCGGCGGGCCGGGTGCAGTGTTCTGGATGTGGGTGGT
>JAEEGL014469810.1_pt1 | contig 14103 bp, 15 predicted proteins | sample 9134231 | NCBI WGS metagenome assembly JAEEGL01 (sample SAMN16246548, study PRJNA631951) | gut metagenome | biome: gut microbiome; feature: rumen; material: fiber-attached | host: Bos | place: Iran: Karaj | collected 2018-10 | reverse complement strand
TATCTATGAAAACTGCTCTTTTTCCATGTTGTGCCATTGATAATTGTTTCACCTTTCATCGTATATATTTGATAGAACTTCGTAACATCTCCGCAATACACTATCCACTCCTTACCTTCCTCAACGAAAGGATGATATTTCTGCGCCAGTGCATTTCCTGCAAACAGCGCGAACATTGCCATAATAAAAGATATGCGTTTCATGGTTATTGTGTTTTATTCGGTTCAGGTTGCAAAGTTAAGGGCATTCTCATAAATCGCCAAATTTTTCCCTTTCCACTTCATTCCACTTTTTGGGACCCACTCATTAACCCAATCCATCCATGCGGAATAGACAAAGGTGTTTATGAGTATTATTATATTAATGGAAAGTACATACACCGTTACCTTTTTCTCATAGCTACATAGTGTGGCAAGGATAATACTAGCCACACTAGCAACAACATAAATCATTGACGCATAAGTGTCTCTAAACTCCAATACCAACAACGGTATGATTGGAGTAATTCTACCCAGGATGATTGCAACGACACTTAGTGTCATGCTCTTTCCTTTATCCGTGCAGAGTCTGGCGCAATACCATGAATATGCAAAGAACAACACACAGTCAATCCAGAGGCAGGCCTCGGGAGAGATTGCCATAAACCACCAGCAGAAGCACAGATAAATAAGAAGCGCGCCGGCAGAAGTAAGGGCGTAGTAATAGGTGCTTGATAAGGTTTTCATGATAATTATTCTATAATAACAGGATTATCTATTAGGGACGTGTTTCTCATAGTAGTTAGGCTCGTTTAGTTGTCATTCAATCTCGAATTCTCCCTCGTACTCGCGTCCTGCGATGCCGAGGATGAGGGTGTAGGTGCCAGCGGGGAGGGTGGAGACGTCAACGGGCTCCTCGTCGCCGTTGGAGAGGCTGAGCGTGCCACGTACCCATTCGTACTCGTACTCGTCAACGACGGAATAGGTCAGGGAGACTTCTCCCGTTCCTATAAATAATAATGTGTATCCTGTATTGATACATAGGGGGAGTGATACCTGCACCTCCGGCCCACGACCTTGATCTCCATTGTCCCAACCTCCAGGAGGCGGAAATAATCCTGAACTGAAACCTAAGTTTAGATTTAGTGTATCGGGGAATGACATCATGCAGTTTGACGCCGACATGTGCTCTGCAGAAAATGTTCCTACGGCGAGCATAAGGGTAAAAATAAACTTTTTCATTTGCGTGGAATTTAGATTTCGACGGTGCAAATTAAGCATGATATGTTAAAAGTATTCTAAAAAGAGAACATAAAAGAGTTTACATCAGTTTACATGAGTTTACATTTGGAGAGTTACTATTCAGATTATCAGTGCAAAAGAAAATATCATCTGCTGATCCTTTTTTTCGGAAAAAATCTCTCTGCATTTGCTTTCGAAGAAAAACATTGTAATTTTGCATCGAATAATACACAAAAGATATAACCATGAGTAGAATCCACGTTCTTCTATGTTTCTTTTTTGCTATTCTATTGTCCTGTATGTCATGTAGCCAAAATGATGCGGGAGACTTCTTCGCGGATATGGAGGAACGCATTGCAAGTGATCCGTATGGAGCTGTAGAGGAGTTGAAAAGAATGAAGCCCCTCGTGGAACAAATGCCAGATGACACAAGAAATAGGTATCATCTGTTATGTATAAAAGCTGAGGACAAGGCGTACATTCTCCATACATCCGACTCTACAATAAAAAGCATTCTTCCATACTTTGAGCTTCACGGAAGCCCAGAAGAATGTATGGAGGCGTATTACTATATGGGTAGTACGTACCGAGACATGCATAATCTGCCAGAGGCCGTAAGGTGGTACAGGAAGGCTTCAGACTATGGCGACAGGCATTTGGCAGAAGTAGATACCTCGGTAGTGTGCAACATCAATGCGCAGTTGGCACATCTTCTGGGGAGACAGCGGAATTACAGACAGGCATACGACTGTCTTAGGAGAAACTACTTGTACACAATGGGAAATTCCTTAAACAACAAACATATCTACGAGATGGCGCATGCCTACAAGTTTCTGTGGTATAATACAGACATGAAGGATTCTCTATATGCTGACAGTGCGCGCCATTTCTTCATGGAAATGAGGGACAAGTATTTCAGAGGAGATACCGAGGGTGTAGATATCAGCCATTTTGCCGAGGGGCAAATATTCCTTGTTGAGGGAGGTTATAAAGAGGAGGCAAAAGACTGGCTGAATACGATGGAGTCACTGAATACTGGGGAGCCTCCCCTTATTGTGTGGGTTGCAAAGGGTTACTTTTATAAGATGATTGACATACCTGACTCAACGGCATACTATTGGAGATACTGCTATGAACATACGAGCGACCCTATCTCAAAGAAGGATGCTGCCTACTTTCTTTTCCGCCTTTTTGAGCAAGAGGGTGCTAAGGATAGTATGCTACATTATTCCAAGGCATTTGCTGATGCCAGCGACAGCGCCACGTTGTATAGCATGTGGGAACTGACAACGGATGCCAATAATGAATACCTATATAACAGAAACATCGAGGAGGAAGCGGAAGCTCGCGATAGGTCCACAAAACTGACCTTTGCGGGGATTATAACTTTTCTGATCAGTATCTCGCTTTTCCTGATTTCCATACTCTATAATAAACAGCGTGTGCTTTCGTTGAAGAACCGGAATACAAAACTATTGCTGGAGACTGAACGCATGAACACAAAAAACATGCAGTTGGAGAGCAGCATGAGAGAAAAAGACATGGTGCAGATTGCGGAGGAAATGATGGAGGAACCCGAAAAGCGCTCTGAAATTGCGAACACTGATCTTTACAAAAAACTGGAGAGGATGAGTTGTGATGCTGGGAATCCTATCATAGAATACAAGGATTGGAAGGAGATGCGCAGTATCATAACACAATACTATCCCAACTTTATGAAAAACATCATTGGTCGCTCTGAGGACGTGGACAGCACAGGACTTCACATACTCTGCCTACTGAAGATAGGCTGTACGCAAAAGATGGTGTGCAACCTACTCGGAATGAAGAAAAGTGCACTTAGCAGACGTCTGGGGAGACTTGAGCAAAAGCTCGGCTGCAAATGGGAGGAACTATAAAAACAGGGTACTTCATCAATATCAAGGAATAGGACATTGAGCAGACAATGTCCTATTCCTCTGGAAGAACGGCGTACTCGGAGGCTTCCATCTGCGTGCGCTGTTCCTTGGCGGCATAAACGCTTTCCATAAGGGCTTTCTCGCGATGGAGACGCTGTAGGGAGTTGCGCGCCGCCTGCTGGTGGCTTTCCTTCTTTGAGCCGCCCTTGCCCTCGCCTACCTTCACACCTTCGACGAATACGTGGCATACGAATACGTAGGAGGACTTGTCGTCCTGCTGCTGGCAAGAGATGTCGCGGAACTCCATTTTGAGCTTGTTCTTCTGGCTCCATTCGAGGAGTTTCGACTTGAAGTTCTCCTCTTTCTTTGCAAGTTTCTCAAGGTCTATATACTTCCCCAGCACCTGCTTTTGTACAAAGCTGTAGCAATGGTTGTAGCCGCGGTCGAGGTATATTGCTCCCATGAGGGCTTCGAAGGCGTTGCCGCCTATGTTGTTGTGCCCTTTGGGACGCATGGGAAGCTGCATGAGTTCCATTATCCCCATCCTGTCGGCGAGTTGGTTGAGCGTGGTGCGCTGCACTATCTTGCTGCGCGTGGAGGTGAGGAATCCCTCACGACGGCGGGGATAGTGGTGGAAGATGATGTCGGAGACGACGGCTTCGAGTACGGCATCGCCGAGGTATTCGAGGCGCTCGTTATTTAGCGGACGCCCATTCTTCCCCCTTGCCTCCGAGGAACTGTGGACAAATGCCGTCGTGTAGTAGGATGTAGAATGGGGGTAGAAGCCGAGCAATGCCTTCAGGCGTCGGCGATATTCAGTATTTGCTCCGTCCCAAAGCCTGGGGCGGAGCAACTGGTAGATGTCGATGTTCATAGGGATTTTCTAACCTTCGTACTTCTTCAGTATGCAGCAAGCGTTGTGGCCTCCGAAGCCGAACGTGTTGCTGAGGGCTGCGCGAATCTCGCGCTTCTGCGCCTTGTTGAAAGTGAAGTTGAGGTTGTAGTCGATTTCAGGATCTACGTCGTCGTCGGCATGGTTTATCGTGGGAGGCACGATGTTGTCCCTGATGCTCAGCACGCACACCATAGCCTCAACGGCTCCAGCGGCTCCGAGGAGGTGTCCCGTCATGCTCTTCGTCGAGCTGATGTTCAGCTTGTATGCGTGCTCGCCAAAGAGGTCCTTGATAGCTTTTACCTCGGAGATGTCGCCAACAGGCGTGCTTGTACCGTGGACGTTGATGTAGTCGATGTCTTCGGGCTGCATTTCTGCATCCTTCAGTGCGCGCTCCATAACGAGGCGTGCTCCGAGTCCCTCAGGGTGGGAAGCTGTGATGTGGTGAGCGTCTGCCGACATTCCGACACCTGCTACTTCACAGTAGATGTGGGCACCGCGTGCAAGTGCGTGGTCGAGTGTTTCGAGCACGATGCAACCAGCACCTTCGCCCATCACGAAGCCATCGCGGCTTGCGGAGAAGGGACGGCTGGCGCGCAGGGGGTCGTCGTTGCGCGTGGATAGGGCATGCATGGCGTTGAAGCCTCCGACACCTGTAGGCCAGATGCCAGCTTCGGCACCACCCGTCACGATAGCGTTAGCCTTGCCAAGACGCAAGAGGTTGAACGCATCGGCAAAGGCGTTAGTAGAACTTGCGCATGCCGAAGTCGTGATGTAGTTGGGACCATGGAAGCCATAGTTTATAGCTATCTGCCCTGCGGCAATGTCGCCAATCATCTTAGGGATAAAGAACGGGTTGAACTTGGGTCCCTCCTCGGGGTTCGTGGCATAGTAGCTCACTTCGGATTCAAAGGTGTTGATGCCACCGATGCCCACTCCGAGAATAACGCCTATCTCGTCCTTATCGACGGTCTCGAGGTCCATTCCGCAGTCTTTGATAGCCTCGCCTGCCGCAGCAATGGCATATTGCGCGTAGAGGTCCATTTTGCGTGCAAGCTTGCGGTCCATGTAGTCGGCCGCGTTGAAGTTCTTAACCTCACAGGCAAAATGAGTCTTGAATGCTGTGCTATCGAAGTGCGTGATAGGGCCCGCACCACTGACGCCGTTTTTCAGGTTTTCCCATGTTTCCTCAACATTGTTGCCCACGGGTGTCAGTGCTCCCAGACCAGTTACCACAACTCTCTTCAGTTCCATGTCTTATTCTCGATTAATAAACAACAAGTATTTAACACTAACTTACGAGATACGAGCTACAATTCCCACTGACAACCTCCCGCATTGGGGAGACTGCGTGTTCTTGCATCTTGTATCTCGCAAGTATAAAGTTCGATGAGATTGTAATTTGTTACTTCGTGTGTTCCTCGATGTAAGCAATAGCATCGCCTACGGTGCTAATCTTTTCAGCCTCATCATCGGGAATGGTAATCTTGAATACCTTCTCGAATTCCATGATGAGTTCTACTGTGTCAAGGGAGTCAGCACCCAGGTCGTTAGCGAAGCTTGCTTCGGGCTTAACCTCTGCGGGTTCTACACTCAGTTTCTCTACAATGATAGCTTGTACTTTCTCAGCAGTTTGAGACATAATTGTTTCTTTTTTAATAGTTATGTATGTTACTTTGTTTTCTGTCCTTATTTACCCCTAAGTTTTAACAACCTAAGCGTTTAGACGGCGCAAAATTATAGTTTATAAATAAGATACCCAAATGTTTTCAGAAAAAAACACCTTTTCTTGCACACCTCAGTGGGAAGTGTGCAGTTTTTTGCCATCTGCGGTAATCACAATGGAGGAAAAGTGGGCTTTCTCGCTATTTTGCATATACCTGCCAAGCAGGTCGTAGCATGCTTCGCTCTGTGCTGCGTGCGATGTTTCTGGAATCTTCACGCCTGTCTCGGCCGCAAACTCTGTAAAGGCGTCCATGATGGCAGTAGGAGTGCACTGCTTTTGGGCGGAGGCGCTGAAGGCTCCCATGTCGTAGCCGCCATTATAGCCGCTCGGGGCTTCTGGCTCCCAGTACATGACTCCCTGACAGTGGCCGTTCGTCTTCGTATATGCGCTATTTAATAATAATGTGAGGAGTTGCTTGCCTTCGTCCGCCTTGGCAACCTTCATTCCTGTCTCTACAATCATGCTTGGCACGCCATACGTTTCCCACACCCAGTTGACATTGTCGATACATTGCTGTACGGCGGTCTCCGTGTTCTGGATGTTGTGCCACTCCACAGCGGAGTAGGGATATAGGCTCATGCCTACCATGTCGAAGCGCGCTCCGTTGTTCTTCAGCACGCCAAGGTTCCACTTGTATAGCCCATTGTCGAAACCATTGTCGAGGTGTACTACGACGATAGCCTCTGGCACGACAGACTTCACAGCCTCATAGCCAGCATCGATGATGCCTGCGTACTGCGCGGGGTTGGCTGATGCCTTTCCCACGTCCCACAGGAGTCCGTTGGAGGTTTCGTTTCCCACCTGTACCCATCGCACGGGGATGCCGTTTTCCTTGAGGTGGTTCAGGACGTCCTTTGTGTGCGTCTTTACGGCTTCCAACATCTCGGCGTACGAGTACGACTTCCATGCTGCAGGTATGTTCTGCTTCCCAGGGTCTGCCCACGAGTCGCTATAGTGGAAGTCTATCATTATGTCCATGCCCTGAGCCGCAGCCTTGGTAGCCTTGGAGAGGACGTCGTCCTTGTTGCAATAGCCGTCGGAGGGGTTCACCCATACTCGCAAGCGTATGGCATTAAGTCCGAGTTCGCGCATCAGTGCGGCACATTCGCGGCTTTCGCCCTTCGCGTTGGCAAAGGTGTAGCCTTTTGCCAGCATCTCCGTCTCCCAGGAGATGTCGGCTCCGAGCGTAAACGTCTGTGCTCGCATGCTTACACACAAGGCAAGTGCAGCGAACAATAATAGTGTTCGTGTCTTCATCATCACTTTTTTCTTTCTATAAGCCTTAGTTTCTGCTCTTGGCGTGATACTGCTCACCAGGGTCTTGGATAGTAGGCACCTCGCTGGATTGGGGCTCTTTCGCCGTGCTCGCGCTGCCCTTCGCTGCGGGCTTGGATGCCGCTGCACGATAGGTGACGGCCTTCGGCTCGTCCTTTTTCGCCTTGTCCATGAACGGCAGGTGGCCTTCGCCCTCCGCCTGTATCGTTACGGGCATACCTACATAGGCGTAGGTCTCCTTCAGGTGTATGATGTCCGCATCAAGGAGCCTGATACAACCTTCGCTGGCGCGTCCAGGCACAGAGCCTTCGTTGTTCGTGCTTCCGTGGATGCCGATACCGCTATGCCCAGGAGTCTGAAGGCGCAGGAACCAGTGGCCGTAGGCGAGGATGTTTCCACGTCCGTCGTGGAAGTCGTGGCGCCATGTGCTGGCATCCTGAATCTGCTGTATTTTGAAAGGTTTCCCTGCTGGCGACTCAGGCGTTTTGTTGTCGCCGCGACGCTGCTTCTGGCCTTTGTTGCGACTTAGGCAGCACGGGTAGTCTGCCAGCAGACGAGGTTCTCCCTCCACGTCGGCATAGACGTAGAGGCGCAGGTCGCGCTTCGAAATGACGATATACGACTTTTTCTTGTCGTACTGACCTGTATAGTATTGGCATGCCTTGCCTGCCCCAACGTGCTCTGCTGATGCAGGAGCAGCCACTTCGGATGCTTTGGCGTCATTAGCCTTTGCGTCGGCAACGGGGTTCAGACCGTCAGCAGGAGCCGAGGCCACGACAAGGGAGTCGTCGGGGGTGGTGGCAGACATTGCGTCCTTGCCATCCTTGTTGCTGCATGCAGCAAAGGCGAGGCCCAGCAATAATAGATAATGTAAGCGCATGTTCGTTTTCTTATGTTCGCATTAGTACACTGAGGAGAACTGGGTGGAGATGTAAACGGTATAGCCCTGATACTCCGTCTTGTAGAAGTCGCCCTCCTGTCCCTTGTAAGGCAGCGTGGTGCCCTTCACGGGGTGCACGTTCGTGCCATTTGTATATTTCAGGCAGTTTGAGAATTTGTCTGCCCCGCCGGGTATGTAGGGCTGCAGACGCAGACACACGTTGGTGCCTGTCACCTTGATGGTCGTTGGGTTCGCTGGTGCGACGCGTACAGGCTGAGTGGGCGCCTGACGCTCTATGACGGTCTCCTTTTCGTGGATGACAACAGTATCGCGGCGCGGCTCCTGCACGGGTTCTGCCTTTTCCGTATTCCTTCCAAGGAAAAACCATAGCAGGCCTCCGATGATGGCTGTTACGAGGACGCAGATGATAGCGATGAGCACCGTATTGCTGCCGTTCTTCTGAGGAGGCTGAGGTGTGTAGTTGTAGCCGCCGTATGTAGGCTGAGGCTGCTGTGGGGGAAATGGTTGATTCATGGCTACTTGGTTATTTTGTTGTGTATTATATGGTTGGTTAGCATTAACGTATATGGGGTCTGGCGACGTAGCGACAGGCTCCTGCGACACCACGATAGGAGCAGGAATGGGTGGGGCTACGACGGGCTGCGGTTCCTCTGCCGCAGGAGCCTGCGGCTCCATACTCTGAGGCGTCTGTTCCTCGTTTGCTGGCATCTGCGTCACCACCTCCGGCTGCTGCATGAGCGGCTCTTGGGCTGGTTCCAGCGTGGATGCCTGATGCGCTGCATATCCAGCGATAGCATCGACAATCTCTGGTATCGTGCGTGCAGGAACCCAGTCCTTCATGCCCTCCTTCCATACGAGCGTGGACTCTGTCACACCCAAGGCGGGGAGCTGGCTGACATCGACAGGACCTTTTACAGTCAACTCCTCGTCAATATAATTATATCTACTCATTTTCTCTATTTTTCTCTCCGCAAAATTACATTGTGAGGCATGATATTCCAAAAATTTGGGCAACTTTTTGGCTGGTATGCGCGAATTCTCTACTTTTGCGACTCATGAAGCAGGCTTTTTATCGCATCAGACGATTTTTCTCCGAGCACCCGCTGGGTGCGACGCTTGTCGTCGTGGTGTGTGTGAAGCTCTTCGTCATGTTCGCCATCTTGCGCATATTTTTCTTTCAGCCTGCCCTTAGTGGCATGGACGACGGTGAAAAGGCTGAGCACGTGGCGGAGCGCATATCTAATCGTTAGTACACAAAAAAGAACAGAAATATGTACCTACTGGAATCTCTCATCGACTGGTCGCGAGCGCAGTTTGCGCTGACAGCGTGCTACCACTGGCTTTTTGTTCCCCTCACACTTGGCCTCGCCCTCGTCATGGGAATCATGGAGACCTTGTACGTGGTAAAAAAGGACGAGTTTTGGAAAGCGACGGCAAAGTTCTGGCAGAAGCTTTTTGGTATCAACTTCGCCATAGGTGTGGCTACGGGCCTCATCCTGGAATTTGAATTTGGCACAAACTGGTCCAACTATTCGTGGTTTGTCGGCGACATCTTCGGAGCGCCCCTTGCCATCGAGGGCATCGTGGCATTCTTCCTTGAGGCCACATTCCTGCCTCTGATGTTCTTCGGCTGGAAGAAACTGTCGAAGAAGTGGCACCTGGCTTCCACATGGCTGGGAGGTCTGGGCGCAACAATCAGCGCATGGTGGATTCTTGTGGCAAACGCCTGGATGCAGCACCCTGTAGGCATGGAGTTCAACCCCCTCACCGTCCGCAACGAGATGGTGAGCTTTGCTGACGTAGCCTTGCAGGGTATGGCTGTGACGAAGTTCCTCCATACCGTCAGCAGCGCATGGATGACGGGTGGCATCTTCGTTGTCGGCGTATGCTCGTGGTATCTGCTGCGGGGTCGCAACGTCGAGATGGCGAAGCGCTCAATGCGCATAGGTGCCATTGTGGGCATCGCCGCCACCTTCATCGTCATGCTCACAGGCGACCGCTCGGGTGTTGAGATTGCAAAGCACCAACCCATGAAGCTCGCAGCCGCAGAAGGTCTTATGGACGGATCTACGCGTGCGCCCTTCTCCATCGTTCCTGGCGTCGAGGTGCCTGGTGTACTGTCCATACTTGCCACCCACGACCTCGACGGCTATGTGCCTGGCATCAACGACCTCAAGCGCGAAGGCGAGGAGAAGATGCTGCGCGGCAAGAGCGCCCTGCAGGAGTTTCGCCTATATCGCGACGCTCTCGAGGTGGATTCCTCGAAGGCTGCCATCCATGCCAAAAACCTCGCGAAGGATGTACAATACTTTGGATATGGACACATAACATCTACTGACCAACTCGTGCCACCTGTGCCGCTTGTATTCTGGGCGTTCCGCATCATGGTAGGACTTGGCAGTGCGCTACTCCTGGTTCTTGTCCTGTTCCTATGGTTCGACAGGAAGAAGAAGGGCGAACTCCCACGTTGGCTGCTACATGCCGGATTGTGGAGCATACCCGCAGTATATCTGGCAGGGCAGGCAGGATGGGTTGTGGCAGAAGTGGGACGTCAGCCCTGGATAATTCAGGACCTCATGCCCGTCAATGCGGCCATCTCTGAACTGCCCACTCAGAACGTCATGATTACGTTCTTCATCTTCCTCTTTATCTTCACCGCCCTGCTTGTGGCTGAGATAAAGATTATGTGCAACGTCATCAAGCGTCACGAAGCAAAATAAAACTACGAAATACTCTGCAAAAAACATGAAAATATCGCTCATCGGATACGGCAAGATGGGGCGCATGATTGAGGAGATTGCCCTTCAGCGCGGCCACACGATATCTTGCATCATCGACATCGACAATCAGGAGGACTTCGAGTCGGAGGCTTTCCGCTCCTCTGATGTCGCCATAGAATTTACGACGCCACAAGCAGCCTACGGAAACTACCTTCGCGCATTTGCACAGGGCGTGAAAGTCGTCAGCGGCTCCACTGGCTGGCGGCGCGACCACGAGGAGGACGTACGCCGCCTCATCGCTGAAGGCAACACGCTCTTTTGGGCAAGCAACTTCTCTGTTGGCGTAGCATTGTTCTCGCAACTCAACCGTCGCTTGGCAGAACTCATGAACGACTTTCCTGCCTACGACGTCAGCATGGTCGAGACGCACCACGTCCACAAGCTCGATGCCCCAAGCGGTACGGCCATAACGCTGGCAGAGGACATCCTCGCACGACTCGACCGCAAGGAACGCTGGGCGAAGGGTGTGGTTACGGATGCCGAGGGTAAGCCTTGGGGAGACCACGCCGCTGCCGATGCTGGCTCCGACGCCTCTGACGTATTGCGTATTGATGCCGTGCGCGAGGACGAAGTTCCTGGCATCCACACCATTACCTACGAGAGCGATGCCGACCTTATAAGCATCACCCATAGCGCGAAGAGCCGTCGCGGCTTTGCGCTTGGAGCCGTGCTCGCTGCTGAATACACGCACAAGCACTCAGGACTGCTCACCATCGACGACCTCTTTAGCTAAACCCGAAACCATCTTATCCCGCTATAGCGCGATAACGTTATGCCGTTATAGCGTAACACGAAATAAAGAAATCTCTATATGACCGCAAAACAGAAAGGCCTCCTGAAGGCCGCCATCGCCATCGTCCTATACCTTCTCTTCCTCTATTGGGTGGGTTCCTGGTGGGGACTCATCGTCGTACCTTTCATTTTCGACGTCTATGTGACTAAGAAGATAAAGTGGGGATGGTGGAAAAATCTCAAGAACCGCACAGCACGCAGCATCATGGCGTGGGTGGATGCCATCGTGTTCGCCCTCGTGGCCGTGTATTTCCTCAACCAGTTCTTCGTACAGAACTTCGTCATTCCCTCATCCTCGCTCGAGAAGACGCTGCTCACTGGCGACTACCTGCTCGTCAGCAAAGTCTCCTACGGCCCGCGCATTCCACAGACGCCGCTCTCGATGCCGCTCGTGCAGCACACCCTGCCCATCATCAACACAGAGAGCTATCTCGAGACACCGCATTGGGACTATCGCCGCGTGAAGGGCTTTGGCGAACCTGAGATTAACGACATCGTAGTCTTCAACTATCCCAGTGGCGACACTGTGGCTGTGAACTACCAGAACCAGGACTTCTATCGCATGGTTTACGAAATCGGCAACTCTATCCTCACGCAGCAGACGGGCTCCGACCCGCTCGCGGCACTCACCAAGACGACGCCCTACGAGGACCAGCAGAAGGTGTTCCGCAGCATCTACGCAGCAGGACGTAACCACATCGCCACACACGAAAACGAATTTGGAAAAGTCATCTCACATCCCACAGACCGTCGCGAAAACTACGTCAAGCGCCTCGTGGGACTGCCTGGTCAAACCCTGCAGATAAAGGACAACACCATATACCTCGACGGCAAGGCGAACCCTGAGCCCGAGAACGTGCAATACAACTACCTCGTAGAATTTGCAGGTCCGCTGACAGACGACATGAAGCGCGAACTTGGCATCACCAACGAGGACCTCTCCGTACAGGCTGTGCCCAATGCCCCCGTCTTCTATATGCCTCTGACAACGCAGGCAAAGGCGGTGCTTGAGCGCTCGCCAAATGTAGTCAAAAGCATACGCCGCGAGGAAATTCCTACGCCCTGGCTCTATCCGCAGAACATGGTGAAGGACTGGACATGCTCCAACTACGGTCCGCTGTGGATTCCCAAGCGAGGCGTCACGAAGCTTCTCTCGCTAAGAGAACTCCCCATCTACGAGCGCTGCATACGCGTCTATGAAGGCAATACGCTGGAAGTCAAGGACGGAAAGATTTACATCAACGGACATCAGACAGACCGCTACACCTTCAAACTCAACTACTACTGGATGATGGGCGACAACCGCGACCTCAGTGCCGACTCACGATTCTGGGGCTTTGTGCCTGAGGACCACGTCGTAGGAAAGCCGCTATTCATCTGGCTCTCCCTCGACCCCGACTACGGATGGTTCGATGGCCACGTGCGCTGGAACCGCATCTTCAAGAATGTGAATGGCATCAAGTAGCCTGCTTTCTACTGCCTATCTCGGCCCCGTCTCCTACTACGCCCGCCTGCTAACGGCGGACGTAGTACGCATTGAGGCCTACGAAAACTTCCAGAAGCAGACTTTCCGCAACCGCTGCATCATAGCCACGCCCGCAGGACCGCAGGCGCTGACCATCCCCATAGTCCATACTGGCACCTCCACCCCCATCCGCGACGTCGAACTAAGCACCCACGGCACCTGGACGCACCTACACTGGCAAGCACTCGTCAGCGCATACCGCCAGTCGCCATTCTTCGACTACTACGAGGACTATCTACGCCCCTTCTACGAGCATCCTCCACGCTTTCTCTGGGACTTCAACGAAGGACTTCGCGCCACCATCTGCGAACTCCTCGACATCGCAACTCCCATCCTGCCTACCAACGACTACATCCCCATCCCACCCCACGACATCGAGGACTGCCGCACACTAATAAGTCCGCGCACACCCTCAGATGCCGACACGCGCTTCCACCCCGTCCCCTACTACCAAGTGTTCGCCCAGCGCACAGGCTTCCTCCCCAACCTCAGCATCTGCGACCTCCTCTTCAACATGGGGCCTGAGAGTCGCATCGTGCTTCGCAAAAGCATCCTGTTAGGTTAGCGGAGCGACAGCTTTTTTGGTTTTCTGCCTCTAAAGTAGTAGATGAGAACGGAGAGCCTTTGGTTGTGTATCATCATGACGAAATGAATGTTAGGGATTTTGGCAAAAGAAAAGTATCTGAATTTAAGACTTGGGAAGGAGATACCACTGCAAAAGATAGGGACATTAGAGTCAGAAGATGTGTCTGTCATTCCTTTCTTAATCACCTCTCTTGGAGAAATCTACGGTTTTGCAGATAATAAGGGAGACCTCTATTTTGATGACGTTAACCAATATCCCTTCTTATACAAAGACACACGCGCGCGAATTGCCAAGCGTTTCGAAAAGTTTTTTGCCTGCTTTGCAAAAAAATTTTCTGATTTCCTGTTCGCGGCGGGCGGTTGTAAAGATTTTTTTCGCGGTGAAAATAGTGGAAGAAGTGAAATACCCTATTAAAAAAGGGGCTGCGGCTAAAAATAAATAATTAAATAACTGATTATTAATTACTTACAATTTTTCGCTACTCACTTTTTTTCAATTTTCCACTTCC
>JAEEGL012370361.1_pt1 | contig 14103 bp, 9 predicted proteins | sample 9134231 | NCBI WGS metagenome assembly JAEEGL01 (sample SAMN16246548, study PRJNA631951) | gut metagenome | biome: gut microbiome; feature: rumen; material: fiber-attached | host: Bos | place: Iran: Karaj | collected 2018-10 | reverse complement strand
TCTACAGGGTCGAACGTGTAAACATTATCGACCAGCTCGTCGATGGCGATATCTGCCGAGAGCTTGCTGACTTCTGTATTACCCTCCATCGCCATGAGCTGAACGCCGGCGATCGTGTCAGGACGAAGACCGTCCTGATCGTTCGCGTCGTCCCAGTCGAACGTCAGCCGTACTGACAGCTGCGGCATCCATACAGCCGTGACCGTCGTATTTTCGGTGAAGGTCTCCGGCAGTCCCGGATACCATCCCAGGAATCTGCTGCCATCCTTCATCGGCTCTGTGATCGCCGGGACCGAAGCGCCATAGGCGCCCGAAGCCGGCTCGACCGCGGAACCGCCGTCAGTATCAAAGTTGATCGTAACTTCCGGACTGATGACCGTCAGCACGCCGGGAACATAGGTGATGCTGTAGTTGTGCGTAACATCGCCGAGCTCATCCGAACGGATAGCGGCCGCGGTCGGCGTGATGACACCGCTCGTCGTCGGCAGCGCGGTGCTGCCCGCGGTCAGCGTGACAGAATGCAGCGTATCCCCTTCGACAGCCCCGCTGAGCGTGGCCTTGTTCACGCTCGTATCGATATTGCCGTTAAGATAGACCGACTGATCGATCGCCGTGACAGTGACCGGCCTGGGCGTGATGGAACCGGTCAGAGTTCCGAATGTCGTGTTGAAAAAAAGTTCCGCGATACTATAATTATTGCTGTCCTCACCGCCCAGATGCACCGCTAAATCTACAAGTTCAATGCCTTCATCGACATTGACGTCGGCATAGATGCCCTCGATGACGAGCGAGACATCATCACCGCTTACCACACCTTCGAGAGCGGCGCCGCAATTCGTGATCTCACGCTCTCCATCATAGATCTTGGATACCGTGACGCCGCTTGGCGTGACACACTTCGGAACGATAACGGCCGCCGTTGTCAAGGTATCGTTTGTCAGCCGGAAATATTCAGCATCATCTTTAAGCGCGTATTTTACGGTGACGACCTTATTATCGCCGACATTTTTATCATCGCAGTCTGCCTCTGTGATCTCCAGATAATCGATGGCGTCAGAAACCACTATGCTTCCGTCAGCAGATGCAAGCTCTGCTTCGTTGCTTAATTCGACCTGAGCATCAGTCGTTCCATCGTATTTCTTTTCTGACACAATGAAAGCAGTATCAGCCGACAGATCCAGCTTCAGATACGCGGCAAGCACGATACTGGCCTTATATTGACTTCCTGTCAGCCATTGGTAATTGATACTCTCAACGGTCCAATCATCTGTATAGATATTTGCCTCAGGAGCGGAAGGGATCGATTGATTATTGTCGTACCGCTCCAGATAGTCATCGAATGCAGCTTCAATAGCCGTTGAAACAGTTGCGACCGTGATCGGAGATGGTGAAGGATCATCGGGCGTGTACCACACGTATGTCCACCCGACAGGATCATCCGGATCTATGTCATCATAGTAAGCGAGTTTGTATTGTATATCAAACTCGCTGTAATCAGCATCTTGCTGCCGTCCTTCGTCCCATTTCGTTTCGGCTGCCCATGCGATGACCGTGCCGGGCTCGACAGTGTCGCCGACATCGAGCGGCTCGCCCGATCCTGCCGCGCCCTCGTAGGCCAGCGCCAGCGTCTGTACAGGCATAAAGCTGATCACCAGCGCGATCGAAAGGCAAAAGGCCAGGAAGCCGCGCTGTCTCTGATCGATAGATCGGTTTTCCATCTTGACATCTCCTCCAGTCTGAAACGGATCGTATGGTTTTATGATAAACGAGTTGTCGCAATACGTTATAGCAAACAATAAACCGGCAGGTCGCCCCACCGGTTTTTCGATTGTCACTGCTCTGGTAAACTGGTGGCAGTCATTTGTTTTGCGCTGAAAGATTCAGTCTTCCCTACTCCAGCGGCTTCATCGTAGGGAACAGCAGCACGTCGCGGATGCTCTGGCTGTTGGTGAGGAGCATCACGAGGCGGTCGATGCCGATGCCCATGCCGCCGGTCGGGGGCATGCCGTACTCGAGAGCGTTGACGAAGTCGTAGTCGACCTGGCACTTAGCTTCGGGCTCGAGCTCCTTGCGCTCGGCGACCTGGCGCTCGAAGCGCCCCTTCTGGTCGATCGGGTCGTTGAGCTCGCTGAAGGCGTTGCCGAATTCCATGCAGTTGATGAAGAACTCGAAGCGCTCGGTGAACTCGGGATCGTCGGGCTTTCTCTTGGCCAGCGGGCTTATGTCCACCGGATAGTCGTATATGAAGGTCGGCTGGATGAGCTTGTCCTCGACGAACTCGTCGAAGAACGAGGCGAGGATGTTGCCCCTCGTCTTTATCTCGGGCAGCTCCACGTGGTGCTCCTTCGCGGCCGCGATCGCGTCCTCGTCGGTCTTCCAGTCGTCGTAGTCGACGCCGGAATACTTCTTTACGGCGTCCTTCATCGTCATGCGGGTCCAGTTGTTGAAGTCGATCGTCTGGTCGCCGTAGGGGATCTGCCTCGTGCCGCAGACGTCGTCGGCGAGCTTCTTGAAGAGGCCCTCGGCGATGTCCATCATGCCGTGGAAGTCGGTGTACGCCTGATACAGCTCGATCGACGTGAATTCGGGATTGTGGCGCGGATCCATTCCTTCGTTGCGGAAGATGCGGCCGATCTCGTAGACGCGGTCGATGCCTCCGACGATGAGCCTCTTAAGATACAGCTCCGTCTCGATGCGCAGGACCATGTCCATGTCGAGCGTGTTGTGATGCGTGAAGAACGGACGCGCGGCGGCGCCGATCTCGAACGGCGTGAGTATCGGCGTCTCGACCTCGAGATATCCGAGACCGTCGAGATACTCGCGGATGCCGCTCATTATGCGGCTGCGCTTCCTGAAGGTCTCCTTCACCTCGGGGTTCATTATGAGGTCGACGTAGCGCTGTCTGTAGCGGAGCTCCGTGTCCGTGAGGCCGTGGAACTTCTCGGGCAGCGGGCGCAGGCTCTTGGACAGCAGCGAGAGCTCGCGGACGTGTATAGTCAGCTCGCCCGTCTTCGTCGTGAACGCTTCGCCTGTTATGCCTATAATGTCGCCTATGTCGAGCTTCTTGAAAGCGGCGTAGGCCTCCTCGCCGAGATCGTCGCGCTTGACGTAGATCTGCATGTCTCCGCGGTCGTCGCGGATGCGCGCGAAACTGGCCTTGCCCATGACGCGCTTTGCCATGAGGCGGCCTGCCATGCTGAACGTCTCGCCCGAATAAGTCTCCGGACCGAGCGCGGAAAAGCGCTCGCGGAGCGCGTCGGAATAAGCCGTCTGCTCGAATCTCGTTATGGAATAGGGATCGCTCCCCGCCTCCTGCAGCGCCTTGAGCTTGCCGCAGCGGATGAGATACTGTTCGCTCTCGTCGGGCTGCTGGTTCTGTACGTTTCTGTCGTCTGCCATTTACTTGATGATCTCCATGATCTTATAGTTGAGCGTGCCCATCTCGGTCTCGATCTCGACTGTGTCGCCCTTCCTGTGACCGAGCAGAGCCTTGCCTATGGGGGATTCGTTCGAGATCTTGTTCTCGAACGGGTCGGCCTCAGTGATGCCGACGATCGTATACGTGAAGACCTCCTTCGTCTTCGTGTCCTTTACCTTTACGCCGAGGCCGAGGTTGACGTGCTCGCCGGTCATCTCCTCCTCGGAGACGATGCGGACGTTCCTGAGCATGTTCTCGAGCTTGACGATGCGCTCCTCGAGCTCCGCCTGCTCGTTCTTCGCCGCATCGTATTCGGCGTTCTCGGAAAGGTCGCCGTAGGACTTGGCCTCCTTAAGGTGCTGCGAGACCTCTTCCCTCCTTACGGATACGAGGTAGTCGTGCTCCTCGACTATTTTGTCGTAACCTTCCTGTGTAAGTAAAACTTCTTCGCTCATGATAATCCTCCAATTATTTCCATCAATTCTTCCGCGCTCTCGCAGGAATTGATGATCTGTCTCGTTCTTGCGGCTTTCGGGAAGCCTTTTATATACCAGCCGAGATGAGACCTCATCTGGCGTACGGCCGCGTATTCGCCCTTCGCCGCCAGCAGCAGCGAAAAGTGCTCGAGTATGACGCGCCTTCGCTCTCCGGCGTCCGGAGCGGCCGGCGCGGTCTTTCCATTATACATTGCGGCGCAGGCGGAAAACAACCAGGGATTTCCGAGCGCGCCCCTTCCGATCATTACCTTGTCGCAGCCCGTGTATTCGAGCATGCGCATGGCGTCTTCGGCGCTGAACACGTCGCCGTTGCCCGCGACCGGTATGCCGACCGCCCGCTTGACGTCACGGATCTTGTCCCAGTCGGCCTTTCCGCTGTAGTACTGCTCGCGCGTCCTCGCGTGGACCGCTATCTCAGACGCTCCCGCGAGCTCCATGCGTTCGGCGAAGCTCCCGGCGGAAGGCTCGTCCGGCGCGCCGGAAAAACCGACGCGCATCTTTACCGTGACGGGCTTTTTCGTATTCTCCACGCACGCTCTGACGCATTCCGCGGCGAGATCCGGGTCCCGGAAGAGCGCCGAGCCCTCGCCGTTCTTTACGACCTTGGGCACGGGGCAGCCCATGTTGATGTCCACGAAGGTGTTCGGGAGATCCTCGATCGCCTTAACCGCGAAAGCGAACATCTCCGGCTCCGAGCCGAAAAGCTGTATGCCCACCGGTCCCTCCTCCGGCTCGATCCTCATGAGATCCCGCGTGTTCTTATTATTGTAATAGAGTCCCTTCGCGCTGACCATCTCCGTGCAGCTCCGCGAGGCGCCGTGCTCGCGGCAGATCCTGCGGAACGGTCCGTCGCTCACGCCCGCCAGGGGCGCAAGGACGAAGGGCTCATTCATTGCGTTCCTGCTTGCCCTTGCGGGCCGCGGACGCGCGGTTCTTTTCGAAGATCAGCTCCAGCCCTGTGAGCGTCAGCAGCTTGTCGACGCAGTCGATGCTGTCCACCTCGCTGGCGACAAGAGAAGCCATGCCTCCCGTAGCGACGACCGTTATCTTCGCGCCCGGCTCGATGTAGGGCTGCATGTCCTTCTTCATCCTGTCTATTATGTAGTCCGTCTCGCCCATGGCGCCGTAGACGACGCCGGCCTGGATGCCCTCCTGCGTGTTGCGGCAGATGATCTTCCCGGGCGCCTCGAGGTCGACCCTGGGCAGGCGCGCGGTCTTCTCGAACAGCGCGTCGGACGATATCTTTATGCCCGGCACGATGCAGCCTCCGAGGTATTCGGCCTTCTCGTTTATCGCGCAGAAGGTCGTAGCCGTCCCGAAGTCGATGACTATGAGCGGGGCCTTGTATTTGTTGAAAGCGGCCACGGCGTTGACGATCCTGTCGGCGCCGACCTGCTTGGGGTTGTCGTACTTTATGACGAGCCCGGTGCGCACTCCCGGCCCGACGACGAGGGCCTGCGTGTTGAAGTACTTGTTCGAGAGGTGCTGCAGCGTATAGGTTATGGAGGGGACGACCGTCGAGATTATGACGTCCGTCACGTCCTTTATCGTGAGCCCCTCGTACTCGAAGAAGCGGCTGATTATCATGCCGTACTCGTCGGCGCTCTTGTTCTTGTCAGTCTCCATGCGCCAGCTCTTGAGGAGCTCCCTGTCGCGGTAGGCGCCGAGGACGATGTTCGAATTTCCTACGTCAAAGGCTAAAAGCATTAAAAGGATTTTACCTCCTTCTCTATTCTGGAGACCGCCAGAGCGATCATAAGGCCGGGGACTATCGTGTTGCCCGTGATGTCGACGCCGAGCAGGTCCCTTATGTTCTTTATCCTGTACTGCACCGTGTTCGCGTGGACTCCGAGGAGCCTCGCAGTCTTGGCGTTGTTGAGGCCGGCGTCGAGCACGAAGCATTCGAGCGTCTCCATCAGCTGGCTGCCCTTGCTGCCGGAGAGCTGCTTGAGCGGCTTGATGAGATCCTGGAACTGCTTCCTTACCGTTCCCGACGCCATGCAGATGCTGACGCAGTTGCTCGTGAGCGCGAGCTCGTACTTGGAGAACGAGTGCTTGTACGGGAAGATCAGCTGGATGAAGGCTTCGCTCTCGTTTATGACCTTGAAGGCCTCGCACAGGTCGTCGAGGTTCTCGCAGCCGGTCATGTGGAAGGTCTTGGGCGCGCCGGCTTCGGCGAGCAGCTTGGCCATGTCCTTCCAGTCCTGCTCGCTGTACGGATACTGCTGGCCGGACCTGAGCAGTATGCCCGCTATCTCGTCGCCCTCGCTGACCTTGAGGCTCGATACGCCGAACTTCTCCTCGAAGGCGGCGATGATCTTAAGACCTTCGTCCCTGTTGACGCCGGGCACCAGATAGACGCCCTGCATCTGCGACTGGTCAAGCCCCTGCTCCTGCATGAGGCTGTAGGCGAGAGCCCTGTTGCCCCTGCGCAGCGCGCGGATGAACTCGGCTGTCGGGTCGCGCCTGGGGGAGTAGTCCCACATGCCCATCGCCAGCTCGAGTATCTCGGCGAGCTTTATTATGTCGTCCTGGGAGTAGTTGTCGTCGTTGTCGACGAGCATCAGATAGTACTTCTCTCCGCGCAGGGAGATCGGCCCCCAGTACGTCATGCAGCCCTTCACGTTGAGCATGGTGTTGCCGCGCTTGTGGGCTATGTCCGTCTCGATGCCGAGCCTGACGGCGTCCTCGATCGTCGCCTGATGGCGCGTCTCGACGGAGAACACCGTGTTGAAGTCCTCCGAGAAAAGGACTATCTGAAAGTCGTTGCGCACGGCGGCTTCCCTCGCCGCCGCGGCGAAGTTGTTGTACTTCTCGAAGTTGAGAAGATGATATACGGAATTGCTTATAAGGCGGTTGGAAAAGCCCTCGCTCATTTACTATTCCTCTTCTCCGTCCTGATCATCGAGCCCGAGATCCGGCTCCTCTTCCACGATCTCTTCTTCTTCCGGCTCTTCTTCGTCTTCCCGGGAGATCTCCTCCCCGGCGTCGAGCCTGCCGTTCTTAAGGTCGTCCGGATCGTAGAACACGACCTTGCCGTCCTTCGTGAGGACTGCGACCCTCTTGCCCTGCGCAAGCTTCGAGGCTATCGGATCCTCCGACTTCTTCGCCTCTTCCGCCTCGCGCTTCTTCCTGGCCTCCCTTTCGCGGTCCTCGAGCTCCTGGCGGATCTTGGACGCCTCGGCGAACTCGCTCTCGAGCTCCTCGACCGTCTTGCTGTTGGTGTATATGGCCTCGAACTGATCGGCGTCGAGCGTCTCCATCTGCAGCAGCGCGTTGGCGACCCTTTCGAGCTCGTCGCGGTGGTCGCGCAGTATCGTCTCGGTCTTTTCGTAGCACTCGTCGATTATGCGGCGAATCTCTATGTCGATCTTGGAGGCGAGGGCCTCGGAGAAGTTCTGCTTCGACGTGAAGTCCCTGCCGAGGAACACCTCGTCGGCGTCGCTGTAGTTGACGGAGCCGATGGCCTCGGTCATGCCGTATTTCGTCGTCATGTCGTGGGCGATCTTCGTGGCGCGCTCCAGGTCGTTGCTCGCGCCGGTGCTGATGTCTCCGAGCACTATCGCCTCGGCGACCCTTCCGCCGAGCAGGTGCTGGATATCCCTGAGCATGTCCGTCTTCGTCGCGTAGTACTTATCCTCCTCGGGCAGCGACATCGTGAAGCCGCCCGCGCGGCCTCTGGGCATTATGGTGACCTGATGCACCGGGTCGGAGCCGGGGATGGACCTCGCGACGACCGCGTGGCCCGCCTCGTGGAAGGCCGTCAGCCTGCGCTCCTTGTCGCTCATGACCTTGCTGCGCTTCTTGGGGCCGGCGATGACGCGCGTTATCGCCTCCTCCACGTCGTCCATGTGGATCTCGCTGCCGTTGCGCCTGGCGGTGAGCAGCGCGGCCTCGTTCATCATGTTCTCTATGTCCGCGGGCGTGAAGCCGGGGGTGCGCTTGGCGAGTACCTTAATGTCCACGTCGCTTCCGAGGGGCTTGCCCTTGGAGTGGACCTTGAACACGGCTTCCCTGCCCTTGATGTCGGGCGTGCCGATGGTTATCTCTCTGTCGAAGCGGCCGGGACGGAGTATCGCCGGATCGAGGACGTCCGGTCTGTTCGTGGCGGCGAGGACGATTATTCCCTCGTTGACGCCGAAGCCGTCCATCTCGACGAGCAGCTGGTTGAGCGTCTGCTCGCGCTCGTCGTTTCCGCCGCCTATGCCGGCGCCTCTTCTGCGGCCGACAGCGTCGATCTCGTCTATGAACACTATGCAGGGCGCGTTCTTCTTGGCCTCGTCGAACAGGTCTCTGACCCTGGACGCGCCGACGCCGACGAACATCTCGACGAAGTCGGAGCCGGATATCGAGAAGAACGGAACGCCCGCCTCGCCGGCGACGGCCTTGGAGACGTACGTCTTTCCTGTTCCCGGAGGGCCTACGAGAAGGATGCCCTTGGGTATCCTCGCGCCGAGCTCCCTGTATTTCTTCGGGTTCTTGAGGAAGTCTACGATCTCCGCGAGCTCCGCCTTTTCCTCGTCCATTCCGGCGACGTCGTCAAACTTGACGGTGCCCTCCCCGCCCTTCGTCATCTGGGCGCGGTTCTTGCCGAAGTTCATGACTCCCTTGCCGCCGACGCCTCCGCCCATCATGTTCCTGTAGAGGGCGATGACGAGCACGATCATTATTATCGACGGTAGCCAGCTGAGGATCGACAGCCAGTTCGAGGTCTTTCCTGTCGTGACGGTGAGGGTGCCCTTCTCCGTCTGCGGCAGGATGTAGGTCTCGCTGAGTATCGCCATGTCGTAGTCGGACGGAGCGTAGCTCACGAACTTCGTGCCGTCGGAGAGCGTTCCCTGATACTGCCTGCTCGCCTGCGTCACCTGGACTTCCGTCACGTTCCCCGCGGAGAACTGCGCGACGAGATCGGAGAAGCGAAGCTCGGTTATGGTGTTTCCGCCGAGCAGCCCCGAGATCCCCTGAAAGCCGAAAACGAAGACGAAGGCCACCGCGAGGATCACAAGGTAGATCACAAGGCTCCTCGGGCCCGGATTGTTTCGGTTATTGTTGTTCAATATCGTTTCCTCCTAAAATGCTATACGGTCAGCAGCCTGATATCCGCGCGGGCGTCAGTCCGACACCCGGTGTATCTCCAGAAGGAGAGCGAAGCGGCTGCTTTCGTCGAGCCGGCACGTCCGGCTGAGCTTTCCTCCCTGTATCCAAAGGACCTCCGCGCCGCAGCACAGCAGCTGCAGACCGTCGCGGTCCGCCCGCGGGATCTTCGAGTCCACGAGCATGTCCTGAAGTTTCTTTGTCCCTTCCATCCCGAGCGGCTTTATCCAGTCGCCGCTCCGCCTCGTGCGCAGGACCACGTCGCAGTCCTTCTCCGCGACCTTTTCGGCGTCCATGAGGCATCTGTCCGGTCCAAGCTCCGCGAACGGCGGCGCCTCTTCGGCCGGTATCAGCAGATACGTCGCGACGTACGAGGCCTTCTCTCCGCCTGCCGCAGGCGGCAGGAACGTGACCCTTCCGTATGAGACGTCCGCGCTGTAGCCCTTCGGGAACTGTATGAGAGCCCTCTCCGAACGCTTTGCCGCGTCAAGCAGCGCGTTGAGGTGGACGTAGGATATGTCCTCCCTTAGCCCCGCCTCGAAGAACATCTGCCGGATGACGCGCTTCGCGATCGCCGGATCCATCGAAGCGAGCTGCTTCTGCTCGACGAAGGCCGCCGGCAGCGGCACGTTTTCCTTCGCTATCGCGGAAAGGCATCTGTCGTCCTCTCTGGCGCTGTCGGCCAGGCGCGCGAGCGCGTCCGGAAGGCTCGGGTTGAACTCCCTTTCGAGGACCGGCATCAGCCTGTAGCGGAGCCTGTTCCTCGTGTATCTCAAGTCTTTGTTCGTCTCGTCGACGCGCGGGCGGAGCCTGTTCACGCGGCAGTACTCCTCCACGTCCTTTCGCGGGACGTCCAGCAGCGGCCTTATGAGGCCGTCCTCTCTTGCGTGGTCCATAGCGGCGAGCCCGTGGACGCCCGTTCCCCGGAGTATGCGCATGAGCACCGTCTCGGCCTGGTCGTCCCTGTTGTGCGCCAGCGCGACGTGGACCTTCGTGCCCTCGGGCAGCGTCTGCGCGATCTCCCTGGCGCGCTTCTCCAGCGCCGCGTGACGGACCCTGCGCCCCTCGGCCTCCTCGCCGACGCCGTCGCGCTTCGCCATGGCCGGAACGTTGCAGACCTTGATCGTCAGCGGGACGTTGAACGCCCTGCAGTAGTTCGCGACCCAGCGCATGTCCTCGTTGGCCGCCTCGCCGCGGATCATGTGGTTGACGTGCAGCGCGTAGAGCCGGAACCCCAGAGGCTCCTGGAGCTTCCAGAGGATGTGCAGCAGGCACAGCGAATCCGGGCCGCCGGAAAGTCCGAGCAGGACCCCGCAGCCCTCTTCGATGAGGTGCTTTTCTTCAATTGTCCTCTTTACTGTCTCAAACGCGTCCATCGCACCTCCCGCGCAGCGCGGGATGATCTATTCCGTAGAACCTGACGGCGTTCTCGAAGGTCGCCTGCGCGGCCTCCTCGAAGCTTATACCTTTTATCTCAGCTATCTTTCTTGCGACGAACTCCACGTATGACGGCTCGTTCGTCTCGCCCCTGTGAGGCTCGGGAGCCATGTAGGGGCAGTCGGTCTCTATGAGCAGCCTGCAAAGGGGCGTCTGTTCCGCGACCTTTACGGCTTTCTTCGCATTTTTGAACGTTACCGGCCCGGCGAGGCTTATGCTCGCGCCGAGCTTCACGTACTGCGCCGCGAGCTCGGCGCTTCCGGAGAAGCAGTGCATGAGCACCCTCGCGTCGGGGCCTCCGTCCGGCAGCGCGGCGAACCTTCGCGCGCGCTCCTTCGAAAAGCATCCGCTCTCCTTAAGGATGCGCATCGTGTCCTCGTCCGCGTCGCGGGAGTGTACGCATACCGGCATGCCCAGCTCCAGCGCCAGGTCGAGCTGGCGGCGGAACCAGAGCTGCTGCAGCTCTTCGGGAAGGCCGTCGTCGTAGTGATAGTCGAGGCCTATCTCGCCTATCGCGCGGACCTTCGGCATCGCCGCGAGCCTGCGGAGCTCCGAAAGAGCCTCATCGCTCAGCTGGTCCACGTCCGCCGGATGCACTCCTACGGCCGCCCAGCATTCGTCGTACTTCCGCGCGCACGCTGCGGCCTCGAAGGAGCTGCGCATGTCCGCGCCGATCTCCATGAAGCCCGCGAGCTTTTCGCGTATCCTGAAGACGACCTCGTCCCTGCAGCCGTCGAACCTGCGGTCGGATATGTGCGCGTGCGAATCGAAGAGCGGCGCCATATCCCTATCCGACGATCGTGCCGGGCTTTGCCTTCGTCTCGGCGAACTGGTATTTTCCGTCTTTTCCGCAGGCGTAGATTATCATGCCGTTGGACTCGAGCCCGCGCAGCATGCGGGGCTTTAAGTTGACTACGGCTATGACGTTCTGCCCGACGCAGTCCTCGGGCGCGAAGCTGCCGGCTACGCCGGAGATTATCTGGCGCACCTCGCTGCCGAAGTCGACCTGGAAGACGAGCAGCTTGTCCGCCTTCGGGTGCTTTTCGGCCTTGATTATCTTTCCCGTGCGCAGGTCTATCTTATCGAAATCGCCGAATTCGATGCTGTCCTTATACGGCTCGTACTCCTCCGCGGGCTCCGCGGCGGGCGCGCCTCCGAGCGCGTCTAGCGCCTCGAGCTCCTTCGCGACGTCGAGCCTGGGGAACAGGACCTCGCCCCTTTCGACCTTCTGGCCGCCGAGCATGTCGAACACGGCCGCGTCGGCCCATACGGGATCGCCCGCGAGGCCGAGCTGCTTTCTCATCTCGCCGCTGGTGTGGTGCATGAACGGATAGATGAGTATGCTCACGATCCTGAGCGCTTCCGCCAGGTTATGCATTACGGCGCAGAGCCTGTCCCTGCTTGCCGGATCCTTTGCCAGCAGCCAGGGCGCCGTCTCGTCGATGTACTTGTTCGTCCTTCTGATGACGATCCAGATCTCCTCGAGCGCGTAGTTGAAGCAGAACTTGTCCATCTGCGCCTCGACCCTGGAACGGCATCCGGCCGCGAGCTCCCTGAGCTCCGCGTCCGGGCCCTCCGCGGGGCCGGCGGGCGGAACGATGCCGCCGCAGTACTTCTCGATCATCGTGACCGTCCTCGACACGAGGTTTCCGAGATCGTTCGCGAGGTCGTAGTTCATGCGGTTGAGCATGACCTCGTTCGTGAAGTTTCCGTCCTGCCCGAACGTGTACTCGCGCAGGAGGAAATACTTGAGCGCGTCGACTCCGTATCTTTCGATGAGCTTTACCGGATCGACGACGTTGCCCCTGGACTTCGACATCTTGCCTCCGTCTATGAGCAGCCAGCCATGGCCGAGGACGTGCTTTGGCACGGGCTCGCCAAGCGACATTATCATCGCCGGCCAGATTATCGAATGGAACCTGACGATCTCCTTGCCTACGAGGTGGAAATCGCAGGGCCAGTACTTCCTGTACTTTTCGTCGCTCTCGCCGTCGAGCTGCGGGAAGCCCAGAGCGGTGACGTAGTTCGAGAGCGCGTCGAGCCATACGTAGATGGTGTTGTTCTCGTCGATGGGAACGGGTATGCCCCACTTGACGCTCTCGCGGCTGATGCAGAGGTCCTCGAGTCCCTGGTCGATGAAGCCGAGCATCTCGTTGACGCGGGTCTGCGGCTGCAGGAACTCGCCGCCCTTGAGCAGCTCGACGAGCCTGTCGGAATACTTGGAGAGGCGGAAGAAATACGCGCTCTCGTGGGCCTTGTAGACGGGGCGCCCGCAGTCGGGGCACTTGCCGTCCTTCAGCTGGCTCTCGGTCCAGAAGGCCTCGCACGGCGTGCAGTACCAGCCCTCGTAGGAGCCCTTGTATATGTCGCCCTTCTCGTACATGCGCATGAAGATCTCCTGCACCCTCTTCATGTGGCGAGGCTCCGTCGTGCGGATGAAATCGTCGTAGGATATCTCCATGGTCTTCCACAGATCCTTTATGCCGGCGACGATCTTGTCGACGTACTCCTGAGGCGTGACGCCCGCGGCCGCGGCCTTCTTCTCGATCTTCTGGCCGTGCTCGTCCGTTCCGGTCAGGAACATGACGTCGTAGCCCTGAAGGCGCTTGAAGCGCGCCATCGCGTCGGCCATTACCGTGCAGTACGTGTGGCCCACGTGGAGATTGTCGCTCGGATAATATATCGGCGTAGTGATGTAAAAAGTCTTCTTTTCGTTGTCCATTTTCTTAGCTCCTTATAGAATCCCTTCCGCGAAGGGGTATCTGTACGAGTATTATAGCCGCGAACATTATCGCGCAGCCGGCCAGCTCGCGCGCCGTCATGCGCTCGTTCAGGAGGACCGCTCCCCCTATGACGCTGAAGACGGATTCGAGGCTCATTATGAGGCTCGCCGACGACGGATCGGTGAAGCGCTGCGCGACCACCTGAAGCGTGTAGCCGAGAGCTCCGCTGGCGAGCCCGCAGTACAGCAGCGGGATCGCGGCGTCCTTTATCTGCCGCGCCGACGGATGTTCGAACGCCAGCGCGATCGCCGCGGCTATGACGGCGGTGGCGATGAACTGCACGGCGGCCATCTTTACGGGATCCGCCTTCGGCGCGAAGTGGTCTATGGTCATTATCTGGCCGGAGAACACGAGCGCGCACATGAGCACGAGCAGGTCTCCCGGGCCGAAGGCCTCGGTCCCGCTGAGGCACAGCAGGGACATCCCCAGAACGCCTATGGCCACCGCGGCCCAAGTCTGCGCGGACACCTTCTTCCTGAACAGGAGAAGGCTTATGAGCGGGACCATCAGCATGTACATGGCCGTGAGGAAGCCCGCCTTTCCCGCGGTCGTCCAGCGCAGCCCGAACTGCTGAAGTCCGCTCGCCAGAGCCAGGAACGCGCCGCTCGCGGCGCCTCCCGCAAGCGTAGCCCTTCTCGCGGCGGGATCTGCCAGCGACGTCCTCCGCTCCCTGTCGAGCCAGCCCTTTTTCGCGTCGATCACCGCGGACACGGCCGCGACAGCGGCTGCCGACAGCGCCATTCTGGCCGCGCAGAAAGTGAACGGACCGATCGACGACGCGGCGTCCCTCTGGAACACGAAAGCCATGCCCCAGACGAAAGACGTGAGCAGAAGGAGCCCGTTGCCGAGCAGTTTTCTGTTTTGCATATATCTA
>JAEEGL010388109.1_pt1 | contig 14103 bp, 9 predicted proteins | sample 9134231 | NCBI WGS metagenome assembly JAEEGL01 (sample SAMN16246548, study PRJNA631951) | gut metagenome | biome: gut microbiome; feature: rumen; material: fiber-attached | host: Bos | place: Iran: Karaj | collected 2018-10 | reverse complement strand
GCCCTTCCCGGTGGAGTTTCCGTCATGGTTGATGTCGTCAAACTCGATGGTTCGGATATACGGTTCCACCAAATCCGGTTCTGCTCCGTTGATCCTGATCCGGCTCAGATGCAGCGTTTCGATTTTGCAGCTCACGTATGGATCGAAGATCTCGCACATTCCGCCGTCCGTGACACAGGACTTGGGCCCTGCGCACAGCAGATAGGAGAACGGGAAGCGATCCCGGTACAGGGTCAGATCAACGTCGTCCAGGAAAAGATTGCCGATGTTCGCGCCGATCTCGAAGGCGGCAAAGGCCCCTCGCAGAGGATCGGAATTCATGTATTCCCCGAACTTGTCAATCGGCAAAGCGAGGTCGACGGCGATTTTTTCAAAGAACAGCCAGTCTCCGCTGCCCGGCGCGCCGCGTTCCGGTTTCTGACTGTGGATCATGTATCTGGGAGTCTGATAGTACAATTTGAAGGTCTGGATCCCGCGGACGTTTTTGATGATTATTCTGTCCAGTGCGCAATCGACTGAGGAGCCGTCGTCGTAGTAATAGATCCCCGGCTGAATGCGCATCGCCTTGTAAGGACTCGATTCCGACAGGACGAGATCTTCGCACAGGACGCAGCGCATCGGGCCGAAGTCGACGGAGGAATTCTGCCAGTCATAGGCATTCAACGCCACAAGATCATCCCCGCACTGCCCGCGGATGTCCTTGATCCAGGCATTGCACAGATTGCCGTTCAGATGCAGCCCGTCGGCATAGCACGCTTCGAACGTGATGCTGTGCATCACCGCGTTGCTGAGGTCTCCGGCCTGCACCGCAAAGCCGCCCGTATGGGCAAAGGTCAAGTTGTTCAGCGTGAGGCCGTCGAGATTGTTGAATAGCATGGCGGTCGAAACCCCGTAGAAGCTTCGCTCTTCGTCGATCATGCCGCTTTTTCCGTAGCCGGCGCGGCGGTCCAGGCTTTCCTCCCAGCGCCCGCCGATGATGCAGATGTTGGAATCGCGCACGGGGGCTGCGATGGGCTTATGCGTTCCGTCGGCAACGTGTTCGTTCCGGAACATCAGCGTCCTGATCCCTTTCTGAAGCCGGATCACAGCGCCGTCTTCCGCGACGATGCGGCGGTTGGAGGGGATCACGATCGGGCGATCGATATAGTACGGGGCCTCCGACCGGGGGATGGTCAGGATCTCGTTTTCCCTTAATGCTGTTTGAAAGGCCTCGGACCAGACGCGGATCGGCTGCCCATCCTGCGGCGACTCTACTGTAAGATATTCGTATGCCGCCAGGGACGCTTCCTTCCCAAGCTTTTCCTGCGCGGTCCGGTTTGCTTCCTTCATCCTGGCAAGCGCGTCATAAATCTCGGCTTTCTTCGGATGCATCGTATTTGCGCTTTCATAGTTCTGTGCCATGCCTTAACTTCATCTCCCGAACGTTTTTTGACGAAAGCGGTTTTGCGGGTCCTGCTCTACGCGTAATTTAACCTGAAATTCTCATACATTATAGCTTATCTGAAATGACAGAAAAACGCCATTTACAAAAAAATAAAATTCTGCATTGACAAAACAGCATCCCGGCGCTATAATAGAGACAAGGTTTAACGCTAAACTATACCAATTTCACGCAATTGCGAATAGGAGGAACGAAAATGAGTAAACTGTTCAGAATGACTTCTCTGCTCCTGGCAATGTGCTTGCTGCTCAGTTTCGGCTTAAGCGGAACGGGCGAAGTGATCGACGCGGATCTGACCTGCACGATCACGCTGGGCAACTGGCCGGCGGATACGGCCCCTGCGGCTGAGAAGGAGCTGTTCGAAGGCTACAGGGCGACGATGGCAAAGCAATATCCCAACGTGACGCTGGTTCCGGCCTATTATTCCTATTCCCTCAGCAATTACGTGCCCATGGCCAAGGGCGGCACCGCGCCCAGCATCTTCCAGCCGCCGTTTACCGATCCCCAGCTGCTAATCAGCCAGCACCTGGTGGGCGACGTGACCGATGCGCTGGAGGAGTTCGGCGTACTGGATCAGTTCAGCCCCTCCTACGTGGAAATGCTGGCGGATCAGGACGGACGCATCTACGGACTGCCGCGCGACGGTTACGTGCTTGGCATGCACATCAATGTGGAGCTCTTCCGCGAAGCCGGTCTGGTGGACGACGAAGGGCTGCCGCTCTATCCCAGGACCCTGCAGGAGCTGGCCGAGTACGGCCAGATCATCCGTGAGGAGACCGGCAAGGCCGGGCTCGTCTTCCCGGCCAGCGAAACCTACGGCGGCTGGCTGTTTACCAATATCGCGTGGAACTTTGGCTGTGTAGGGGAAAGCGCGCTCGAATACCAGGAGGCGGACGGCCGCTGGGTGTGCAATTTCACCTCTCCCGAATGCATTGCCGCCATGGAGTACATGCGCGATCTGCGCTGGGAATACGATATCCTGAACGCGGACGCCACCACCACGGACTGGGCCGGCGCCCATTCTCTGCTGGGCACGGGCGAGGCGGCCATGAACTTTGCGGCGGACGACTCTGTGGATCAGCCCACGGCGAACAAGGGTCTTCCGGTAGAGGACTTTGCGCTGATTCCCTTCCCGGCGGGACCCGAAGGCCGCTATGCGCTGGCCGGCGGAACCTGCTACATGTTTGCGCCCGACATCACTGAGGATCAGGCCGCCGCGCTGATGGCGTACCTGAAGATCCTCGGCAAGCTGCCTTTCCTGGACGAAGACATCATTGCCGGCATGCGCGCCGACTACGCCGCCAAGCGCGACCGCGGCGCACCGGTGCTTCCCGCCATCAGCGCCTGGAACGACGAGGAATACAACGCGGCCAAGCAGGCCATCGTCGACGAATTCTGCAACGTGGACATGCGCCTGTACAACGACTTCTTCGATTCGATTTCCGAAGGCACGATCACGCTCAAGTCCGAAGAGCCCGTCTTCGCCCAGCAGCTGTATCGCGAGCTGACCGCCGTCGTTCAGCGCGTGATCACCAAAGAGGGCGCCGACGTGGAAAAAGCCCTGCGCAAGGCGGAAGAATCCTTCCAGGAATACCTGGACGATGAAATCAACGATTTCTGATAATTCATGTCAAAAGAACATGCCGGTCCGGGCTCAATCCAGCCGGCATGTTTTTCTAAAAAGACTGGAAAGACAGGGCCTATCTTATGATGCAAGGCAAGAATCAACTGAAAACCCACGCGAAACTGCGCTCGAATGTTCAATCCTGGCTGATCATGCTGCCGGGGCTGGCATTGATGACGTTTTTTGTCTGGGAGCCGCTGCTTGAAAGTATCCGGATGAGCCTGTACAAGACCCAGAACGTCGAGCTGGTGCGATTTGTCGGGCTGGACAATTTCGTCAGCGTGATCGGCAAGGACGATTTCATCCAGGCGCTCACAAATACTTTTCTGTACACGTTCTGGTCGCTGATCCTGGGTTTTGTTCTGCCGATCATCCTGGCGATGCTCATCGGCGAAACGACCCGCGGCAAAAGCTTTTTCAGAACGGCGGTGTATCTTCCCAATATGCTGCCCGGCCTTGCTGTCATCATTTTGTGGTCCGCCGTCTTTTCCGGCGAGAAATCCGGTGTTCTGAATATCCTTTTGGGCAAGCTGGGGATCCCCGAGCAATCGTATCTGACAAACGCAGGCTGGGTCATTCCCATCATCATCGTGATCGCCACCTGGAAGGGAGCGGGCGCGACCGCGCTGATCTATATGGCCGGCATGGCCAGCATCAGCCCCGAGCTCTATGAGGCTGCGGCCATCGACGGCGCATCGATCTGGCGCAGGGTGGTGCACATCCAGCTTCCCGCGATCCGCAAGCTTGCCGGGACGCTTTTGATCCTGCAGATCATTTCCGTGTTCCAGATCATGTACGAGCCGATAGTACTGACCAAGGGCGGACCGGACAACGCCTCCCTTTCGCTGATGCAGCTCATGTGGCAGTACGCCTTCGGCGGCGCGATGAATTACGGCAAAGCTTCCGCCGTGGCGGTGCTCGTGACGCTGATCCTGCTGGCGATGACTGCGGTCTATTCCTATTTCAACCGCAAGGAATCCGACTGGGATTGAGCAGGGAGGCAGACACATGAAAAACATTCAGCATACCGGCGTGATCCGCGAATATGATCTGCACGCGCGCTCTGTAAAGACGGGCTACGCCTTCATCATCCTGATGTGCTTTTTGATGGTCATCGTCGCGGTTTTCCCGCTGATCTGGGTCATTCTGGCCGGATTCAAGGATTTAAGGGAGTTCCTGTCCAGTACCTCCCTGCTTCCGCAGTCCTTCAGCCTCAGGCAGTTCATAACGACGTGGAATCAGCTGGACATTGCCCGGAACTATCTGAACTCGCTGATCTCCGTTGCAGGCAGCGTTCTGTGCGCGCTGATCTTCAACGGCCTTCTGGGCTACGGCATCGGGATCCTGAAGCCGAAGGGCTACGGCGCCGTCAAGAAGCTGGTGATGCTGTCGCTACTCATGCCGCCGACGATCAGCATCGTGCCCCTGTTTATGAACATTCAGAACATCCGGCTGGGCAACAGCTTTTTGCCGCTGTGGCTCTCCTTCGGCGCAAACGCGATGTACGTCATACTGTTCGTGCAGTTTTTTGAGTCCCTGCCGTCCTCCATCATCGAGGCAAGCCGCATCGACGGAGCAAACCAGCTGCAGACCTTTTTCCGCATCGTACTGCCCATGTCAAAGCCCATTTGCTCGGTCGTTTCGATATTTGCCGTAAATGCGGCCTGGTCGGATTTCCTTCTGCCCTACCTGGTGCTGCGCGGTTCGGAAAAGCAGACGGTCATGGTGCGCCTGTTCGTATTCAGTACAGAGCAGACGGTCAACGCCGACGCCATGATGCGCTCGGTGGTGTTTGCCATGATCCCGCCCATCATTCTGTTCTTTATCTTCCAGAAACAATTGACGGAGAACGCCGTTTCTGTCGGCGTAAAAGGCTAATCAGGAAAAAGAGGTATAAAAATGGCAAAACAGGCAGATATCTATTTCCGTGTCGATCCATGGAAAATCATCGAAGAGGGCTTCGATCCCGATTATGCCCGCGTGAGCGAGTCCGTCTTCTCCCTGGCCAACGAGAGCATGGGCGTGCGGGGCAGTTTTGACGAAGGCACATCCGGGGACAGCCTCCGCGGCGTCTACGTAAACGGCGTGTATGACCTGGATCAGCTGAACCGCTCTTATCGCGGCATCATCGATCACACGCACTTCATGATCCCCGCCGTCGACTGGCTGCGGACAGGCATCAGCCTGGACGGCGAAAAACTGGACCTCGGCCAGGGCCGCTTCCGGGATTTTGAGCGCGTGCTGGATATGCAGTGCGGAACGCTGACCCGGCGCTTCGTCTGGCAAAGCAAAACGGGCAAGGAGATCCGCTTCACTTTCCTGCGCTTTATCGACATGGTCCACCGGGAACGCGCGTATCAGCGCATCTCCATGGAAGCGCTCAACTTTACCGGCGAAGTGGAGATTTCCAGCGGCCTGTCGTTTGACGTATGGCATGAAGGGTATAAAAAATGCTTCTGGAACGAAACCGGGATATTCCAGGAGCAAAACTGGATGATGCTGCAGTCCCGGACGACGCATTCCGCTCAGGAAGTATTTGCAGGGGCGATTTTGGACGTCCCCGCAGACATTGATTTTGTGCGCGGCGAAAAGACGATCGACGGCTGCGCCGCGATGTGGCTGAGGCAGGGAGAAGTATGTCATCTGGACAAGCGCGCCGTCATCCTGTTTAACGGTTTTTCGGGCGACGCGCTTTCGCACAACGGCGTCAGCGCCCTGAAGAGGAGCGAAGCTGTATCGCTGGATGAGGCGCTTCTGGCGCAGAGGGCGTACTGGGACGCCTGGTGGAAAACCTCCGATATCCAGATCGAAGCCTCCGGAAAAGACACGGAAGCGGCGGTCGCCGCCGAACAGCAGGGAATCCGTTTTTGCATCTTCCAGCTTGCCCAGACCTACAACGGGGGCAGCATGCGCCACAATATCGGCGCGAAAGGCATGACGGGTGAAGCGTACAACGGCCACGCCTTCTGGGACACGGAGGCCTGCTGCCTGCCCTTCTACCTTTTGAGCAACCCGAGAGCCGCGCGCAACCTGCTGATATTCCGCTACAACACGCTGCCGCAGGCGCTGGAGCGCGCCAAAATGCTGGACTGCAAGGGCGCCTGCTATCCCATCGCCACGCTCAACGGCGAAGAAGCCTGCGCGCTTTGGCAGCATGCCAGCCTTCAGATGCAGCCCAGCACCGCGGTGGCTTACGGCATCTGGCATTATGTGCACCTGACCGGGGACGAGGAGTTTTTGTGGCAGTACGGCGCTGAGATCCTGCTGCAGATCGCAAGATACCTCTTCAGCCGGGCGGAAAAGGGAAGCTTGACGGGAAAATACGGCTATTTCGGCGTCATGGGTCCGGATGAATTCCACATGATGGTCAACAATAACGCCTATACCAATTATATGGGAAAGCGCACGCTGGCGTACGCCGCCCAGACGCTTAGGCGCATGAAGGCAGAGCAGGAAAAGACGTATGAAGTGCTTGCCGCCAAGACGCAGCTGGACGAGGACGAAATCTGCGCCTGGCAGCGCATGGCGGACGAGATGTATTTCCCCATGGGAGAAAACGGCCTGATCGAACAGCACGACGGCTATTTCAACCTGCCCCATACGGAAATCAACAGCATTCCCGTGAGCGAATTCCCGCTCTACGAGCACTGGGCGTACGACCGGATCTACCGCAGCGACATGATTAAACAGCCGGACGTGCTGATGATCCTGTACCTGTACAATTCCTCCTTCAGCGAAGCAGTGAAGCGCACCAATTACGAGTTTTATGAGCCCAGGACGATCCACGAGTCCTCGCTGTCTCCGGCCATTCATTCCATCCTTGCGGCGGAGCTCGAAAAGATGGACGACGCGGTGAGCTTTTTCGGCTATGCCACCCGCCTCGATCTGGACAATTACAACCGCAATACCCGGGAGGGCCTGCACATCACCAGCATCGCCATGGCCTGGGCCAACATCGTGTACGGCTTTGCGGGACTGCGCAGCGACAAGGAAAAGCTGAGCTTTGCGCCCCATCTGCCGCGGCGCTGGAAAAAGCTCAACTTCTCCATCATGAAGCGCGGCAGCGTGATCCGCGTCAGAATGGAGCAGGCGGGAACGGCGTTTAAAATCGACGAAGGCGATTCGATCGACGTGGACGTCTACGGCAGGAAGTACACACTTTCGGCAGAGGAACAGTTTGTTCCGGCCCGATGAGAAGGCGGAGGAAGACTATGGATACCTGGCGCTTGACGAAGAGCGGATACGATCCCTCCGGATACGCGAAAGACGGAAACCGTTTTCTCTGCGCAAACGGTTATATGGGCGTGCGCGGCACGGTGGAGGAAGCCGGCAAAGAGCAGTTTCCCGCCATAACCCTGGCCGGTGTTTACGACCAGTACCAGGATAAATGGCGCGAACCCGTAAACGCGCCGGACTGTCTGTTTGCAAAACTCTTTATGAACGGGCGGGCGCTGACGCTGAACGCCTCAAACGGAATCCGCCACAGCGTCAGTCTCGATTACCGCCACGGCCTTTATCAAAGGGACACGGATTTTGAAGCCGTCCATCTCTCCACAACGCGTTTTGTGTCTATGGCGCGCTGCCATCTGCTCGCCGACCGCCTGCAGATGGAAGTGCAGGAAGACGGCGATCTTGAGATCCAAACGGGGATCTCCTGCGATCTGTGGGACATCAACGGCCCGCACCTGTTCGACCCGGCTTTTGAACAGGGAAAAGCGATCACCTGCCGCGCGCTCACAGGGGAAAAGGGCATCCTCGTGGCCGCCGCGCAGTGCGTAAACGCGGATTTCGGATGCGAAGAGCGTTTCGTTCAAACGGGCGAGGGGCTCAGCCGCGTCCTGCAATGCGAGGTCAAAAAAGGGGACAGGCTGACCCTGAACATCTTTGGCGCGGTTTACACGTCCCTGGACGGCGAAAGCCCGGTCCGGTCAGCCGCGGACGAATGCCTGCAGGCCGCAGAAAGGGGCTACGACGCCTGTCTGACGGCGCACTGCGAAGCCTGGGAGTCGATTTGGAAGCGCTCCGAAGTGCAAATGGAGGGCAGCGCCGCCGCCCAGCAGGCTATCCACGCCAGCCAGTACCATCTGAACTGTGTGGCGCCCCGCCACGCGGACAATATGTCCATTCCGGCCAGAGGGCTCTCGGGGCAAACCTACAAGGGCGCGATTTTCTGGGATTCGGAGATGTTCTTCTTTCCCATGTTCGTCTACACGCAGCCCGAGGTCGCAAAATCGCTTTTGCGCTACCGCATCGAGACACTGGGCGGCGCATTGGTGAAAGCGAAGGAGTACGGCTATCGCGGTGCCTATTACGCCTGGGAAAGCCAGGAAGGCGGGGCGGAGGGCTGCACCAACTTTAACGTGGTGGACGTATTTACGCACCGTCCGGTGCGCACCTATTTCCGCGACAAGCAGATCCACATCAGCGGCGACATCGCCTACGCTTTGCGGCGCTATTACGAAATCACCGGCGACCGCACGCTTCTGGAGGAGGGCGGCGCAGAAGTGATACTGGAATGCGCCCGCTTTTACCTGAGCCGGGCCAACTGCCGCCTGGATACGGACGCGATAGACTATGCCGATGTGATCGGGCCGGATGAGTACCACGAGCGGGTGACCAACAACGCCTTTACCAATCAGATGATCCGCGACTGCATGGAAACCGCCCTGAAGCTCAAGGACGTCTTTGGTGACCGCCCGGAATACTTTGACGCGCTGCTTAAGCGCATGCAGTATGAAGAGGACTGGCGTTTGCTTGAACAAACCTGCAAACGGATCCGAAAGCCGCTCAGGAAAAACGGCGTGATCGAGCAGTTTGACGGGTATTTCGACCTGGAGGACTGTTCGCTGGCGACCGTGCGCAGCCGCCTTGTCGATCCGCGCGAATACTGGGGCGGAGATCACGGCGTGGCGGGCACCACGCAGATCATCAAGCAGGCGGACGTGATCGCGATGATGGCGCTCTTTCCCGAATGCTTCAGCGACGCCGAGGTCGCCGCAAACTGGGATTACTATGAACCGCGCACGGAGCACGGCTCAAGCCTCTCCGCCTGTATGTACGCGCTAACCGCGTGCCGCACGGGGCGGCTGAACGAGGCGTGGGATCTGTTCATGCGAACCGCTGCCATCGATATCGAAGGCGGCGGAAAGGAGTGGGCGGGCGAAATCTACATCGGCGGCACGCATCCCGCCTCCAATGGCGGCGCATGGATGATCGCGGCGCTGGGCTTTGCGGGACTTCGGGTACAAAACGGAAAGCTGGAACTGCATCCGCAGCTTCCGCCGCAGATCACCCGCCTGACGATCCCAATCACCTTCCGCGGGCAGCAGTATCTGATCGAAGTCGATCCTGCAGGAGCAGAATTACGAACTTTATAAAAATCAGCCGGCGCTTATGAAACGCCGGCATTTGCTTTTAAAGAAGCGGCTTTACGCTTTTGCGCTCCACCAGGGAAATGGGAAGGATGACGTTTCGCTCGCCGATCGGCTCCTGCCGGAGCTGCTTCAGGATCATGTCCGTGGCGAGGATGCCCTTTTGATCGGCGTCCTGGTGGATCGTGGTAAGTCCCGGGCTCGTGAGCTGGCTTAGGTAGTTGTCGTCAAAGCCCACGATGGACTTTTCATCCGGGATCTTCACGCCCGCTTCGCTGAGCCCCGACATGATGCCCGCCGCCAGCACGTCCGCCGAGGCGAAGATCCCGGTGATCTCTTTTCTCTGTGCCAGGCGGCGGCCGAGCGCTTTGCCCTCCTGCACGGATATTTCCTGCGAAAAGACGAAATCCGGATTATAGTCGATCTGAAACTCCGTAAGGGCGCGGCGATAGCCCTCCAGCCTTTTTTCGATAACGCCGCCGCTGCGGATGGGAGGAGAGGCAAAGGCGATATTCCGATGCCCTTTTTCAAGCAGATAGCGCGTGGCGACGTATCCCCCTTTTTCGTCTTCCAGTCCGATGGAGCAGACGCTGGGATCGTCCACATAGCTGTCGATCAGCACAAAGGGAATGCCCAGTTCCTTTACAGTGGTGAAAAAGTCATCCTGAAACATGCCGGTTACGATCAGCCCGGACAGGTGCCAGCTCCGGCTGAGGATCGCCAGCTCCCTGGCCTCTTCCACGGCGCGGATCATCAAAAAATACCCTTCGTCGCGGATGCGCTTTTCGATGCTGTCGACAAAGGCGCTCATGAACGGATCGCCGACCGTGCTGCCCGTCGTCTGGGGCGTCAGGTGGGTGATGACGCCGATGATGGACGAATCGTTGTTGGCCAGCGTACGGGCGGACATGCTTGGCACGTAGTGCTCCCGCTCGATGATCGTCCAGATCTTTTTCACCATATCCGGCGAGACGCGGCTTTTGCGGTTGTGCACCACGTTTGAAACGGTCGTGATGCTTACGCCTGCTTCGTTTGCGATATCCCTCAATGTAACCATAAGCTGCTCCAGAGCGCTGTAAGCTTGTTTTTCCGGTTAGAAATAAGTTAGTTTATCATTTTTTTGCTTCAGATGCAAGGTCTTAAACAAAAACGCAGGGGCAATTGGGAAAGTTGCCCCCGCGTATTGACAAGCGACGATGGCTTATTCGAGCGCTGCCAGGAAGTCCTTGATGGGCAGATCGCCGGGCTTGCCGGTCTCTTCTGCGGTCATGCCGGCCAGAATGGTCTGCTGGCTGGTGGCGTCGACGGGAGCAACGGCCTCGGAGAAGCTGATCTCATCCAGCCAGATCACGCACTTGGCGAAAGCGCGGATGTGGAAAGCGTTGGTCATTCCGGGGAAGCCGGAAGCTTCCAGATCGATCACCAGATCCTGCCACTCGGTGGTCAGAACGGGATGGGTGCCGTCGGCCAGTACCAGGTCAGAGAACCTGGCGGCATAGAACTTGGAATCTTCGGGATGCCAGTCCATGATCAGCTTGGCTTCTTCACCGCCCTCAGCGCCCTTGATGCGGATGTTGAGGTATTTGCAGAAGGAGATGCCGTCCAGAGCCCACATGTTGACGGCTTCGCCCCAGTTGCCCATCCAGTCGGCGGCATGAGCGAAGTAATCGTCCTCGCTGTCGTAGTCTTCGGGATCGAAGGCCTTGGGACGGAAGTCGATCTTGATGGCGCCTTCTTCATTCTTGGCGCGCAGGTTGGCCCAGTTGTCCCACCACAGGTTCACGCCGTTGGGAGCCATCTCGGGCTTGGTGTTGGGGTCGCGGTCGTCGAAGTTGTCCCACAGGAAGGTCTCGCCTTCTGCAAGAACAGGAGCCGCCACAGCGATCAGCAGCAGCGCTGCCAGTACGAGTGAAAGAAGCTTTTTCATTATGATTCCTCCCCTTGTTGTTTTGTGTAGGTTTAACGCTAAACCTAACTGTTGCTCTGATTATAACAGAACAAAAGAGGACTGTCAAGCACTCGCATAAATTTTTATGCAGAATGCCGAAATTCATTTTTCTATTGATTCTTTTGGCGGGGCATAGTATAATAAAAGCATCAGGTTAAGCGTTAAACTAATCCGATCAACGAGGAGGGTACAGGATGAAGGGAAAGAAAATACTGGCTTTTGTACTGGCTGCTGCGCTTATGGCATGCATGCTGCTGTTTGGCAGCGCAGAAGGCGGCCAGACGCTGCTTACGATTTACGAGGGCCCGAAAACCATGACCAGTTCAAACGTGGCCTCAGTCAAAGCCAACGGCTACGAGCTGTTCGTCTATGACGTCATGGTCAATCATGAGCATATCTGGAACGCCAACACGCAGCCCTCCACTACGCCCATGACGTACTTTGACTTCAGCGGAAAGGTTCGCCTTGAGATCAGCATGCCGGGCCTGCCCGCTGCGGTCACAAGCGCGCGTGTGCTTCCTGTGAGCGCAGGCATCGAGCCCGCCGTCGAAAACGGCATCGTCCGCTTTCTGATCACAGAACCCGGCCAGTACACGGTCGTCTTCAACGACAGTGTGAATCAGGCGCTGCACATCTTCGCCAATCCGCTGGAAGAGAACGTGCCGGACAAAGACGATCCCAACGTCTTCTGGATCGGCCCCGGCGAATGGGTGATGGACGCCATCGTGCTCAAGGACGATCAAACGCTGTACATTTCCGGCGGCGCGGTCGTTCATTCCATCATCTCTGTGGCCAATACCAAAAACGTCCGCATCTGCGGCCGCGGCCTGATCGACGGCAGCGACTATCCCGCCTGGAATCAGGCCGGTTCCTATGCCCGCGTGCCCATCGACCTGAACCACTCCAAAAACGTGAGCGTCGAGGGCATCGGCATCGTCAACTCGAACTGCTGGAACTTCAATTCCTTCTCTTCAAAGAATGTCACCATCGACAACGTCAAGATCATCTCCGGCAGGCAGAACGGCGACGGCTTTACCTTCCAGTCCTGCACGGATCACGTGGTGACCAACTGCTTTGCGCGCACCTGGGACGACAGCCTGGTGATCAAAAACTATTCCGGCTCCACCAAGGGCATCACCTTCAAAAACATCCAGGTATGGACGGACCTGGCCCAGTCGATGGAGATCGGCTACGAGACGGACAAGGGGCTGACGCTGGACCCGGAAATCTGCGAGGTGCTGTTTGAGGACATCACGGTGCTGTACAACTTCCATAAGCCCGTCATCAGCATCCACAACAGCGACGACGCCTTCGTTCACGACATCACCTACCGAAACATCACGGTGGAAAACGCCTTCATGCAGGGCGACAACGGCAACAACAAAGAGCTGATCGAAATGACGCTGCAAAATTCCGCCTGGTCCACGGTCCGCGACGAGTTCGGCAGCATCGACAGCGTGCTGATCGACGGCTTGACGGTACTCAATACCGCCGACGGCAAGGTGCCGCGTTCCCGCCTCTCGGGTCAGGACGAGGAGCATTGCATCACCAACGTCACGCTGCGGAACGTAAGCATCCTGGGCACTCCCATCACGGACCTTAAAACGCTAAAGCTCTCCGTCAACGATTACTGTGACGGCATCACGATCGAATAAGAAAGGAATCCGCTATGAAACAGGTTCTTGGCATACTTTTGGCGCTGCTGATGCTTACGCTGCCCTGTATGGCGGCGATGGCGGAGGAGGAAATCGAAACGATCGTCACCATCATAACGACCCCTCCGCAGGACCGCGCCGAGCGCCCGCCGTGCTTTCCGGACCCGGCTGACGACTTTATCCCCCTGCCGGAGAGCGAAAACTACGCGCTGGGCAAACCGGTATCCGCCGGAGCGCATACCGACGTCTACGTGAGCAAAAACGTAAACGACGGCAAAACGGATACGTACTGGGAAAGCAAAGGCTTTCCCGCGGAAATGGTCATCGATCTGCAGGGCGCTTTCAGCGTAACGACCGTCGCCGTGTGCCTGAATCCCTCTTCCATCTGGGAGCCGCGCACGCAGGAGATCGCCGTGCTGGTGAGCACGGACGGCGTCAGCTTTACCGAAGTCGCTGCGGCGGCAAAATACGACTTTGACGCCGCAACGGGCAACCGCATCCGCATCGATTTTGAAGCGGTTCAGGCCTCTTTCGTGAAGCTCGTCTTCACCATGAATTCCTCCAGCCGCACCGGCGGCGCACAGGCGGCGGAGATCTGCGTTTATTGATGCGGGGAGACGGCGATGAAGTATAAAGGCATCATTTTTGATCTGGACGGCGTCATCTGCTCTACGGACGAATACCATTATCAGGCCTGGAAAGCCCTGGCGGACCGGCTCGGCATCCCCTTCGACAGGGAAAGGAACAACCTGCTTCGCGGGGTCAGCCGTATGGCCAGCCTGGACATCATTCTTGAAAAGAGTGACCGGCGGTTTTCGCCGGAAGAAAAAACGGCCCTTGCGGAAGAGAAAAACGCCCTCTACCGCGCGCTCTTAAAGCAGATGACGCCCGGCGATCTGCCGGACGGCGTGAAAGCGACCCTTGAGGCCCTGCGAAAGTGCGGACTGAAGCTTGCCATCGGCTCTTCCAGCAAAAACGCGCCCTTCATTCTGGGGCAGCTCGGGCTGGAACGCTTTTTCGACGCGGTGGCGGACGGCAACTGCATCACCCGATCCAAGCCCGAT
>JAEEGL015892018.1_pt1 | contig 14104 bp, 11 predicted proteins | sample 9134231 | NCBI WGS metagenome assembly JAEEGL01 (sample SAMN16246548, study PRJNA631951) | gut metagenome | biome: gut microbiome; feature: rumen; material: fiber-attached | host: Bos | place: Iran: Karaj | collected 2018-10 | reverse complement strand
GTTCGCCATCGCGGCGCACCTGGAACCCGAAATATTGGTGGTGGACGAAGTGCTCGCCGTGGGCGACGCCGAATTCCAAAAGAAGGCCATTGGCAAGATGCAGGACGTAAGCCGCGGAGAAGGCAGGACCGTGCTGTTCGTGAGCCATAACATGGAATCAATCAAAATGTTATGCAACAAAGGCGTCGTCTTGCACAACGGCTCCATAAACATGATTGATTCTGCTGAAAAATGCGTAGACCATTACATCAATTCTCTAGCGATTGAAAAAATTGTTTCTAGAACCATTATTGAGGCAAGACACCGAGATAATTATTTGTTTTTAACAAAAGATATTGAATTTAAAGAAGTTGCCATTTTAAATGAAAATCCTGGAGCTATAGCAAACGACGAAGCTTTACTATTTTCTACAAAGTTAGTCCACAATCATGGTAGTAAGGATTTTCAATTGTGCATCTTTTTTCAAAACATCTCCGATGTCAGAGTTGTTTTTTGCATGACGAAAACACTTTCTGTGCCGTCAGGAAAAAAAATGTTTGATGTAAATGTAAAAATTCCACATCATTCTTTGCCTAAGGGGAAATATAGTGTTAGAATGGAAACAAACTTGCAAGATTTTAGCACAGGAAGTAAACATTTTGACTTCGTACATCACGTGTTGTCGTTCGAAATAAAATACATTCATCAGAAAAAAAAAGATGAGTTCCTTTTTTGGAATTCCAACTTTGGCGAAACACTTCTCTTAGATGACGAAATTCAAGCAGATCTTGTATAAAATAATGAAAAAAATTCTCATTTGGGACACTGTTGTTTTAAAGGATTCCGGAGGACCTTCCGGATATCTTTTTAACATTCACGAATATCTAAAAAAAACACCAAACGATCAAATTGTTTTTCTTTCCGATCTGACGAGGCTACAAAAGGAAAAAGACCAACATCATGAAATCAAGAAAAAAAACATTCTTAATTTCTTTTGTCAACTCATACCTCTATCAATAAAAAAAACAGCACCTATGCTGTTTTTAAAAAAAACTGTAGACAACATTCTCTATTTGCACTTATTTTTATGGAAACAATTTCAAATAAATCCAATCAACATTCCTCCTTTCATCAAATTAAATGACTTTGATTTCATACATTTTCACTTAATACCAGACTTGCTAAGATTTAAAAAGAACTTCCCCTTCTACAAAGGGAAGATAATTCTAACGTCTCACTGTCCGTGCTCATGGACAGATGAAATAATCTCCTATGAGAAACCATGGATGAGACTTTTTCGACCAATTCTTCTTCACCACGAAATATGCGCTTATAAACAGGCTGATTATATAATGTTCCCCTGCAAAGAGGCTCGCGAGCCCTACGAAAAAGTTTCAAAAATCAAAAAAACATTCCACTCGTTTGAATCTAAATTTTTTTATGTTCCCACAGGCATTCTTGATGCCTCCTTAAAAAATGAAGAATCCATAAATTTCAAAAAATTAGGTATAGGTGATAGTGATTTTGTTATCGGTTTTTTTGGAAGACATGAGGCGATAAAAGGGTACGATATACTAAAAAATGTTGCAGGAAAGCAACTCTTCAAACACGAACATTTGTTTTTTTTATGTGCCGGCACGGGAAAAATAGCCCCACTAAAACACTCGCATTGGATTGAATTAGGTTTTGTTAATAATATTCAAGCAATTCTTCCTAGATGTGACCTTTACATACTACCCAATCGAGATACTTTTTTTGACTTAATTACATTAGAATTACTTCGAGCCGGCACCATAGTCATTCTTTCCGACAACGGAGGAAATCGTTATTTTAAAAATCTACCTTCAAATGAAACTATTGGAATCAGCTATTTTTCGCCAAGCAACGAAACGGGACTCATCGAAATGATTGACTATGAAATTGAGGCGAAAAGCAAAAAAACAAAGAATATTGCACAAAGGAAGATGGCTAATTCCTTATTATTTCAGAAATACTTTAGCACAAAACGTTTTTTAACCAATTACACCAATACAATTCAAAACATTATATAACCGAGTATAGTTTAAAAAATGACCGATTCTCTCATTTCCATAATAGTCCCCATCTACAAGGTCGAGCCGTACCTACGACAGTGCATTGATAGTATTGTCAACCAGACCTATACAAATCTGGAAATCATCTTGGTAGATGACGGATCTCCTGATAAATGCCCACAAATATGCGACGAATATGCAGCTAAAGATAAACGTATTGCGGTCATTCACAAAAAAAATGGAGGATTGTCCGACGCAAGAAACGCAGGTTTAGACATATGCAACGGGGAATATATTTACTTCCTAGATAGTGATGACTACATTGGCAAAGACACTATCAGCAATTTATATCAACATTTAGAAAAAAACAAGCAATGCGCCATTGCCATTGGATACTTTACCGCTCTTGTTGGAGACAAAAACATAGTCTATCGAGAATCATGGCTATTTAACACTCCACGGCTTATAGAGCCAAAAGATTTCGCAATTAGAATGTTAACGGAAAAATCGAATCACGCGGCAACAGCGAAATTATACAAAAAAGAGATACTTCAGAAAATCAGGTTTCAAAAAAGCAAAAAAAATGAAGATTCTCTTTTTGAAGCAGATTTAGTTCCAATAATAGAAGAGCACCAATATAAATGTATCGACGTTCCCATTTATTCTTATTTTTACAGACTCCACAAAAACAGCATTTGTCATTCAGAAAAAGATCCTTTTGTTTGGCATATGATAAATAATTGTGAAGCAATTATCAACATGTACAAAGAACGCGCCGAAATAGTATTTTTTTTACGAAATCGCGAAACCGACACCTTAATCAGAGTCCTGTCAGATGCTATCAAGGAAAATAAATTCTCTTTTTTTCGGGAAAAACAGCGCTATATAAAAAAAATACCAAACAAATTCGTGATGAATAATCGCGGACTCAAATTTTTCATTTATTTTCTTGTGCTAAAATACGTCCCAACATTACTCATATTAAGACAAATAGCTCATATCGAGTACAGTGAAGAATAAAAAATCTATCAACAACCGCGAAAAAGTTCACAAAGCCATTAACCTTTCTCAAGCAATCTAAAAGGCAATGTAACCACACGAACAAAGAAATTGCACATATCAAAAAGCCATCGGCCTCGTTTAGAATCGTACAGATTAGCCCAAAAACCATATAACGGTGTTTCAAAGAAAGCCCATTCCGCATCGCAAAACGTCTGTTCTATTTCGACCTTCCTTCTTTTTAAGAATTCTCTTTTACAAAATTTCTTAAAACGTTTCACATTTCCTTTAAAAGCATCCAAAAAGATTTGCTCTTCCGGAGACAGTCTTGCAGGAAAGTTTAAAAAAAGGGGATGCTCTATAAAAGATTTAATTTCATGCAGTTTATGGAAATCACATCGCAAAAAAACAAAATACAAATTATCTATCAAAATTTCAGACATATTCGGAATGCATTTTGTCTTTTTTAGGAAAAATTTCAATGAATTATACTGATCTGAAAAAAAAGTCGAATATTCATCTATCGTTTCTTGTGATATTTTTTTGACGCAATTATATGATGACGAAGAAGATCTTATTATATGGCGATAATACTCTTTTGCAGAATAAATGCATTTTTTTGCCTTTTTCAAGGCTTCAAGGTTAAAAACGTAATCTTCACATCCATGTTTATAAATAGGATTAAATCTTATATCTTCAACAACACTTTTTTTATATAAATGGCACCATACATTATTGAAAGCAGGATTTGTACAAATTATCGCATAATTTCGAGCAATAATATTTTCATCACAGTGCTTTTCATTGTGAAATTTTTTATAAATCGAAACGAAACCATGTGCACGCATGTGTATTTGCACTAAAGAAAAACCAACTATATCAGCCTTCTCTTTCTCTGCCAATTCGTAATTATCTTTCAGTAGGTGCGGCAGATATTCATCATCATGATCGCAAAAGGCTATATATTTCCCAGTTGCCTTCGCCAAACCAGCATTCCTAGCAGCCGACGTCCCAGCATTTTCTTGATGAATCACATTAACACGACCATCTTTTGCTGCAAATTCATCGCAAATGGCACCACTAGTATCCGTAGAGCCATCATCTACTAAGATCAATTCGAACGAATCAAAATCCTGCGTAAGAACGCTTTCAATCGCAGACCGTACATAACGGTCCGAATTATACACAGGCATAATAACACTTATTGCAATATTTTCCATGCAATTCAAAATAGAAAAATTATATTTAAAATGATGAATTTACTCTTTGATTTGACAGCCTCCCAACCGAGCAATACAATTAAAAGACATGGCGGTGGAAAATACTGCGAAATGCTTTTTGACGGCTTATGCAAAAGAAAAGTGACTTTTCAAGCTTTCTATGACTCAAGCAAATATCTTAACCCTCAAGTATATGAGAGTCTGAAACAATACGATATTAAACTCCATGATATAAAAGACAAACAACTTCAAACGATTGTTAATCAAAATAACGTTAATACGATATATTCTGCTTTACCAGAAGCCCTGCTGCCGTGGCCCACATGCAAAATCCTAGGAACCATTCACGGCTTACGAAGCCTTGAACTTGAATATGATTTCTATGGGCATTGGTTGTTAGATTCTGGAATCATCAGATCAAATACATTTTTAGGTTATTTCTTTAATAAGAAGAATAAAAAACAGACATTCAAACATTATCAAAAATTACTTCGGACATCAAATTTTTCTTTCGTAACCGTTTCATATCATTCAAAAAAAGTAATTCAAACGATTTGTCCAGAACTAGACATTCCCGTCTTCTACCCTCCATCAACATCAGTCTGCCAGTCCCAAAAAACATCAAACGATAAATACATTTTAATAGTTTCTGCAGATAGATATGAAAAAAACTGCACCAGAGCTATCATTGCAATAGACGAACTTCTTTCTAAGAAACGAATACCTTCAGATATATCTATAAAAATAACGGGAATAACTCATAACATTTCTAGATACAGCATAAAAAACATATCTAATTTCAAATTTTTAGGATATGTTGACGAAGAAGAACTAGACTCCCTCTATGCAAATGCCTACGCCTTTATTTACCCATCTTTAAACGAGGGCTTTGGTTACCCTCCGTTAGAGGCTATGAAATACAAAGTCCCCGTAATAGCATCGAACGTAGCATCTATTCCGGAAGTCTGTGGCAATGCTGCATTGTATTTCAATCCAATATCTATAAGCGAAATGGAACAGAGGATTGTCGAATTACAAGACAAACGCATCTATTCTGATTTACAAAAAAAAGGAGGAATAAGGTTTCAGGAAATAGAAACAAGGCAAAAAGAAGATCTGGACAAACTTGTTGATTGGATCAAACGCAACTCCACGTAAAAACATATGATTTTAGAAAAACTTCGACATAATCCCATCTGCATCAAGATCTATTCATACCTGAAATGGCATGAACGATTTGCACTAATAAAGAATTTTGGTTTCCGATACAAATGCCCTTTTTGCGGATATCATGCAAGAAAAATGAGCCTCATTGGATGTGATTTTAAAGTCATTTATGAAAAGGAAATTATAGGATGCGGACGCCGGTTTGCAGGATGTATAAAATGTGGATCAACAGATAAAGAGCGCCTAGTATTTACATATTTGAAAAACAATATTGATTTTTTTTCGAACACCAACAAAATCATTCTACACATGGCTCCAGAGCCTAATTTAAGCAAACAATTTTTAAAATATAACTTCAAAGAGTATGTATGTGGAGATTTTTTTGCTCCTGGATACGAAAATGTTTATCCAAGCTATGTAAAAAACATCAATATTTTAAACATTCCTTACAGCAATGAATATTTCGATGTCGTCATATGCAACCATGTACTAGAACATGTCGGAGATGACATAAAAGGCATGTCAGAAATATTTAGAGTATTGCGAAAAGGCGGATTCGCAATACTGCAAGTGCCCATTTCTTACAAAATAGATAAAACCTATGAAGACCCAAGCATCTCAGATTCCGCAGAACGAGAAAAAAAATTTGGGCAACGTGACCATGTTAGAATTTACGGCCGAGATTATATTGATAGACTAAAAAAAATAGGATTTGATGTCGCCGTTATTTCTGATTTGGCAGCAAGTTTTCCTAAATTTGGTTTAAACAGCAAAGAAAAAATTTTTGTCTGTTATAAGTAAAAAGTAGCACTTTTTTGAGACATGTAAAAAATGAAATTTCTCTATGTTTTGGTACATTCAAAGACGGGATTCTACCTAGAACAAACCTACTTTTCCATGCTTTCTTTAAAGCATGTCATGCCAAACGCAAGGATATCGCTCATTGTCGATTGCGAAACGGACAAAAATAGCAGTTCTTTTTTTAAAGCTATAAAGCAATTGATAAATGAATATAAGGTCGTTCCAATAGACAAAAGCATGCCTTCTATTGCCAAATCTCGTTTTCTAAAAACAACTTTGCGACAAAATATAGAAGGAGATTTCTTATATATAGACTCGGACACTATTTGGGCAAACCCCATTGACGAATCAGATTTCACCTTCGATATAATGGGGGTCTTAGATGGGAATTGTTTTTTAGAGGATAATCCTGTTCGAGATTACATACAAACGGTATGTCAAAAAACTAATTTCATTTCAAAATCAAAATACTATGTCAATGGTGGAGTAATGTATTCGAAAGATACTCCATTCTCACACTATTTCTTTAAAAAATGGCATGAATATTGGATGGAGTCTTCTAAAAGCGGAAGCTTTGTAGATCAGCCGTCCTTAAACACTCTGGTAAACGAAATCACCTCTCCAGAAAAAGTTCTTTTACCGGGGACTTACAATGCACAGATTACATTCTGTTGGGATTATTTCTTCACGGCTAAGATAATTCACTATTTCACATATTCTGTTGAAAATGAGGGACATTTTGAAGAGCCGTATATCCTAAAAAACAAGGCTTTTTGGCAGAGAGTCTCCCAGGCAGGTATTACAACAGAAGTTCAAGAAATCATAAAAAATCCTTTGGCAGCATTTCAAAAAGGCATTTTAATTGTTGGTCAGAAAGAGGCCAAACTCACTCAAACCTGCTTATATTCTTTCTTAAAGGATTTGTACATAAGAAAAATAGAAGGCAAAAAATCGCGGTTTGACTTTTTAGAGAAAGTGCTAAGTTTCGTAGCGAAAAAATAAAAAATTACACTCTTCTTTCCCACCAAAGCTGGAACTTCCTCGCAAGCAACGTTTTAGATGTGTATTTGTATATGTTTACAAAGAGGGGGGCTACACCTCCAAATGTTTTTATTAGCGACGCCTCTAACCACAATTCATTTGCGGGTGCCCCCCATAGTAACAAAGCAACTGTATTCTTCAAAGAAAGCCTTCGTATTAGGAAATTTGTTTTTCTGAAATTTTCAATTTTCAAATTTGAAAAAAATTCAATTACTTGTAACGAGGGTCTTCTAAGCATTTTATCTAGATGTCGAAGACCGCAACATAAAAAAATATCTCGAATGGAATCAAGCGGTGCAACCCCTTGATTTTGCAAATTTTTTGCAAAACTCGAGACCATGCTCTCATTTAATTCTACGATATTTTCATTCGATTCTGTTTCATTCTCTATAACAACGACATGTTCATTATTACAACAATAGCCAATTGTACTTCCAGCTTTTGTCATTGATGCGTAATGCTCAAAGAACATAAAGCAATACGAATATTTTTTTGACAAATCATATTGCTGTTGAAAAACATATAATTCATCATCCTTTTTTCCATAAATAAGGTCCTTGGTACATCCCCAATAAAAAGACGGTATTGAGTCAAAACCTTCTTGGCGAATAATATAATTTAACATACAACGACTACTACCCGCCCAACCTAAATCAACAAATGCAGCTGCAGTTTCAAAAACTTTTTCCTGTTTTAGATATCGAATAAGCGACAAACGATATGTTTTTGACTGTTGTTTTATTGCTTCTGCATCATTATTTTTTAAAGACTCAATAAATTGAGAACTTCTTTTTTTATTATTCAGAACATAATTCTTTTCATAATTTTTTCTAGTACAGCCAGATAAACTTTCATAATCAATTCCAACGTATTGGAGAGTCCTTTCAACATTTTGATTTCGAACAAAACCAATAGTATTCTCTAATTCATAATCATCACCATTGTAAAAAGCACATTTATATATAGATTGACGACTTACTTTTAAATATCTACACTCTATACCATCAGACTCTTTTGTCATATTTTTGGCTATTTCTAAAAAAATATGACCATCTCTCGCCAAAAAATATAACGTTTTTATTCCTTTTGCTTTAGCCGTTCTTAACACCCAAATTACATACGGCACATACACACTCGCAACAAAATCAACAGCCATTGTTGCCGCAAAACTTTTCTCGTTTTGTAAGCGAGTCAATCGGCACAATCCCGTCCAAAGTTCTATTTCATGTTTGTGAGAATAAAAACGAGCATCATCAATCCAACGATTTTCTTCTTCTGTAAAACTGGTATTTGTGACGAGAACGGCCTTTATACCTTTTGATTTGGGCACGCGATAATCTGAACGTTCATCATCCCCATAATGAATCCACTGTTTGGCTTTTGTTTTGGACTCCTTTAAAACATAATCAAATAGTTTACCATCATATTTTCCCGCTTTACAATCTGCAGAAACAAAAACACATTCATTCGCTCTGCAAAAGCCAAATTTGATTAAAATCTTTTTTACAAACTCAGTCGGGAGGTACATATCTGAGATGAAACTAACCGTAAAGCCCTTTTCTCGATAACCCTTCACAATATTCAGCATATCAGGATTTGGAAATAGTTCTTGTTCTTCAATTTCCATTTCCAGATTCATAACAGCATCTTTATCGAATCCCCACTGAGAGACGTTTAACTGCGCGTATATGTCGCTTAAATTCGGGAACAAGTTTGTTTTTGACAACTGTTCTTCAACATATCCCCTATTTCCTGTAAAAGACAGACGGCCTCTTGAATCGTCTTTTTCAAACAATCTATCAGCCATCAAGTCCCAAATCTTGTAAGGGAGTCCACAACGGCGAATTAGACAGGTGTCAAAAACATCAAAAGACACATATTTACGCTTCATAAAAGGCCTCATTACTATCTAATGGAAAAATAGATTATATTTACAAAAAAAGATCTATTTTTGAGCAAAACACCCTTTTTCTGTCGGTAATCATCCATATGACCAAAATCTTAATATACAATTGGAGCCGTTTAGAAAAATCAAACCCATCTGGCGGTGTCAGTATTTACACAAAAAATCTTATTTCAGAATTAATCAAAAATCCAAACAATCATATTTTCTATTTAAATTCGGGATATTCCTACACTTTTAGCAAACAGACTTTCATCAAACGGACTCCCAATATTTTTGGTGATAAAATTGAATCCTTTGAAATTTTCAACTCTCCCGTAATCGCCCCCGCCCAACAATCTATAAAGAATACCGAGTTATTCATAAACGACCAATCATTATACCTTTTGATAAAAAATTGGCTCAACACAATCGGCGGAGTCGATATCATCCATTTTCAAAATATAGAGGGACTTTCGCTAAGTGTTTTAAACTTAAAGAAAGACTATCCGAATACGAAATTCATCTATTCTTTGCACAATTATTTCCCCATTTGCCCCGCAGTAAATCTATGGGCGAAGGTCCATAATTGTCATAAGAGTGATTTTAGTGAATGCGTGCGTTGTTTTCGAAGACGAAATTACACAGCAACAAAATATCTTCGAGCGTTTAGCAATTCAAATATTACAGAAGCAATCAATTATTATTTTTTTCGGAATTTCGTCCGCAAAAATGATTGCGAGACTTACCAATTGTTTTTTGAAAAAACAAGAGAATATTTCAAAAACATTGATGTAATTCTAGCCGTATCAAATCAAGTTAAAGATATTTTTGTTAGAAACGGGTATGATCAAAACAAAATCATAACCTCTTACATTGGTACACGCATCGCAGAGAATTGTTTACAACATAGTAATGCGGACATATATTCAACCCCATTCAGAATCATCTTTATGGGATATATGAATGAAGCTAAGGGTTTCAATTTTTTCTTAAACGCACTCGCAAATATTCCTAAAGATATATCAAAAGACTTTCATATAACCATATGTGCAAAGTATTCGACTTTATCGAACAAGAATGAATTAAACCATATCAAAGAATTAAAAAAACATTTTCATTCAATCGATCTTTTCAATGGGTACGATTCATCAAACCAAAAAAATTATCTACAAGGCCAACATCTCGGAATCGTTCCAGTTCTATGGGAAGACAACCTTCCCCAAGTTCTTATTGAGCAAATCGCTTATGGCGTTCCTGTTTTGTGTAGCAATTTAGGTGGAGGAAAAGAAATCGTCAACAACCCTGATTTTGTTTTTGAAGCAGGAAATGAGCAAGACTTTATCAATAAGTTGCTCTCTATTTATTCCGACAGAACAAAGCTTAGTATGTTTTGGGGAAATGTTAAAAAATTGACAATATTAGAAGAACATGTCAATTTTCTAAATACAATTTATTATTCGAAATAAGGAACATCTTCATGGCCGCTTATATTGTAGGAGCAGGAGCATCTAAGGCATACGAAGATTCCCCTTCTGAACTAACAATGCCTCTTGCAAAAGAGGTCTTCTCCACGTTTAACAAACTAAACATCGCACGAAATCCGAACGTTCTCATAGGAAAAATATTAAACTATCTTAAGAGCGAACACGGACTTGATTATGAAGACTTTGAATATTACAACGAAGATATCGAAAAGCTATATTCGGAAGTTGAACGCAAATTAGAACTATTACAAAAATCAGAAAAAAGTGATATGAAGAAAAAAGCCCTATATTGGGGAACATATGTTGAGTTGACGTTCATTTTTTCATCCGTTATAAACAGCATTCAGAATGGTCCAATATCAGTCGCTCACAAAAATTTTATTTCCTCATTAAAAGCCGAAGATTCAATTATCACATTTAACTGGGATACTTTAATAGACCGAGCTTTAAATGAAACCGGCTTATGGCATACCGATTCAGGTTACATCATTCATCCAAAAAAAATTTTTAGAGATGGTTGGAAAGCAATTCAACCATCAAAAAAATCCTATGTAAAATTGCTAAAACTACATGGATCCGTGAATTGGTTGACATCATATCCTCAACTGGGGGAAAACTCATTATTTGAATTTAGTCATACTGGTCCAATCGAAGAATTTGCCGTTTTTGAGCACGCAACAAAGCCATATCCATGTTATCAAGGTCGTTATATGGATGGATTTGCACCGTTTTCTTTTGGCTATTACCCTCCAAATTTAGATTTTGAAGGAAAAAAGGCGCCTGAAGGGCATATTTTTATTCGCATAGTTCCTAAAACGCCTTTTATGACACCACCAATATCTTCAAAGGAAGGTCTGGATTCAATCCCCCTAATCATTCCCCCAGTAAGGCATAAAGAATACGATAGATTCGGAGCCTTATTCGAAACTCTATGGAGTGAAGCTGAAAATGAATTGGCAAAAGCTGACCAAATTGTAATACTAGGGTATTCCTTTCCTCAAACAGACACAAAGGCGATTCATTTAATGAAAAAAATGTGCTGTAAAAAGGAAAAAATGCCTTTTGTCACAATTGTTGATCCATATCCAGATGGTATTGTTGACATGCTACAAAGAGAATGTGGCTTAACAAACTTTCATGTTATAAAGGAATGTATAACAAAAAAATTCGATTTTGCTAGATTAAAAAAAACAAGCATTTAATCTAACCCATCTGCATTTTAAACAAAAAAAATATGTACTCCTATCTCATCATCGGCGCAGGCCTTTTCGGAGCAACTTTTGCTAATCTGGCCAAGAAAGCGGGCAAAAGCGTTCTTGTCATAGACAAGCGTCCGCACATTGCGGGCAACTGCTATACTGAAAGCATTGAAGGAATTAATGTTCATAAGTATGGAGCGCACATTTTCCACACATCCAATAAGGATGTCTGGAGTTTTGTCAATACTTTCGTTGAATTTAACCGCTACACAAATTCCCCTATAGCCAAGTCAAAGGGGCGGCATTACAACTTGCCCTTCAATATGAACACGTTCAACCAAATGTGGGGAACAGCAACGCCAGATGCCGCTAGAGCGAAAATTGAAGAACAAAAAGCTGAAATCATCGCATCGCTCAACGGACGCGAGCCTGCCAACCTAGAAGAACAGGCGCTAAGCCTTGTGGGTCGAGATATTTTTGAGACGTTAATCAAGGAGTACACCGAGAAACAGTGGGGGCGCAACTGCAACGAACTCCCGGCGTCCATCATCAAGCGCCTTCCTGTTCGCTATACATTTGACAACAATTACTTCAACGATTTATACCAAGGCATCCCTTGTGGTGGCTACACACAACTAGTCGCAAAGATGTTGGAAGGAATCGAAGTCCGTTTGAATATGGATTTCTTTGAGCATCGCTCTGAACTGGAGTGTGTGGCTGAAAAAATCATCTACACAGGGCCCATTGATGAATTCTTTGATTGCCAATTTGGCCCTTTAGACTACCGTTCCCTGCATTTTGAAACGGAAGTTCTTGACAAAGACAATTTCCAAGGGAACGCAGTAGTGAACTATATTGACGCAGATATTCCCTATACTAGGATTATCGAGCACAAACACTTTGAGTTTGGTCAACAGACAAAGACCGTTATCACGCGCGAATATCCCCAGGCTTGGAGTCTAGGCAAGGAGCGCTACTACACAGTCAATGATGAAAAAAATTCTGCCCTATACGCTAAGTACAAAGCAATGGCAGAAAAGCAATCTAAGGTCATTTTTGGTGGAAGGCTCGCCGAATACAAATATTACGACATGGACGATGTCATTGAACGGGCTATGGCTGTTGCAAAACAGGAATTAGGAATCTAGAATGCCTGAAAAGCTTTTGTCAGTCGTCATCCCTACCTACAATATGGAAGCGTACTTGCGGCGCTGTCTAGATTCAGTTACGCGTGAAGATGTTCCCTCTAGTTTGGAGTTAATCGTCGTCAATGACGGAAGTACAGATGGTTCGCTTGCAATCATGCAGGAATATGCGAGAAAGCGCCCCGACATTGTAAACATTATTGACAAGCCGAACGGCCATTACGGATCCTGCGTAAATGCTGCGCTAAAGGTTGCAACGGGAAAATATTTTCGTATTCTAGATGCCGATGATTGGTTTGATACGGATGGGTTGATAAAGCTATTAGGCGAACTTGAAAATATTTCAGCAGATATTATTGTCACGCCATATAAAAAGATTCGTAGAACAAAAAATATAGAATATAAACCCAAACAAGTATTATATAATCATATATACAATCTCTCGCAAGAAATTATTTGGAAAACGCAAAACCATGAGCTTTTTGCAATGCATTCCATGACATTCAAAACATCTATTTTAAGAAATGTCAATTTACATCTTTCTGAAGGAATCTGTTATACAGATAACGAATTTTTAATATATCCTACCAATAATACCAAGACTTTATCTTTTTTTGAAACCCTACTCTACAACTATGACATGACTCGAGAGGGACAATCAATGGATCTCAAAGTTCAGATTCAAAATAGTAATCACTTAAAAATAATAATTAAGCGATTTCTTCATTGTTCTAAAGAGTTCAATTGTTTTTCACAGTATTTTTGTACAAAAGTACTATTGTTCTATTATTATAGATTACTCTTTCTAGTTCATAACGACAGGGAATTGAAAATTATAGATTCTTTGGTAAGGGATTATAACCCTTTTTTGCTGAAAGAAGTTAACAAGCAACTATTTTTTGCTCCGTTCATTTGGCGCACGTTTGGATTTCATTTCTACTTTTATGAAAAAATAAAACATTTTTTCAAAATGGACCGATAATCTTATTGCCTATATATATCGACTAATTTCATTAATTGTTTGTTGATGTCATATGATTTGTTTTCTATTTCGTTCATTCGCGATAGATTGTTTAAATTGGGAATATCGTTACACCAAAGAATAATATTATTTTGCTTATATAGGATCTTATTGGAAATATTTACTTCTT
>JAEEGL015230352.1_pt1 | contig 14104 bp, 10 predicted proteins | sample 9134231 | NCBI WGS metagenome assembly JAEEGL01 (sample SAMN16246548, study PRJNA631951) | gut metagenome | biome: gut microbiome; feature: rumen; material: fiber-attached | host: Bos | place: Iran: Karaj | collected 2018-10 | reverse complement strand
GGGTGGCATATTTCCACGGGCGCCGAAGCGGAAAAGAATCGTTGAACTATAGGGGAAGAAGAAGTCGTTGTGAGCCTTTTGGTTCAGTAGCGTCACTTCGTAAGGCAAGCCGAGGTCGAGGAACTCGTGCACGGTGTCCAGGATATGAGCGCCCCAGTCGCCAAGGGCTCCCATACCGAAATCATACCACGAACGCCACTCGCCCTGATGGTACTTGGCCGAGTAGTCGTGCCATTGAGCAGCACCGAGCCAGGTGTCCCAATCCATGTTCTGCGGCAGGGGCTCTGCTTCTGGCAAATGTTTAATATTCGGGTCAAAGCGGTGCCAGCGGCGGCTGTTGTTCATGTGAGCCGTGACGGCGGTGACGTCCTTAATGATGCCCGCTTCCTGCCAGGCCTTGAATTGGAAGTAGTTGGCCTCGGAGTGCCCTTGGTTGCCGACCTGCGTGGCGAGCTCGGGATGACGGCGCGCCATCTGCATGAGCAGTTCTGCCTCATGGAAAGTACGGACCATCGGCTTCTCCAAATAGATGTGCTTGCCGTGGGCAAGCGCCATCATGGCGATGGGGAAATGAATGTGGTCAGGCACAGCTGCTACAACGGCTTCGAAGTCGCCGGCAGCTTTCTCAAAGAGCTCGCGGAAGTTGCGGAAGTGCTTGACATTGGGGAACTTTGACAACACCTTCTGGCACTGCTTGCCGTCGAGATCGACATCGCACAAAGCGGTGACTTCGACCATGCCTGTGCGCATGAAATCGTCGAAGTCCTGTTCACCGCGATTACCGATACCGATGAAAGCTACTTTCACTTTGTCTTTTTTTGTGTCTGCGGCCTCACGAGAGGTCATGAGTGTGGGAGCGGCCGAGGATATGCCCGGCACACCGCTAAGGGCGATGCCGGCGACACCTGCGCTCATAGTCTTAAGAAAAGATCTGCGAGTAGTCATGTTTTAATGGACAATGGACAAATTATAATGGATAATGGACAATGGAGTTCCAAGTAACTTTTATTTTTCACTTTTAGCTTCGCTGACTTTCGTCACGACTCGGCAATTCAAACGAGCTTAATTGCTCTCGCTGCTCCGAAAGTTCACTCTTTCACTTTTCACTCTCATTTAACGATGGTGATGATGATGGAAGCTGCGATGGCTGCTGCGCTTGGGTTTGTATCCGAACAAACGGGCAATGCCAAAGACAAGGAGACGCAGGATGATCCATACGGCATAGAGCACTACCGTTGCCTCGAGGACATAAAGAATGGATGTCCACAACTCAGAGACCGGAGAGCCATAGTGGATGATGGCATAGACATTCAAGCCTACGGCTATCATGAAGCAGACGAGCAACGACAGCAGCTCGGTGCGAATTCGGCGGGAAGGAATATAAAAATAAGGCATTATGTTAATGGATAATGGATAATGGATAATGGACAATAGATAGTTTTCGTCTTCGTTATCGTTTTCGTTATTGTTTTCGTTTCGTCTTTGTCTTCAAGTTCCAAGTAACTTTTATTTTTCACTTTTCACTCTTTCACTTTTCACTTCCTTTCGTTCCATACGGCTTGTATTCTATCTTCATCGCCTCGGGGAACGGCAGGGGTTTGCCCTGCACGATGGCTTCGTGGCCTATGAGGCAGAGCTGTGTGGCATAATAACCTTCTTCGGCAATGCGCGGTGGCTGACGCTTCGTGCAGACGGCGTCAACGAAAGCTTCCGTCAGCAAGGACGTGCCGTCCATTTCGGGTGATTTGCCAAGGATGTATTCTCCAGGGTTGTTGCGCGCCACCTCAGGATCCCAGCTGCTGCCGGCAAAGGTATTTGCGCCCCAGATCTTATCCTCCCATTCCATCAACATCTGCACAAAAGCAGGTGCGGGTGCGGGACCGTAGTCCTCGAAATAGAACTTACCGCGCTCAGGTTCTACCGTGCCTGTATGGCCCAGGATCTGTTCTTCGAGGCCGTAGAACTTGTTGCTGATGACGGAGGCGTAGGTCATCTGACGTCCGTCATCGAACTCATAGATGCAATGGACATTATCATAGACCTCGCGCCCGTCCTTCCAGTGGGTGATGGCTCCCGTGCCCATAACGCGTACAGGCAGTTTGCCCAACGCCCACGTTCCCACCTGCAGCTGATGGCAGGCCAGCTCGGTCATCAGGCCTTTCGACGATTCCTTGTACAGGCGCCAGTTGATCAAACGTTCCAATTCAGGCGATGGCACTTCACGACGCCAGTCGCCGTTGCGGTTCCAAAAAGCATGCACGGCATTGATGTCGCCGAACACGCCTTGATGCACCATGTCCATGACCTTGATGTATCGCGGATCGAAAAGGCGCTGCTGGCCGGTGAAGAAGACGAGGCCCGTCTCCAGGTGCTTGCGGTAGATGGCCAGCGTCTCCTCCATCGTGTAGGCGATGGCCTTCTCGCAGTAAACATGTTTGCCTGCGTCGAAAGCATCCATAGCGATCTGATAGTGCGTGTTCAGCGGCGTAGCGATGACGACGCCGTCGATGCTCTTGTCTTCCAGCAGCTGGTGGTAGTCGGTGTAGGTCTTGGCCGAAGGCACCATTTCCAATGCGGCATCGAGCGAAGGCTGATAGATGTCGGCGAAAGCCACCATCTCGCATTTGGGGTTCTTCGACAGGAACTCCAGCAGGAAGCGTCCCCGCGAGCCGGGTCCGATCATGCCGAGCCGGCAACGTTCATGGGCGCTATCGTCCACCGACGCAAAGGTTGAGAGCCACGGACTCGTCAGCGCCAGTGCTCCTGCTCCTGCCACGCCTAAATTCTTGAGGAATTCTCGTCTGTCCATATCGTCGTTTATAAAATCGGTACAAAGTTATCTCTTTTTCTCATCATGAAACTGTACATCAGTCTCAAAAAAGGAAAAAATCGTTCCAAGTTACGAAATATTGCTCCAATCGACGTCGTCTTGATGAAGTTCACGGAGATGTTTCCACATCCCGGCATACTCCGGGCGTGACTGGTTGGGGTCTTCGTCGAGGATGCGGTTGGCCGTGTCACGCGCGAACTGCACGAGCTGTCCGTCGCGGGCGATGTTGGCGATGTGGAGGTCAAAAGCCATACCGCTCTGCTGCGTACCCTCGAGGTCGCCGGGACCTCGGAAGCGGAGGTCGGCTTCCGCGATTTCGAAGCCGTCCGTTGTCTCGCACATGATGTCGATGCGTTGGCGCGTCTCCTGCGAGAGGTTGTATTTGGTCACAAGGATGCAATAGCTCTGATCGGCACCGCGCCCCACACGTCCCCTCAGCTGATGCAGCTGTGCCAGCCCGAAGCGCTCGGCATTCTGGATCACCATCACCGAGGCATTAGGCACGTTGACGCCGACCTCGATGACTGTCGTGGCCACGAGAATCTGCGTCTCGCCGCTGACGAAGCGTTCCATCTCGGCGTCCTTCTCGGCGCTGCGCATCTTGCCGTGTATCTTCGAGATGTGCAGGTCGGGAAACACGCGGCAGAGTTCAGCGTAGCCGTTCTCGAGATCCTGCATGTCCATCTTCTCGCTTTCCTTGATGAGGGGATAGACGACATACACCTGACGGCCTTTCTGTATCTCTGCGCGCATACCGCGGTAGAGGCTTTCGGTGCGTTCCTGGTAGAAGTGGCGCGTCTCGATAGGCTTACGTCCCGGCGGCAGCTCATCGATCACGCTCACGTCAAGATCGCCATAGAGCGTCATCGCCAGCGTACGGGGGATGGGCGTTGCCGTCATCACCAGCACATGCGGCGGCACGAGGTTTTTCTTCCACAACCGTGCGCGCTGCGCCACGCCGAAGCGGTGCTGCTCGTCGATGACCACGAGTCCGAGGTTGTGGAACTCCACGTTGTCCTCCAGCACGGCGTGCGTACCGATGAGGATGTGCACGTCCCCCTCGCGCGTTCCTTTTAATATAGGTTCACGCGTGCGCTTGCCCTTGACGGCGCCCGTGAGCAGTTCCACCCGCACGGGCATGTCGCCCAGCATCTGGCAGAAGGTGTCGTAGTGTTGCTCGGCCAGAATCTCCGTCGGCGCCATCAGGCAGGCTTGGTAGCCGTTGTCCAGCGCGATGAGCATGGTCATCAGCGCCACCAGCGTCTTGCCCGATCCCACGTCGCCCTGCAGTAAACGGTTCATCTGCTTGCCGCTGCCCATGTCCCGTCGCATCTCGCGGATGACGCGCTTCTGCGCCCCTGTCAGTTCGAAGGGCAGGTGACAGTGGTAGAACGTGTTGAAATGCTCGCCTACGTGAGCGAAGACATGGCCGTGCACCTGCTGCTGGCGCTGGCGCGTGTAGCGCAGGATGCCCAGCTGGATGAAGAACAGCTCCTCGAACTTCTGGCGGTACGTGGCGCGACGCAACGCCTCGGCCGAGTCGGGGTAGTGAAGGTCATGGAGCGATTTTCCCAGCGGCACCAGCGACAGCTGCTGGACGAGCGATGCGGGCAGCGTCTCGTCCATCGTCTCCGAGCCGGTGTCGTGCAGGCGCTCGAACAGCGTCTTCGTGAAGCGCTCGATGCTGCGACTGTTCAGACCTCCCTTCTTCATGCGCTCCGTAGTGGTGTAGTACGGCTGCAGGCCCATGGTGCCCAACTGCAGCGCATCGGCGGGGTCGATGTCGGGATGCGCGATGTTCAGCCGACCGTTGAACACATTGGGCCGTCCGAACACGATGTACAGCTTGCCGATGAGGTAGTTTTTCTGGATCCACTTGAACGTCGTAGCCTGAAACCAGATGAGGTCGATGATGCCCTGTCCGTCGGTGAAGTGTGCGATCAGCCTTCGCTTGCGTCCGCGCCCCTCCTCCTCGAAGCTGAGGATTTCGCCGCGCACCTGAACAAATGGCATATCAGACGTCAGCTCGTGGATGTAGTAGAGGCGTGTACGGTCGATGTGCTTGTACGGAAAGAAGTACAACAGGTCGCGGAACGTCGTGATACGCAGTTCCGATTCCAGTAGTTTGGCACGGGCGGGCCCAACGCCTGGCAGATAGGTGATAGGGGTCGAGAGATCGATGATCGTTGAAGGTTTTGCGCTGCAAAGATAATAAAAAGTTGAAAGTCGTAAGCGTGAAATGCCGAAAAATAAGACGTGAAAAGAAAAACTTTCAACTTTCACTCTTTCATTTCTCACTTTTCACTCTTTCATTCTTTCATTTTTCACTTTTCATTCTTTCACTTTTCACTTTTTTTGTACCTTTGCCCCTGAATTGAATAAAAACAATACCGATTATGTTGACTCCAGAAGAACGCGAAATGATGCTGGCACTGCTCCATCGCGAAGTGGTGCCCGCCATAGGGTGCACCGAACCCATGGCCGTGGCGCTGTGTGTGGCACGGGCCACGGAATTGCTCAGCGCTAAGATCGATGCCGCAGGGCCGCGCGTGGTGCCACAGCGCATTGAGCTGCGCCTGAGCGCCAACATCCTCAAAAACGCTATGGGCGTAGGCATTCCGGGCACGGGAGGGATGATCGGACTGCCCATCGCCGTGGCCTTGGGAGCCATCGCCGGCAAGTCCTGCCTCGGACTGGAAGTCCTGCGCGACTGCAACGACGAGGCCCTCGACGCCGCTAAGCAATACATCACCGAGGACCATATCCACATCCGACTCGAGACCGACGACCCCGACAAGCTCTACATCCATGCCCGCGTCAGCGCACAAGACCGGGAGGCAGAGGCCACCATCAAAGGCGGACATACGCATTTCGTCGATGCTCACGACAACGCCGCCGGTGACACGCAAGCGTGCGACACTTGCGACGAACGGCAATGCCTCACGCTGCGCAAGGTGTATGACTTCGCCACCACCATGCCCACCACCGACATCGACTTCATCCTCGAAGCCAAGCGCCTCAACGAGGCAGCTGCCGAAGAGGGGTTGCGCGAGAACTACGGCCACCAGCTCGGCAAGACCATGTGCTCGCCGCTCGGACGAGGAATCATGGGCGACAGCATCTTCGCCAAGGTGCTCTCCGTCACGTCATGCGCCTGCGACGCACGCATGGCAGGAGCCATGATACCTGTCATGAGCAACTCCGGCAGCGGCAACCAGGGCATCTGCGCCACCATGCCCGTCGTCGTCTTCGCCCGCGAGAACCACAACACTGAGGAGGAACTCATACGCGCGCTGACGCTCTCCCACCTCACCGCCATCTACATCAAGCAGTCGCTCGGGTGCCTCTCCGCGCTCTGCGGATGCGTCGTCGCTTCAACAGGCAGCAGCGTTGGTATCACCTATCTCATGGGCGGCAACTACGAGCAGATCGCACACAGCGTCAAGAACATGATCGCCAACCTCACCGGCATGATCTGCGACGGAGCAAAACCATCGTGCGCACTCAAGCTCACCACCGGCGTCGGAACGGCCGTCATGAGCGCCATGCTCGCCATACAGCACAAATACGTCACCTCCGCCGAGGGCATCATCGACGACGACGTGGACCGCAGTATTCACAACCTCACCTCCATCGGCAGCCGCGGCATGGACGAAACCGACCGATTCGTACTCGACATCATGACACACAAATGACAGCCAAGGGGACAAATTGTCATAAATATGGACATTTTGACCACCCCCATCCGTCATTCTTCATTCTTTACTAGTCATTCCCCACTTTGGCACAACTATTGCTTAATGAGAGATGAGCGCTGCCAGCGAAAGCAGCAGGACTCAGAAAAAGAAACAAAAGTCTAACCATTAAACAATAGGAGGTTTTAATCATGTTACCCGTTATGTTTAGAAACAATTGGTTCCCCACAGTATTCGATGATTTCTTCAACACCGAAGTTATTCCCACCACACAGCGCACGGCACCGGCCGTCAATGTCAAAGAGGACGAGAATGCATACACCATGGAAGTGGCAGCACCGGGACTCAAGAAAGAATTCTGCCGCATCAGCATCAACGACGAGGGCAACCTCTGCGTAGCCATCGAGAACAAGTTCGAGCACAAGGAGGAAGACAAGAAGGAGCACTACCTCCGTCGCGAATTCTCCTACACCAACTACCAGCAGGCTTATGCACTGCCCGACGATGTCAAGAAGGACGACATCTCTGCCAAGGTCGAGGACGGCGTACTTACCATCATACTGCCTAAGATGAAGAAGGAAGAGGTAAAAGTCTCACGACACATCGACATCGCATAAACGACGACGCCACAACGCTCTCCTAACGATGAGCAGCCCTCCCGGCTGCTCATCGCTTTTTTATACAGAAGATGTTTTATAAAACAACGAATTATACGAATTAAACGAATTTACGCTGAGCGTATTAGTGAGAAGCAAGAGCTATAGGACAGGAAATAATTCGTTTAATTCGTAAAATTCGTTGTTTAAAAAGAAGAAATGTGACACGCGCAATATTGTTGCCTTTATTTATTGCAAAAAAAGGAGGGCGATTTGCAGGGATATGAAGGAAATGTTGTATCTTTGTCGCGCAATTACTTTATGAACCCTCTCAAAACCAACCATACCGATGAGACCTAACATGCATTTTCGCACTTCGTTGCAGACCTTCACCATCCTGTTGCTGGCCGTGTTGGTCAGCTGTCCCCTCTATGCCGCCAAGAAGAAGACGCAGGCTACGCCGTTGCGCGTAGCATGCGTAGGCAATAGCGTCACCTACGGCTACGGCCTCCGCAACCGCGACCGCGACGCCTATCCCGTGCGCCTGCAGGAGATGCTCGACGAGTACTACGGCAGCGGACGATTCGAGGTCGGCAACTTCGGACGCTCGGGAGCCACCTTATTATACAAAGGTCACCGCCCATACATCCAGCAGCCTGAGTTCCAACAGGCGTTGGCGTTCAAACCCGACTGGGTGGTCATTCACCTCGGGCTGAACGACACCGACCCTCGCGACTGGCCCGACTGGAAGGAAGAGTTCATCCCAAACTACCGCGCCCTCATCGACTCGTTCCGCGTCGTGAATCCCGAAGCCCGCATTGCCATCTGCCTGATGACACCCATCTTCGACCGCCATGCCCGCTTCCAGAGCGGCACACGCGACTGGCACGCGCAGGTTCAGGACGCGATCCGCAAGGTAGCCCTTGGAGCTAACGTGCAGCTCATCGACCTCTACACGCCGCTGCACTCGCGCCCCGACCTCTTCCCCGACGCCCTGCATCCCAATCCCGAAGGTGCCAAGATTCTGGCCACGACGGTCTATGGCGCCCTCACGGGCGACTATGGCGGCTTGAAACTTCCTGTGCTCTACACCAACGGAATGGTGCTGCCGCGCAACGAACACCTTCTCATTGAAGGACGCGCCAATGCCCGCCAGAAAATCCAAGCTGTCCTCAGCAAGGACGGCAAGGTCGTCAAAGAATGCGGAGCGTTCACGCGCGCCGACGGCTCATGGAGCGTGGAACTGGATCACATGCAGGCCGGAGGACCCTACAAGCTTACGTTTACGTCCAAACCCCTGCCGCCAAGCGATTACCAGCTGTATTATCCCAAGCACTACCCCTATGACCTTCTGGCCTTGAAGCCCAAGAACAAGCAAGCTTCGCAAATAGAAACGCTGACCATCGACTCCATCTGGTTCGGCGACGTATGGCTGGCATCGGGGCAGTCAAACATGGAGCTGCGCGTTGACCAGTGCAATACGCTCGACCAGGATCTCGCCGATGCACGCCGCCTGAGCCAAAGGATACATCTTTATAATATGCCTGCACGGGCAAGGACTGATGCCGTGGAATGGCCCGACAGCGTGCTGCGATTCACCAACGCGCTGCAGCACATGGACTTCCAAGGCTGGACGGCAGCCACACCTGAGGCCGTGGCACGGTTCTCTGCCGTGGCGTTCAACTTCGCCCGCGTGCTGGCCGACAGCCTCGAGGACGTGCCCATCGGCATCATTTGCAACGCCGTAGGCGGCTCGACCACCGAGTCGTGGGTGGACCGTTCCACGCTGGAATGGGAACTGCCCAACATCCTCAGCGACTGGCGTAACGGCGACTACGGACAGCCGTGGGCGCGAGGGCGCATGACGCAGAACATCGCACGGGCGCTCGACAAGGAAAGCGCCTCATACAACACCCTCCAGCGCCACCCCTATGATCCCGCCTACCTCTTCGAGGCTGCCGTGGCGCCGCTGGAGCACTACCCCATCAAGGGCGTGCTGTGGTACCAAGGCGAATCGAATGCACATAACATAGAACTCCACGAACGCCTGTTCACGCTGCTCGAGCAGTCGTGGCGCGATGCCTTCGCCCGCCGCTGGCAATGCGAGTTCCAGCGGAAGCCCTCGCTGCCGTTCTATGTCGTACAGCTCTCCAGCCTGCCGCGCCCCTCATGGCCCGCCTTCCGCGACAGCCAGCGCCGCCTGGCCGAGAAGTTGCCCGATACGTGGATGGCCGTTTCATCTGACGTAGGCGATGCCGCCGACGTGCACTACCGCACCAAACGTCCCGTTGGCGAGCGCCTGGCGCTGCAAGCCCTGTGCCACACCTACGGCAAGGCCATCGAGAGCGAAGGCCCCACCCTCAGCGCGACGGTCCTCGGACAGAACCACACCGTAGCCCTGCGCTTCGAACATGCCGACGGCCTCACCGGCTCGCGCGGCTTCGAGATCGCCGGACACGACGGGCTGTTCTATCCCGCGACCATAACGATTGAAGGCGACAAGATCCTGCTCTCGTCGCCCTCTGTCACGAATCCCGCCGCTGTGCGCTACGCCTGGCAAGGCTACACCGACGCCGACCTCCGTAACGCAGCAGGCCTGCCCGCCTCCACCTTCATGGTGAAAGTGCCGTTTGATAGGGATGATGAGCGGTAGTCACGGCGTTATTGTACTCCTTTAATGCTTCTTTTTCGGAGAACGCATAGTTGCCTTCCTCGTCCGGACTCACAAAGTCGTCGATGAACCAATTGGCTTCGCGATCATCGCGTCTTGATGTTTTCACCATCAGCAAACCAAGGGGCCTTACGCCCCTGTTATTTAGGGTAATCCAAACGCCAGCCGTGTCACGACTGACGATCAAGATGGAATCGACGGACACAGACACCTGTGCGTAGTCCTGTCCTTGTATCCAATGGTCGTAATCAAGAGTTGCCGGTATCTCGCTTTTTTTCGCGCCGATGCTTCGAGCCTCGTTGCGTAGCTTCAAGAAATCCGGTGTGAGATAGTATTCGTCGAAGCTATTCTTCTCATAGCTATCCACATGGCTGTTGTACCAACGGCATACCTCGTCGTAGATCTCTGTCACACGCAGGCCGACTTGCATTCTAATCGCGTGCCGTTCCTGGGGCTTCAACGGCTTGTCCTTATCTCCGCAAGCTCCGAGGCATAGTGCGACAATCAAGAATAATGAAATTCGTTTCATAGATCATTAATACATAAAATTATTTCTGCTTGTTGCTATGTACCTGAAAGTAGTTTTTGATGGCCGTATCTTCAGGATAATAGCTGACAATGTTCCATTTGCCATTCACCTGTCGTAAAGTGAGCGCCACATATTGCATGTCCTCTTCTACGCCGTACAACCGTTCCCCGTCAAACCTTTTCGGAGCAGCGTGCATCGAGACGTGAATGCCGTCGTCATATTCTTCGCAGTTGTCAAATCGATAGTAGATATGGTCAAAACATTCTATGTGAAAGAAATCCTTCACATAGTACAATGCTTGCAGTGTCGGCATTTCACGCACGCTGCGCGTCAACTCTTCCTTACGGGCATGGCTCACTAAAGATATATTGGTGCGTGCAATATCGGGGTGGCTTCGCTGAACGCTGCCTTCGGACACGCGGAGCCAGAGTTCCGTGTACAAGAAGCCTTCATGAGGTTGGTTCTTTTTCAACAAATACAACGTATCTTCATTCGATGAAAGGTCGTAATGCTGGGTGTTGTAGCGAGCACCAATATTAGGACTGTTGACGAAGGCGAGATGCTCATCGAAAGAGTCTTCAGTTTGGGGCAACCACGACCCAACGACCGAAGTTTTTGTGTCAGATGTACCATCAAGCGTGGTCACCATCATCAACGTAGAGTCAGTTTGATGAATACGATAAACATAATCTTTGCCCTTCACCCACTCCGTCTTTGGTGCCGTCTGTTTGTTCTTGAGGTTCGTCAGTCTAATGCCAATCAACCTCCACGTACCCGCCACTGTTGACGACTCTATCGGTGGTTTCGGCTTGTAGCAGGCAAAGAGCAGGACAACGACGCCCACGACAGGCACCATCCACAGCGCTTTCATCCGCGATTGCCCGCTACTGGCTGTGGCATACATCATAGCCAATCGCGTCTTCACCTGCGTTTGATTAAAGGCGTTAACCACAGGCTGCAACCGCGCACCTATGGCTTGCGCTACGAGCACGTCATCGTAATCCGTCTGCGCCACACCAGCCTGCAACACCGCTTGGTCAGCCTCGAACTCATGCACGTCGGCCAACTCGCGACGAATCATCCAGGCAAAAGGCAGGAACCATAACAAGCGTGCCGTCACTTCGGCCAGCATCATGTCCCATGAATGACCGAGGCGCACATGGGCCTGTTCGTGCAGCAACACCGTCCGCAACTCTCGCGGTCGTGCCAAAGTCTCCTCGGGCAATAGAATCCAATGCATCCATGAGCACGGCGAGACTAAACGATTGCTCGCTAACACACAGATGTCTTGCTGCACACCATCTACTTTTACGCTACGGCTGCGATGAATAATCCAGCCTGTCGCAAGCAGCGAACGAGCGTAAAGGATAAAGAAAACGAGTGCTACGCCACCCCAAAGCAGCAACAGGCAAAAGGCGATCCATTCTGAAGGCCGTTCCGCCTGCCCTCTTGTCACTTCTATATTTTGGAGTTCCGTACCGTCGTTTTTAACTTCTTCAACGTCCAACGATGCCCTGACAACTGGCTCGGCTTCACGCATAGTCTCAACGCTTTGACCTCCCGAAAGAATGAGATTGTCCAAACTAACAGGTCTTCCACCGCGCGTCAAGGCACCCAATGAAGACGACACCTGCAACTGCACAAACGGCAGTACGGCACTGACCGCAAGCACGCCAAGCAGCACACACCGTTTCAACGAATGGAAAGTCTCGCGTCGAAGGGTCAGCGCGTAGAGAGCGTATAGCAGCGAAAGGGCAATCGCCCATTTGATGAGATAAAGTACAATAGTCATAATGCTTCGTTTATTTATTTGTGTTGCCCCAATCTGCCTGTCGTTTCATGCTATTTGGCCAATCAAAATGATTGCTGCATCATGATTAAGCAATTGCTGCATCATGATTAAGCAATTGCTGCATCGTGATTAAGCAATCCCATCAAGCGGCTGTATAGGGCAACGCACATGGTCATAATGATAGAATCGTTTAGTTAAGTCGCTTCTGTCGATTGCTCGCCTTGGACTTTTTGTTTACGCAAGTCAGCCAGAAACTGCAGGAGGTCAGCCTCATCGACCTTTTTGTCTCGCACGAGAGCCGAGACGACGCTCATGTACGAGTCTGAAAAGAACGCGTCCACGAACTGGCTGATGCGGCGGTTGCCATAGTCCTCGCGCTGCACGGCAGGCTCGTAGATGAATCCGCGTCCTTGTGGGCGGTGTGTCAGGTAGCCTTTCTTCTCCAACGACTGAAAGACCATGGCGACGGTGTTGATGTGAGGTCGAGGTTCGTCATATAAGGCTTGCACCTCCTTCGGAGCACATGATCCGAGCTTCCAAATCAAGGCCATCACCTCTTCTTCTTTTTCTGTAAGTTTCGAGAGTGTTGGGTCCATTTGCTTATGATTTAGGTCTTATTCAACGTATTATATTGCTGAAATCCGCTGCAAATAACGTAAATAATCCTTAAACGACCAAATTAATTCACTTCATTTAACGCATAATTACGTTGAAATAGCATTTCACAACCTCATTACTATATACAAACGAGCGCCGTCACTAATCGTGACGACGCTCGTAGGCTATTGTGGTGAGTCTTGTTTCTTGCCGTTCTTTTGGTAGTATTCGAGTTTGAATTTCTCGATGACAACATCGGAGGTAACTCGGTGCGCTATGGCTGGCAAGGCTTCACGGACGCTGATCTGCGCCACGCTGCAGGCCTGTCGGCCTCAGCCTTCATGGTTAAAGTCACATTTGATAGAGCTCCTGCTCGGTGGTCACAGCGGCCAGTTCCTTGATGAGCAGCGCGTACTTCGCGGCTACGGCCTCGGCGAAGCGACCGCCTTTGTCGGCGGTGGCGAGGTGCGGGTTGCCGATACCTGTGTCGGCCGTCACGCGTGTCCAGTGGCGCGGGAGCCACGCCACCTTCTGCTGCAACGACGGCAGGGCGAAGGCATTGGCCTTGCCGGGGCCGGCCTCGCTGAGGCGCACCAGCTCGGGGTGGTAGTGCATCATGACGCTGGTCTCGAGCTCGTCGGCATGGTCGCCGGGCTCGTCGAACCACTCCTTGGCAGGCAGCACGGTGAACCACTCGCTCGAGAGGATGAGCATGTCGGGATAGTCCACGGCCAAGTCACGAATCATGCCTTTGAACGTATTGCCGCCGTGGCCGTTCACGATGAGCAGCCGACGCAAGCCCTGGTGGTGGAGCGATGCCACGATGTCAGCGAGGATGGCGGCCTGCGTGTGCTGGCGATAGTGGATGCAGAACTTCAGGTCGCGCTGACCCGGGTTCTGGGCGCCCATGGCCACGGGCGGCAGCACCATGGCGCGCACGCCGAAGTCGTCCAAGGCCTTTTGGGCAGCGTCCACGGCAACGTCGTGCGCAAGGATGGCATCGGTGAGATAGGGCAGGTGGAGGTTATGCGGCTCGGTGGCGCCCCACGGGAGGACGGCCAGCGCATAGTCGAGTCCACGCGTCACGCCGTAGGCCGAGACGCTCAAATCTATTTCCCTGTTCATGGCTGGCGGGCATTTAGATGCCGAGCTTCTGACGGATGTCAGCGGGGATGGCATTCTTGTTGACGAGGAAGTCCATGGTGCGGGCAGCGATGAAGGCCTTGGTCATGTACCACGTGCCTTTGTATTCGCCGGTCTCGCCCCAAGAGTTCTTGACGAGGTAGTACTCGCGGCCGTTCTGGTCCTTGGCCAAGCCGTAGATGTGCATGCCGTGGTCGTCGGTGAGTTCCCAGTTGTCGAAGTCCTTCTGGCGCTGCTCCTGCGTAGGCTTG
>JAEEGL014133628.1_pt1 | contig 14104 bp, 12 predicted proteins | sample 9134231 | NCBI WGS metagenome assembly JAEEGL01 (sample SAMN16246548, study PRJNA631951) | gut metagenome | biome: gut microbiome; feature: rumen; material: fiber-attached | host: Bos | place: Iran: Karaj | collected 2018-10 | reverse complement strand
GTATTATTCCGACTTCGGCGACTATACCCGTACTATCACAGGACTTCTCGTAATAGGTTTCGTGGTGATTGCCGTGACGTTCCTGTTCAACATGCTCCAGAATCGGCTTTTAAGGTGGAAACGATAAATAAGCTCCAAAGAACGTTTTCGTTCTTTGGAGTTTTTTAGTTTAGAGTTAAGAGTTGATTACATGTTTATTTCTTTCTTCCTTTACCTCTTGCCATGTTGTCAACTTGCCATGTTAAAATCTTACATCCTGACAACCTAAAAAGCAATAAACTTTAGCAATTTAAACTTTTCAAGAGTGTAAGGAAGAAAGAAACTTTTTCATACTTGCCGGAACCAACGTTTATTGTTTCTTAGTTCTTTGCTCTTAGCACTAAAGCAACAAAATCTATAAATCCTACATAAATAATAGGATAATTCTATAACTATCGCTGAATATAATCTAAGCCTATTGACAATATATGTAAACCATGCTATAATACATATAGTTCCGATAGGAATACAGAAGATTGATGAAAAGGAGTGCTGAACATGAGAGTTAATATGATGTGCTGTATGCAGTGTTGCTGTATGGAAAATTCAGACGATATACGTATTCTGCATACTTATGCTCAGCGATGTTGTGTCATCTCCTGACTTTAAGCGAGTAAAACGTCATGCGTGGAATGCGAATATCATTCCGCGCATTTTTTGTTATGGAGAGATTGATATGGTCAATGAAAGAGAAAGCGTTACCGCTAAGATATGCGCCTTTGTGAGGGCATGGCACTCCAACAGGGCGCGTCAGAAGATATACGACGATTACCTTGCCTATGATATGCTGGGCAAGGAGGAATACGACAGCATTTACGGGCTCATCAGCAGCGGATTCGGCAGCTCTCAGCAGTTCTCACGGGAGGACACCGAGCAGATAATCAGTGAGTACTTCGCACCCATACCGCTGTCGAGGATACACTTCAACGAGAGCAGGCTTGCGGATTTCGCAGGTGAAAACGGGAAGATACAGTACGTTATATGCGGAGCAGGTTCTGATACCTTTGCTTTCCGCAACGAAAATGACGATATAGAGGTCTTTGAGATAGACCACCCCGATACTCAGCGCTACAAGCTTGAAAAGCTCCGTGAGCTTGAATGGAATATACGTCCAAATGTACATTTTGTACCTGTGGATTTTGAAAAGGAGCGAATGTGCGACAAGCTCCTTGCAGCGGGCTTTGACCCGGAGAAAAAGACCTTTTTCAGCATTCTTGGAGTTACGTACTACCTTACACTTGACGTATTCACGGATACGCTGAAACAGATGTCGGAGCTCTCCGCTCTTGGCAGCATGCTTGTATTTGACTACCCCATAAGAACAGGGGAGTTTCCACGCAGAGTTGCAAGGCTTGAACAGATTACGGAGGATCTTGGAGAGGTAATGCGCGGTGGCTACGACTACAACGAGGTCTCCCGTGCGCTTTATTCCCTCGGCTTTCAGATTGATACGTATATGCCGCCCGAAAAGGTGCAGAAAATGTACTTCGACGGCAGAGAGGACGGCCTCAGGGCCTTTGAGAACGTGAGCCTGATATCCGCGACCTATACCGCAGGCTATGATTACGAATAAACCGTGCAGGGCGCCAGCCCCCGCATGACTGAAAAGGAGAATTCATATGAGTAATTTTAAAAATACAGAAACAGCACTTATACACGGAGGTATCTCCATTGACGAGCGTACAGGCGCTGTGAACATACCTATTTATCAGACCTCCACCTACAAGCAGGATGGTATCGGAAAAATGCGGGGATATGAGTATTCACGCACAGGAAATCCTACCCGTGAGGCTCTTGAAGCCCTTATCGCGGAACTTGAGGGAGGAGTTGCAGGCTTCGCATTTGCTTCCGGCATGGCAGCCCTCACAGCAGTCCTCAGTCTCCTGCACAGCGGCGACAGAGTGCTCATATCGAGCAATGTTTACGGCGGTACTTTCCGTCTGCTTAGCAAGGTGTTCGACCATTTCAGCATAACCTATACTATCGCTGATACTACAGATCTTACAGTTTATGAGAGCCAGATAAGCTCCGACGTAAAGGCAGTAATCATCGAGAGCCCTGCAAATCCCCTCATGACAGTCACCGATATAAAGGCTGTTGCGGAGGTATCCCACAGACACGGACTTCTCGTTATCGTTGATAATACCTTTATGACTCCCTATCTTCAGAAGTCCATTGAACTGGGAGCCGATATAGTGGTACACAGCGCAACAAAGTATCTTGGAGGCCATAGCGATGTTGTCTCGGGACTTGCAGTTGTTAACTCAAAGGAGCTTGCGGAGAAGATTGCATTCATTCAGAACTCCACAGGAGGAGTTCTCGGACCGTTCGATTCCTTCCTGCTTATCCGCGGCATAAAGACTCTTGCAGTACGCATGGACAGGCATGTTGAGAACGCAGAAAAGGTGGCGAAGTACCTTGAAGCACACAAGGCTGTGAAGAACGTATACTACCCGGGACTTGAAAGCAGTCAGGGCTATGAGATAAACCGCAGACAGGCTAAAAATGGCGGTGCAATGATATCCTTCGAGCTTAACGGGAACTATGATATAAATACATTCTTCGAGAGTCTGGAGCTTGTCTCGCTTGCTGAGAGCCTCGGCGGCGTGGAGTCTCTTGTATGCCACCCCGCAACTATGACCCATGCCTCAATTCCCGCCGATATCCGTAAGAAAGTCGGTATCACCGACGGTCTTATCAGACTTTCCGTTGGAATAGAAAATATTGAGGATATACTGGCTGATATTGAAAAAGCTATTGCAAAATCGGAGAGAAAGTGAGATAATAATATGAGATACTATGATTCGATGCAGTCTCTTATCGGCAATACTCCGCTGGTAAGGCTTGGAAATATAGTAAACGGCGGGGGCGTGAACGTTTTTGCGAAGCTTGAACTATACAATCCCTCGGGCAGCGTCAAGGACCGTACTGGTCTGTACATGATAAACGACGCCGAGAAGAAAGGCCTTCTTAAAAAAGGCGGCACGATCGTTGAAGCCACCGCAGGCAATACAGGCCTCGGAATAGCGTTTGCGGCGCTTAACCGCGGCTACAGGATAATCTTTGTAGTTCCAACAAAGTTCTCAGCCGAAAAGCAGTCTCTCCTCCGCGCACTGGGAGCAGAGGTCATAAACACCCCCCGTGAAAAGGGAATGCTCGGAGCAGTAGCAAAGGCAGAGGAGATAAAGGCTCAGATACCCGGTTCGATATCGCTGGAGCAGTTCAAAAATCAGAGCAACCCACTTGCACACTATGAGACTACTGGAAAAGAAATATATGAAGCCCTTGACGGAAGGATAGACTACGTTGTGGCAGGTGCAGGCAGCGGCGGCACCTATACAGGCATACTCCGATATATCAAGGAGCGGGTACCTGCAGCAAAGGGCATACTTGCAGACCCGGTAGGCTCAACTATGGGCGGCGGAGAGCATTCAGACTACAACATCGAGGGCATAGGCAACGATTTCATTGCAGAGACTATGGATATGTCCCTTGTTGATGATGTAATAAAGGTAAACGATGAAGAGGCTTTCGGAACAGCGCGTCTTCTCGCAAAAAAAGAGGGGATAATCGCAGGCTCCTCCTCAGGAGCGGCCATGGCGGCAGTCCTCAGGCTTACAGAAAGCGGCGCAAAGGGCAATATAGTAACGGTATTCCCCGACCGCGGCGACCGCTATTTCAGTACAGGACTTTACGATTAGTCCGTTTGGGCGGATATTATCGGTCCGCAAACAAGAATGGAGGAGCATTATGACTTTACAGCAGCTTAAATACATACTTGCAATATCAGCAACAGGCTCAATGAACAAGGCGGCGGAGCAGCTCTATGTTTCACAGCCTTCCCTGACGTCATCTGTGCAGGAGCTTGAAAAGGAGATAGGCATAAAGATATTCAACCGCAGCGGCAGGGGAGTTACCCTTACCAACGACGGTGCTGAGTTCATACAGTATGCCCGTCAGGTGGTGGGACAGTTCGATGTCCTTGCGGAAAAATACATCAGCAGGGGAAATGTCAAGAAAAAGTTCGGAGTTTCCACCCAGCACTACTCCTTTGCTGTAAAGGCTTTCGTGGAAATGGTAAAGGAGTTTGATACCTCCGAATACGAATTCGCAGTCCGCGAGACCAAGACCGCAGAGGTCATAAGCGACGTGGCGACCATGCGCAGCGAGATAGGCATAATCTACCTGAACGACTTCAACCGCAAGTCCATAACCAAGCTTCTCCACTCCAACGGACTTGAGTTCCATACGCTGACAAAGTGCAGTCCTTTCGTTTACCTATGGAAAGGGCATCCTCTTGCAAAGGAGAAGAAGATAAACTTTGAGCAGCTTGCAGACTATCCCTGCCTTTCATTTGAGCAGGGCGACTACAGCACCTTCTACCTTGCGGAGGAGCTTCTCAGCACTGCCGACTATCAGCGTACCATCAAGGCAAACGACAGAGCGACAATGCTGAACCTGATGATAGGACTGAACGGATATACTCTCTGCTCGGGAATCATCTGCGAGGAGCTCAACGGCTCAGACTATATTGCAGTCCCCTTTGAGGACGATTCCGATGAGATAATGGAGATAGGCTATATCACGCTGAAAAATGTGATACTCAGCGAAATGGCGGAAATATATATAGACGAGATAAAAGCATACCTGAATATTGCATGAAACTTTCGTCAGAGTACTGACGTTTCACAGCATATAGGCTCAGGCTATGGTCCTGCATAGATGTCACGTATTGGACAGAACATACAGGCAGGTGTATAATTAAAACATACCAAAATGATAGGAGTAGTGCTATGTACGAAATAATATGGTTCGGACGGGGCGGACAGGGTGCGTTTACCGCTGCTAAGCTTCTCGGAGCAGCCTATACCCTGAATGATGACAGCTATGCTCTTGCATTTCCCTCATTCGGACCTGAGCGCCGTGGAGCTCCCGTAAGAGCATTCACCAAGCTCGATACAAGACCTGTTGTTGACAGAAGTCAGACCGAAAAGGCTGATTATATAGTTATACTTGACGATACTCTGTACAGTCCGCAGCTTCGTGAGCTGCTCAGGGACGGCGGAAAGATCATCATAAATTCCAGAAAGGACATTGACGAAGCGCTTACCTGTGACGGTGAGAAGATAGCCGAAGAGTTCAGACTCCCTACGGTCAATACCGTTATGCTGGGAGTTCTCGTCGGGGTTTCGGGAGTTGTTACGGCTGAAAATGCAGCTGAGGCAATAAAAGGCTATATGCCGCAGAAAATACAGGAACGAAATTTAAACGCGCTTCTCAGGGCAGTACGGGAGGTGGCGGAATGAGACCTCATATAAGAGAGAAAAAGAGCTTTGCATTTGACGAAGTTCCCAAAAATACGTCCTTTGAAGCAGGCTACCTCACCACGGTAAACAGCGGCTGGAGAAGTATCAGGCCTGTGGTTGACACCGGAAAATGTGTCGGCTGTGAACAGTGCTATCTTTATTGTCCGGACGGTGTTATCTCATTAAACAACGGAAAAGCGGTCATTGACTATGATTTCTGCAAGGGCTGTGGAATATGTGCTAAAATATGCAGGATAAAGGCAATAGAAACGGAGGCGGAGCGCAAATGAAAAAGTTTTTGTCAGGCAACGAGGCTTTTGCCGAGGGCATTCGCCTTGCTCGTCCCCAGGTAATATCTGCATACCCTATAACTCCTCAGACTATCGTTGTTGAGCGTCTTTCGGAAATGGTTGAGGACGGCAGCCTCAGTGCAGAATACGTACACGTAGAATCCGAGCATTCCGCTATGTCATGCGCTATAGGAGCAAGCGCCGCAGGTGCGAGAGCTTTTACGGCTACCTCGTCACAGGGACTTCTCTACATGGCTGAGTGCCTTTACTATGCTTCGGGCGGACGTTTCCCGATTGTTATGATGAATGCGGACCGCTCCACAGCTCTGCCGTGGAATATCTACGGTGATCAGCGTGACAGCCTTTCCCAGCTGGACAGCGGCTGGATACAGGCATATGCGGAGAATGCACAGGAAGCTCTCGACCTTGCGCTCATGAGCTACAGGATAGCTGAGGACAAGCGTGTCTCTACGCCATTCATGGCAAATCTTGACGGCTTTGTGCTGACTCATACCTATGAAACGGTGGATATACCCGAACGCGAGCAGGCTGACAGGTTCCTGCCGCCATATGAGACCGACAACCGCATAGATTTTGACAATCCCAGGAATATGGCTTTCTCGGCAGGACCCGATACGAATTACATCTTCAAGTACAAGGAGCACAAGGGCGTTCTTGCCGCACGTAAGGTCATTTCGGAGACGGAAAAGGAATTCGCAGATATATTCGGAAGGAAGTATACAGGTCTCACCGAGGATTACCTCACCGATGATGCTGAATATATCATCGTAACCCTCGGAAGTATAGCGGGACTTTGCCGCGAAACTGCGGATAAGCTGAGAAATAAGGGCGTAAAGGCAGGAGTTGTCCGTATACGCTACATGAGACCGTTCCCGAATGAGGAAACAGCAGAGGCACTGCGTAATGCAAAGGCTTATGCCGTTCTTGAAAAGGATATCAGCTTCGGAAATGAGGGAACTGTTTTCACAAACGTGAATTCTGCACTGAAAAAGGCGGGAGTGACCGTTAAGGGCTATAATTTCATCGGCGGACTTGGCGGAAGGAATATTTCGCCTGCCGATATTGAAAAAATATACACTGACATTGAAAAAGGCACGGAAAGCGTGAATTTTATAGGCATAGGAGGCGAGGACAATGGCAAATAAGGCTGCCGAAAGCATATCCCGTGAGGAATTCTTCTATGGTCACAAGGCATGTGCAGGCTGCGGCGGAAGTCTTGCAGTAAGAGCTGCACTCAAGGTCCTCGGACCCAATGCTGTATCTGTTCTTCCCGCAGGCTGTATGTCAGCGGTCGGCTTCAATTTCCCCCAGCTCTGCTTCTCCAACAACTCAATAATCTCCACCTTTGCAGGTACAGCTTCAATGCTTACCGGAGTTGAAGCCGGTCTCCGCGCCAGAGGGATAAAGGATTTCACAGCAGTTGGCTTTGCAGGTGACGGAGGTACTGCGGACATTGGTATACAGGCTCTTTCGGGAGCTATCGACCGCAACGACAACATCATCTATATCTGCTACGACAATGAAGCCTATATGAATACGGGCATACAGAAAAGCGGTCTTACGCCATTCGGCGCCAGGACCACAACTACTCCCGCAGGCTCGAACATACACGGAAATATCCGTCCAAAGAAGAATATGTTCGAGATAGTTGCCGCCCACGATATACCTTATGCTGCAACAGCGAGTGTCGGATACATCTACGACTTCATACAGAAGGTTCAGAAGGCTTCAAAAATACAGGGTACCAAATATATCCATGTTATCGCCCCATGTCCAACAGGCTGGGGAATTGCTCCCGACGAGACTGTTGATATCGCAAAGGAGGTAGTCGACTGCGGACTGTGGTATCTCGCAGAGTACGAAAACGGTGGATTCAGGCTCAATCACAGGCCGAAGGAGTTCACAGGCGTTGAGGAATACATTAGAAAGCAGGGACGCTTCAGACACCTGACCGCTGATGATATACAGATAATAACAGCTTCACGTGACAAAAAGTGGGAGTTTATCAGCCAAAACTTTGCAATATGATGATTATGTATCATACTCCTTAAATAAAAGGGAACCGCCTGATCGGGAATATTTCCGAAGATCAGGCGGTTTTCACATTAAAGAGGACGAAAGGTCATTTGGTTTTCTGTTGCTTTATCATTGAAGTACGGAGCGGAATCTTTTCATAGCTTCTATTGTGTTCTCCTTGTTGTTGAATGCAGTCAGTCTGAACCATTTGTTTCCGTTTTCACCAAAGCCTGCACCGGGAGTTCCCACAACGCCTGCCTTTTCGAGGAGAAAATCGAAGAACTGCCAGCTGTCCATACCGAAGAGGCACTCGAACCATATGTAAGGTGAATTTATGCCGCCTGTATACCGTATACCCAGGTCGTTCATGGTATCGGCGATTATCTTTGCATTCTCCATGTAATGAGCTATCATGGCTTTTGCTTCTGCCATGCCTGCTTCGCTGAAAACAGCTGCGGCTGCACGCTGTACGATGTAAGGAACGCCGTTGAATTTTGTGCACTGGCGGCGGTTCCACATTTTGTTGAGACTCATTGCTCTGCCGTCACCTGAAACGGACTTTATCGCTTTCGGAACAACTGTATATCCGCAGCGTGTACCAGTAAATCCGGCAGTTTTTGATAGTGAGCAGAATTCGACCGCGCATTTCTCCGCGCCCTCGATCTCGTAGATGCTGTGCGGAAGTACGGAGTCAGAGATAAAGCACTCGTAAGCCGAATCAAATAGGATAACGGCGTCGTTTTCAAGGGCATAGTCCACCCATTCGCGAAGCTGCTCCCTGTTATAGCAGGCGCCTGTGGGATTGTTTGGGGAGCAGATATAGATTATATCTGCATGAATGCTTTTATCGGGCATGGGGAGAAAGTCGTTCTCTGCTGTTCCGTTTATAAATACTATATTTCTTCCGTTCATGGTATTGGTATCAACGTAAACCGGATAGACAGGGTCGGGTATCATCACGGTGTTGTCCTTTGAGAAAAGGTCAGTGATATTTCCCGTGTCGGATTTGGCTCCGTCTGATACGAATATCTCATCGGTGTCCAGCTCAACGCCGAAGCTTCTGTAATGTCCTGCTACCGCCTCGCGCAAGAAGTCGTAGCCCTGTTCCGGGCCGTATCCGCGGAAACTTTCGGCTTTTCCCATTTCATCAGCTGCCGAATGCATAGCCTGCACAACAGTCTTTCCGAGTGGGAGGGTAACATCGCCGATACCAAGGCGTATTACAGATCTGTCAGGCTCTTTCTGCTGAAACGCCGAAACACGTTTAGCTACCTCGCTGAAGAGGTAGCTTTCCTTTAACTCTAAAAAATTTTCATTGAATTTAGCCATTGTAATACTCTCCGTCAAATGTAAATTCTGCGGGTCCTGTCATGTAGATATGACCGTCCTCCGCGTTCCATTCTATAATAAGCTGACCGCCAAGCAGATCCACAGTTACCGGTTCCCGCGGACTTATACCGTTAAGACAGGCTGCTGCAACAGTTGCGCATGTACCTGTACCGCATGCAAGTGTTTCTCCTGTTCCTCGCTCCCATACTCTCATTTTCAGATGTGTAGGGGAGAGGACGTTCACGAACTCAATATTTGCCTTGTGCGGAAAATGAATGTCCTGTTCGAAGATCCTGCCGTATTTTTCCACGTCAAATACGCTTACGTCATCGTCGATGAACGTGACCGCATGTGGGTTTCCCATTGAAACGCAGGTGAATGTGAACTCACTGCCGGCTGCTTTAAGTAAAAGGTCTGTAACGGGGGAAGAAACTGATTTCACAGGTATCTCAGCAGCTTTTGTTATCGGGGCTCCCATATCAACTGTAAGAGTACGGGCAATGTCGTTTTCATCGGCATTAACTGTTATCAGCTTCGTGCCTGCAAGGGTCTCAACGGCTATCTGCCTCTTGTGTATAATGTCTCTGTCATAGACGTATTTTGCCACACAGCGTATGGCGTTCCCGCACATCTCCGATTCGCTGCCGTCGGGATTGAACATACGCATTTTACAGTCGGCGATGTTGCTTGGACATATGAGCACAAGTCCGTCAGAGCCTATGCCGAAGTGGCGGTCACTGACTGCGCAGGCAAGCTGCTGAGGGGAGCTTACGCTCTCCTCAAAGCAGTTTATGTATACATAATCGTTGCCGCAACCATGCATTTTAGTGAATCTCATTTTATCACACTCCGAAAAGAAGCTTGTCATATGCCGGGAACGGCCAGTATGTTTCAGATGTCACAACTTCAGCCTTGTCAGCGGCGCTGCGGAGCTTATCCATAGCAGGAAGCATAGTGTCGCGGACGAACTCCGAAGCCTTGATAATATCGGTTATACCCTTGAATTTTGCAACCGCTGCCTCGAGCTCGGTAGTAGCAGCGTCCATATCGTCGATAAGCTCTGAAAGCTGAGTAACAAGCTTTGTCTCGTACTTGCAGGCAACCTTGGAAACGCTCTTCTTTACTGACACTGCACTTGCAGTATCAGCTGCAAATTTAGCAACTGCAGGGATTATCTCCTTACGTGCCATGTCTGTCATTGTAACAGCCTCGATGTTTACTGTCTTGATGTAGTTTTCAAGCATGATATCGCAGCGTGAGAATATCTCGGCTTCGGTGAAGATACCATGGGATGTGAGCATCTCAACATTCTTCTTGTCGCAGATGTGTGGCATAGCGTCAGCAGTGGTCTTATAGTTGCAGAGACCACGCTTCTCAGCTTCTTTTATCCACTTGTCATCGTAGCCGTTGCCGTTGAAGATTATACGCTTGTGATCCTTGATTGTCTTCTTGATAAGGTCGTGGAGAGCCTTGTTGAAGTCCTTAACCTTTTCAAGCTTGTCTGCAAACTGCTTCAGTTCCTCTGCAACAGCAGCGTTGAGGTGAATGTTAGCGCAGGAGATGCTGTTGGAAGAACCAAGCATACGGAACTCAAATTTATTACCTGTAAATGCGAATGGGGAAGTTCTGTTACGGTCAGTGGAATCCTTGCTGAACTTAGGCAGAACATCAACGCCAAGCTGCATTTTTTCCTTTTTTGTACCGCCGTATGGCTTATCAGCCTCGATAGCGTCCAGAACTGCGGTGAGTTCATCTCCGAGGAATATTGAGATAACGGCAGGAGGAGCTTCGTTAGCACCAAGTCTGTGGTCGTTGCCCGCGGTTGCAACGGACAATCTCAGAAGATCCTGGTAATCGTCAACAGCCTTGATAACAGCTGCAAGGAACAGCAGGAACTGTGCGTTCTCAGCAGGTGTCTCACCGGGAGAGAGGAGGTTCTCGCCCTGATCTGTTGAGATAGACCAGTTGTTGTGCTTACCGGAGCCGTTTACGCCAGCGAAGGGCTTCTCATGAAGGAGGCAAACCAGATTGTGACGGAGAGCCACTTTCTGCATTACTTCCATAGTAAGCTGGTTGTGGTCAGCTGCGATATTTGTTGTATCGTAAATAGGAGCAAGCTCATGCTGTGCAGGTGCAACCTCGTTATGTTTTGTCTTTGCAAGGATACCAAGCTTCCATAGCTCCTTGTCAAGGTCAGCCATGTACTCTGCTACTCTTGGCTTGATAGAACCGAAGTAATGGTCGTCCATTTCCTGTCCCTTAGGAGGCATAGCTCCGAACAGTGTACGACCTGTCATGATAAGGTCTTTTCTCTTCTTCCACATATCACGGTCAACAAGGAAGTATTCCTGCTCTGGACCAACGGAAGTCTTTACACTCTTTACGCTTGTGTTTCCGAAAAGCTTTAAGATACGCAGAGCCTGTTTGTTGAGAGCTTCCATAGAACGCAGGAGAGGTACCTTCTTATCAAGTGCTTCTCCTGTGTATGAGCAGAAAGCAGTAGGAATGTACAGTGTACCGTCCTTGATGAAAGCGTATGAAGTAGGATCCCAGGCCGTATAGCCTCTTGCCTCGAATGTAGCACGAAGACCACCGGATGGGAATGATGAAGCGTCAGGCTCGCCCTTTACAAGCTCCTTGCCTGAGAATTCCATGATAACGCGTCCGTCAGGTGCAGGGCTGATGAAGCTGTCGTGCTTCTCAGCTGTAACGCCTGTCATTGGCTGGAACCAGTGTGTGTAATGAGTTGCACCTTTTTCAACTGCCCATTCCTTCATAGCAGCAGCAACTGCATTTGCAACTGAAATATCAAGGGGAGTACCCTTGTCAATTGTTCTCTTGAGTGAACGGTATACCTTTTCTGAAAGTGTAGCTTTCATTATCCTGTCGTCAAATACCATTGAACCAAAATATTCTGTTACCTTTTCCATTTTTATTTCCTCCTTGATTTATGCATTTGGCCGTTAGTTTTCAGCTAATGGCTGCTTTTATAAAGTCCGCAAACAGCTTATGCGGTTTATTGGGTCTTGATTTGAATTCCGGATGGAACTGAACTCCTACGAACCATGGGTGGTCCGGCAGTTCGACTATCTCAACAAGCTTTTCATCAGGCGAAAGGCCTGCGATGTGAAGCCCGTTCGAGGTAAGCGTTTTCCGGTATGCATTGTTGAACTCATAGCGGTGGCGGTGACGCTCGTATATGAGCTCCTCACCGTAAATTACACGGCATTTTGAGTTCTCGCTGAGTTTGCAGGGATAAAGTCCGAGACGCATTGTGCCGCCCTTCTGATCGATATTTCTCTGTTCGTCCATTATGTCGATAACAGGATAGGGTGTATCGCCGAATTCGGCGGAGTTTGCACCGTTAAGGCCGCATACGTTGCGCGCAAATTCAATGACTGACATCTGCATACCGAGACAGATACCGAAGAAAGGCACCTTGTTCTCCCGGGCATAGCGTATAGTTTCGATCATGCCCTCAACTCCTCTGTGACCGAAGCCGCCCGGAACTATCAGACCGCTGCAATCCGCGAAGATATCAGCGGCATTTTCGGCTGTGACCTCCTCGGAGTCTATCCATTTTATATCCACAGCCGCATCATTTACGATACCACCGTGACGGAGCGCCTCTGCTACCGATAAGTAAGCATCGTGGAGCTCAACGTATTTTCCTACAAGTCCTATTGTTACTTTTTTGTGAGCGTTTTCAGCCCTGTGTACCATTTCCGTCCACTCGGTCAGGTCTGGAACATTGTCTGCGATACCGAGGTGCCGGCATACCGAGTGAGCAAGTCCCTCGTCTTCGAGCCACAGCGGAACTTCATAAAGAGACGGAGCTGTAAGATTCTGTATAACGTCCTCCTTGCGGATATTGCAGAACAGCGCGATCTTCTCAGCCATATCATCTGGTATCCGCTTTTCTGTACGGCAGACTATTATATCAGGCTGTATGCCTATTGAGAGAAGCTCCTTTGTGGAATGCTGTGTGGGTTTGGATTTGAGCTCCTCAGAGCCTGCGATGTATGGCACAAGAGTAACGTGAATGTAGCACACATTCTCACGACCCTGTTCTGTACCTACCTGACGGATAGCCTCAAGGAAGGGCGTGGACTCAATATCTCCTACAGTGCCGCCTATCTCTGTGATAACCACGTCTGCATTTGCTTCATTGGCCGCGCTGTAGACTCTGTCCTTAATCTCGTTGGTGATATGCGGTATCACCTGAACAGTACCGCCAAGGTAATCGCCGCGGCGTTCCTTCGTGATGACGTTCCAGTATATCTTGCCTGTTGTGACATTAGAGTGTACTGAAAGATTTTCGTCAACGAAGCGCTCATAGTGACCAAGGTCAAGATCGGTCTCGGCGCCGTCATCGGTAACGAAGACCTCACCGTGCTGAAAAGGGGACATAGTTCCCGGATCAACATTGATATAGGGATCGAACTTCTGAATGGTGACCTTATAGCCGCGCTGCTTGAGAAGTCTTCCCAGTGAAGCTGCCGTGATACCTTTGCCGAGTCCCGAAACGACTCCGCCTGTAACAAAAATGAACTTTGACATTTGCATATGCTCCTTGAAATACATTTATGATAAAGGCAGTCTGCGGAGTATGGGAGATTTAAGGTTTAATAAAATATCCGCAGACGCCCTTGTCAGCTTATGCTTTTTCCCACTCTGCCGAATCGTGGAGTGCGTTGTAACCTTCTTCGCCTGTACGTATCTTGATTACGTTCTCGATGTCATAGATGAACATCTTACCGTCACCGTAGTTGCCTGTGTAAAGAGCTGCCTTTGCTGCTGCAACAACCTTGTCAACAGGAACTGCACATACGGCGATCTCAGCTTTTACCTTTGGCAGCAGATTCATTTCAACCGTAGTACCACGATAGTAGTTTGTCTGTCCGTTCTGCATTCCGCAGCCGAGAACATTGGTTACTGTGATACCCTTTACGTCGATAGCTTCCATAGCTTCAATGAACTGTTGGAGCTTCTGCTGTTTGAATATTACTACGATGTTTGTGAGCTTTGTTGCGCCGTCAGGTGAAGGAACTGAGTAGTTCTCAACTTCAACTGCCTTGTCAACTGGAACAGCAGGTGTTCCGG
>JAEEGL012010536.1_pt1 | contig 14104 bp, 5 predicted proteins | sample 9134231 | NCBI WGS metagenome assembly JAEEGL01 (sample SAMN16246548, study PRJNA631951) | gut metagenome | biome: gut microbiome; feature: rumen; material: fiber-attached | host: Bos | place: Iran: Karaj | collected 2018-10 | reverse complement strand
TGATAATCTGTTAAATCTTTTTGTAATGATTCTATTACATATTGTTCTGAATATGATACATTTGAAAATTTTAATTTTAGGTAATTTGATTCTAAATTTTTTTCTTTTTTTGGATTACTTATATATGAATTTATTTCATTTATTGATGAATTTAATTCGTTTATTTTTATTTTTTGGGATTCTACATTTTTTTTCTCTGACAATAATTCTTTTTCTAATTTTGATATTTTTTGATTTATTTGATTTGTTTCTTTTTTATTATTATCAATTGAATTTTCGAAATTTTTTATGGTTGTGTTTTTTTCTTTGAGTAATTTTTTTATTTTTGATATTTCTTCTGAAATTTCTTCATGATTTTGATTTATATTTATAAATAAGTTATTATTATTATCATCTGATAATGAAAGATATGAAGGGAAACTTTGGTTTTGAAATTCTATTGGAATTGTTAATTGATTTTGTTGTTCTTTTTTGATATTTGAATAATTTATTCTTGGTTTTTCCTCAATTGTATTCATTATCAGGAATTTAAAAATTTAAATTAAAATTATTATTGGAGAAAAAGTTTATATTATTCTAATTTTTTAATTTCCAATTTCAAGGAGATGAAATGATAATAAATGATAATATTAAAAAAAAATATATAAGATAAAAAATTTATTCTATATTAAATTATCAAAAAACATTAAATCAAATTAAAAAAATATTCAAACTATTATTTTATTTTAAATAATATTACTATTTCAATAAATACTAAAAAATTTATATTAATTATTATATTTGAAAAAAATATTAAATTAAACAAAGTAAATTTTATTATATTAACTATTAATTATTTTATCATGATTATAATTCAAGATTTATATTATTATATAGTATTTAAAATTGTATCTTAATTTTTATATACTTTTTTATTAATAATAAAAAAATTAATTAAAATATTTGAATTAAAAAAAAACAAAAAAAAACAAAAAATAAAACAATTTAAATATATACAAAATACAAAAATTAAATAGTATAAAAAAATTTAAATATCTTTCCCACTTTTAGGTTTTTGATTAAAAGGCATTCCCATTCCTCCATTTTTAATAGAAGAATCATACATATTAGTAAAAATTCCAGTAAATTTTTTAAATCTATTTGGATTATCTTTATACAACTTAGAATAATCTTCATTAAAATTAGTATTAAAAGTCATAGTCAAATCACTATATTCAACAAGTCCTTTTTTTCTATTATGAATATTAGGATTAGTAATTTTTCCACTACTAATATTAACATTTTTAACAGGAACAAAATTAATAATATTATATTGTTCATTAGAAACATTATTCATAGTATCATAACCACTTTTTGGAACCCAACCTTTTTTAGTTTCAGTTTGAATAGAAAAATCACTTTTCATTTTTAAAAAACTTTTATCTTCTTCAATTTTATTAATTTTAGGTACTTTAATTGCAATATGATCAGTTTTTAATGAATAAGCTCTATAATCTTCAATATTTTTATTATTATAAAAAGGTGGAAAATAATATCTTGTAAATTGTTGTTTTTTTGGTAATGTTTCATAAGAATTAATTCTTGCTATTGTTCCCAATGCCCATTTTTTATTTGGAATTTGAGTTTTAAAATGAGAAGGATGTTTTATATCAAATGGTATATATAAATTTCTTTTTTTTATTTGTTTTATTATGTCTTTTGAGTAAAAGTTTTTTACAATATTATCTGGATTTATTCCTGTATCTGCTATCATTATTGGAGGAAAACGACGATATTCTAATACTGGATGATGTGTTGGAAAATATTGAGGTGATTCTAATTTTGGTAAATTTTTTGGACGGAAGAAATTTGTTGATGTTTTTGAATATGTTTTTGACATGTTTTATGTTATATTTTTTTTTTATTTTTTTTTATTTTTTATTTTTTTTATTTTTTTGTTTGATTTTTTTATTTTTTTATTTAAAGTTTTTTTTAATAATTGAAATTTAAATTTAAATATTAATGAATGGTGATTTAGATGATAATGATATGTCTAATTCGAATTTATTATATGAAAATATTCCTTGTTTTAAAGAAGAAACTAATTTTGTTGAATTAATGATAAAAATTAAAAAATTATTAAGAGAAACTAAAGAACATGAATGGAGAGAACATGTTCAAGCAATAAATTATCTTAGAAGACTTAGAAAATATGAAAAAGAAATTTTTGATAGAGTAATGTATGATTTAAATATATTTGAAATTATTTTATCATATTTAAATTCAGTAAGAACTACTTTAAGTAAAATTACTTTAGTTTTTATAAAAGAACTTTTTTCAGAATATGAATTTGAATATAATGATAATGATGAACAAATTGAGTTAATAAAATTTATTAAATTTATTACGCCAAAATTAATTCTAAAAGCAAATTCAGAAAAATCTTTTTTAAAAGATGAGGCAATAAATTGTTTAAATAATTTAAGTAAAAATATGACTTATGGAGATACTTTAATTGCTCTAATAAAAGTTTGCATTACTAATAATGGAAATAGTATTTGTGAGTTATCTTTTAATTTTATTCAAGAACTTTTAAAAAATTTTGATATTAATTATTTAATATATTTTGATTATTGGGATGAATTTTTTGAAATTTTGATTAAAATACTTAAAATGAAAAAGGAACCTTATATGAAGAAATCTATTTTATTAATTAATTCTTTAGAAAATTTAATTGGAAAAGATAAATTTGAAAATATTATAAATAATAATTGTAATGAGGAGGAAAAAGAATTTATTTTAAAATCAATTAATATTTGTTATTCAAAGTCATTTAACTTAAAAAATGAAAAAAGTAAAGATAAAAAAATTGGTGATTTAATCAAAGAACAAAGAAATCAGATTAAAAAACAATCATCCAAAGAAATAGAAATAAAAGTTCTTGTTCCAAAAAATAATTAAATCTTAATAATAAAAAAATTATAATTAAATTTCAATTTAAAATTTTATTAATTATAATAATTTATTTTTTTTGGCCTTTCATTTTTATATATTAAAAATAGTTTATGAAAAATAATTATTTTATTTAATTAAATTATTATATTTTGTTAATTCAAAAAATAGAATAAATTAAACTTTATAAATTATAATTTGATTAAATGATTATAAAATAGTTTGTAAAATATTTTAATTATCGTAATCTATACCAGTTTTAAATTTGCAATAATTTAAAAAAATTTGAGTTTTTTCTTTTAATTCTATATTTTTAGTTCCGTTTAAAATTAATTTAAATTGTTTTAATGCTATATATTCATTTTTGTATAAAAAATATTTTCTAACAGTATTTTTAAATAATAAATAATAATATAAATAATTTAAAGAATCTGAATTAATTAGATAATATTTTTTGAATAAGATAATATTTTCAAAATAATTGATAATTTCTTTAATTATATAAAATTTTTCATCATTATAAGATATATTGTTTTTAATTAATATATCCCATATATCATTAAGAAAAATCAAAATTTTTAATTGAAGAATTGGAATATTAAAAATTTTATTTATAATTCCAATTGTATACATATTGTGTTTTATTATAAATAAAAAATACGTCAAATAAGCTTTATTAATTTTCATTTTATTTAAATGAATTAAATCACATATAACTATAAAAGTTGAAACAATAGTTTCCATTGGATATGTTAAATGATTGCATATATATAATAATATAAATAATAATTTATTTAAAAATTGAATATCATTATCATAAGTTTTTATTAAACTAAAAAATTCTAATTCATTTAAACAAATTATATTATTATTTTTAATTCTCAAAATTATATTCCTATTTATTTCTTCATTTAAAGAAAATAATATTGATTGTTTATTAAAAGGAATTGATTTATAAAATATTGCCATAAATGCTTCATATTGTTTTTTTACTGATTCAAAATTCATATCCGTTTTTTTAAATTTAAAATTAAATTTTATTAAATCTTCTTTATCTAATAATTCATAAGCTAATGAATAATTTAAAAATTTATTGAGTATTGATTTTCTATTTTCAAATATTGTATTATCTTTTTTAATAAGAGATAAAAATAGAATATGTTTAATATCAAAAATACCATTAAACATATCCCTTTCAATTATATCAATTATATATTTTCTTTGAAGAGGATTATATATTTGTTTTAAGAATTTATATCTTTGTTTATTTGAATAATCTACAATTATTTTATCTAATTCATTTTTTGATTTATTATATAATATAACTGAAAGCCATTCAGCAATAATAAAATTAAAAACTTTATTATTTGTATTATATTCTTCATGATATTTTTGAATAAAGATATCTATATTCCATGTATCAATATAATTTTTTCCTGAAATCTTACTTAAATATACCAATAAATAGTTATATGTAATTGAATCTACTTTTCGAATTAAATATGTTTTCATATACTTAATTATTGCCTCATCTATATTTTGTTCATTTTTAAAAAAATGTATTGCAGTATATATTGAATTTAAAATATTTTCATTTTCAATCTCTGTTGATTTATTTGTAATAAATTTCAATTGTTTATTTTTTAATTCTACATCTAGTATATATGGTTTTCTAATGCTTGGACGAAATTCATTTAATGAATCATAAGGATAAATAGTACTTATACTAAATGGAACTATATTATATAAACTATCATAAACAGGTTCACAATTGGGCTCACATAAATTAGGCTCTAGTTTTCGTATCATTTAAAGTATTAAATTATTTCAGAGTTTTATTTAAAATAGTTTTATTATATAATTGATTTTTATAATATGTAATTTTAATATATTATTGAAATATTAAAATAATAAAGATATTATTCTTTTATACATTTTGTGAAATCTCCCAAATTTTTTATTTTTTATTTGTATAATAAATTTTAATTGTGTTTTATTATTAAAGTAAAAAATTAATAATAATTTATATTTATATTATATAATTAAATAAATGAATATTTCATTTTTCATCTATTTATTTATATTGTATTTAATATCAAAATCAAATGAACAACAAGAAATAACAAAAATTGAAATAAATAAAACAATAAATGGTGAATTATCTAAAAACAAATTTGCATATTATTCATTAGAAATAATAAAAGATGCAACACATCCAGAAGATTATTTAATAATAAAATTAGAACATAATTCAAATGAAATTTTTTCAGATCCAAATATGTATATATCAGATACAGAAAAATATCCTTCACCCCAAAATTTTAATTGGTCATGTACAAAATATGGTAATGATATAATTACAATACATAACTCATATATTAAAAAAGGGAAAATTTTTTATATATCAGTAACATGTGATAATAAATGTGTTTATACTTTAACAATAAATATAAATCATATTATATCAATAACTCCTCAAAAAATATTTTCATTTAAGATAAATAAAGGAAATTCAATGTTATTTAATTTCAAAACAAAATCAACTGAATATGAACATTTATCATTACAATTTTTATCACAAGATTTATCACCTTATATAATTTATATATCAAATAATGATCAACCTTCATCTTCAAATACATTTAAACTACGTCCAGCTTGGATAAATGGTTATATTTTTGATATAAGAAAAAATGATACTAAATCATATTGTATTAATTGTGAATATAAAATTTTAATTCAAGCACCAAAATATGATGCTAGTATTAGATTGTTATTTTCTTATTTTGAAAATGATATTATTATTCCTCATCATCTTCAAATTTTTGATTCTATTGTAGATAAACATGTTAAATGTTATAAATCACCTATGAATGATAAAGAAGAAATAGATTCTTTTGTTCTTTCAATTACTTTATTTACTGGAAGTTTATTTTTGAGAGAATATGGTTTTATTGATAATATAGAAAAGAAATATGAAAGTTTAAATGATGATAATAGTCATCATATTATAACTGAAAAATTAATTGTTTTTCCAAAAGAAAAAATGAAAAAATTTAAAGAAATACAAAAAGATCTTCCATATTATAATGATTCATATTTTCATTATTGTTTAAAAGTTGATAATGAATGTAATGATGCATCATTTTTATTAGGAGGATATTTTTCAAATGATACTGAAAAATATCAAAAATTAAATATGTTAATGATAGGAAAAAGTGTTAAAGGTTATTTACCAAAAAATCAAGCAACTAAATATAAAATATTAGATTTATCAAGTGATTCTGATATTTCTTTAAATATAGATATAAGAGTTGGAAATCCAATTTTTTATGCATATTTCAATGAAAATTCTCTTAAAAATAATCCAATTATAAATAAAGAATATATTAATAATTTAATAAAAGAAAATAAAATTCTTTTTAGTACAAAAACTTTAAATGGTGCATCAATTAGAATTTTAAATCAAGATAATATATGTCATAAAGAAAAAAAAGGAATAGTAACTGAAGTAGAAAAATTAAATTGTGCAATTTATGCAATAGTATATTGTGAAAATGAAGAAAATATAGCATGTCAATATAGAATTACTGCAGTAAATAGAAAAAGTTCTTCTTATATAATCCCTAAAACATTATATTATGGGTCTCTTATGAAAGAAGAAAAAGATTCTTATAATTTTGGTATTTATGATGAAAATATTGAAAGTGTTACTATTGTTTTAAATACTTTAACTGGTAATACTTTTTTAAATGTTAGTGTTTATGCTACTAATAAAAAAGAAGTTATTAAGTATTCAAAAAAAGGTGAAATTTTTGAACCTTTGAGTTTAACTATTACAGATAAAGATTTAAAATCAGATGAAGGGATTCAAAATAATTTTGATATTAATATTATTTCTTCTATTTATTCTACATATTCTATTTATTATTATACAACTAATAAAAAATTAAATAAAAAAGATTATCAAATTAAGGAAATTGATTTAATAAGTGAAAAAAGTAGATTTATTCTGGATAATATATCTAAACGACACTTTTTTATTGTTTATATGTTTGAAATTAATGAAATTCATATAAAAAATAATGAAGATTTAATTATTTCATTATCAAAAGCAAGTAGTGAAGATTTTTATTTATATTTATTTGATAAATTTAGTGAATTTGAATATAGTAAAGATAAAGAAACTAAAATAATTACTATAAATGGATTTAAAGCCAAAAATGATTATAATAATATGATTGTAATTGAAAATTCAAATAAATTATTCAGAGTTGGTAAATATTATTTATTTGCTGTTAGAAAATATTATCCTGAAAATAAAAAAACTAATATTATTCAATATGATAATATATTTCTACGAGTTTCAATGAAGAGTACACAATTAATTTTATCAGAATCTTTAATTCAAACAGAAATTTTCTATACAAATTATGATTATCAAAGATATTTATATAAACATATATTAGATTATCCATTTTCATTATCAATAAATTTATATTATGGAAAAATTGATATATATATTGATTTTAAAGAAATATCAAATGAAAGAATAAAAAATATTCAAAATGAACAGTTTTATTTAAAACATTTTAATATTGAAAAATATGATTATATAAAAATATCATATGAAACATTAATGGAAAAATGTAAAGCAAATTGTATAATTAGTATTTTAATTAAAAAAGTAGGAACTCAAAATGCAAAATATGATATAATAGCATATAGTAAATCAGATACTCCAATATTATTAAATCAAGGGAAATTAATAAGAAATGAAATACATATTGATGAAGAACATAAATATATAATAAAAGATATACCAAAAGAAAATGATGGTAAAGTAATGATTAAATTTCAAAAAGGAGAAGGAAAAATATATATGACATACTATTGTAAAGAAAATGAAGAAAATGAAGAAAAAATTAAAAAAGAATATCCAATATGGTATGCAGAAAATTCTCATTATGGTCAATTTTTAAAAATTCCATCAATAGATTTATTAAAAGAAGAATATAGTAATTGTTTTTATCAAATAAATATAATTGGAATTGAAACATCAATTTTTAAAGAAATAGAATATACAATAATATATAATTACAATGCAGATGAAATAACATTAAATAACCCAATAAAATCACATGTTAAACAAGGAGAAATTCAATATTTTACATTTTCAATTAGTAGAGAAGATAAACATTTATATGTATCTTTATATTGTACAGATGGTGATGCAGATTTATATATGAATTATGGTAAAGATTTACCAACATTAGATGATTATGATTGGTATTCTTCAAATCCTCAATTTGATTATATTTCAATTGATAAAAATGAAAATTATTTTGTTTCAAATGGTTTAAGTGATATTGGTGGTATTTATACTGTTATGGTTTATGGTTATACTGAAAGTTCTTTTTCAATTTTTGTTACTACTCATCCTAAAAAAATTATTACTTTAAAAAGTAATCAACCTTCAATTTGTAAAAGTAAAGGAAAAAATATGATTGATTGTTATTTTAGATTTGATGATTTAATTCAATCTACTCAAATTAATGATATTGATATTGTTTTTAATACTAATTTTTTTTATGGTTTTGGAGATATTTATGTTAATTTAATTGATAATTCTGAAGATGATGTTATTGATAAATTTCCTTCTAAAATGAAACATGATTATTCAAATACTGAAAGAAATAAAATGAACTTTTTAAAAATTCATATTGATAAAAATAATACGAAATTAAAATTAAATTCTATTTTATTAATTGGTGTTAATTGTATAGAAGAATGTTTTTTTGAAATAAATACTGCAATTTTAGTAAAAAATAGAAAATATTATTATTTAGACCAAAATAGGCAAAATTTATTTTATTTTGAAGAAAATAAAGAACCATACACATTAATATTTTATTTAACTAAAGATATAAATATAACATATGAATTATCATCATATACAGGAGAAGCAGAAATTTTAATATATCAAAATATAACAACATTTAATAAAACAACAAAGGAATTTGAATATGAATATATTCACATAGCATCAACTAAATTAACAAATAAAAACTCATATTTTAATTCAATATATAATAATACAAAAAATGTAAATCAAAATTTGTATTTTAAAATAACTCCAAAATCAAATATAGGATTTTATATTCAATTAAATTATGAATCTCAATGGACAAGAGTACCAATTGGGAAAGAAATAACATATCAAATAACAAAAGACCAATTTAATGGTTATTTTGATTTATTTCCAGAATATAATTCAGTAATTATATCAATTAAATGTAATGATGATGATGTAAAAGGATCAATTTATGCTACATTAAATATATATCAGAGAAATATTGGTAATACAGAAGGTAAAAATAATCCTTTTAATTTTTTAATTCCTAATCCTGACAATGCTTTTTATAAAGGAAAAACTGATCCAATATTTAATACTGCTAGTATTAGAATTAAAGGAATTACAAATGATTATATAGGTAAAGATAGAAATGTTAGAGTTTTATTTAGTGTTTATATTAAATCTAATTATACTATAGAAAAATCTCTTTCTGTTATTATTTCACCTAATGTTAATTTTTATAAAAGAATTGATATTTCTCCTTTAAGAATTTATTATTCTTCTGAAAATATTACCGAGAATGAAAAATCAATTTATGAATTAAAAAAAATAAAAAAGAATGATGATATGTTTGTTATTGAGTTATCTCCTTGTAAAGGAAAAATTGAAGCATCAATTACAGATAAATTACAATATTATTTTAAATATGAAGAAGATGAAAATAAGAAAAATATAAGAATTATAAATCCAAATAGATATATTCTATTATCACTTAATATGACTTCTGAAAATTATTATCTTCATGTTAAAGGAATTCAAGATGAAAAAGATTTAAAATGTTCATTAAATAAGAAAAAATGTGTAACTGAAGTGAATTATATGTTATATTATTATACAACAAATAATAAAAACTTTTATGCAACAAATAAAAAAGCATATTTAAAATCATCAAAAAATGGAATAGGAAAAATAAAATTAGAAATGAATAATCTAAATAAAAAAGATATTTATGGTAGAGTATCCCAAATAAATGAGATTCATTATAAATTATTTATTTCTACTTCACCTAATGATTATTCTAAAATGGATTCTTTATGTTATTTATCTAAAATGTCTTCTTTACCAAATGGTGTTAAACATAATATAACAAAAAATGTAATTTATATTTCTGGACTTAAAAATGGAGAAATATATTATATTAATGTTTTAATTGAAAATCCTGATACTGGAGAATTATTTATTTTTAATCCAATTATTGTTGAAGTTGATTCTTTTAATATCTTATTAGTTACAATTGCTATTTTAATTATTGTACTTTTAGTTATTGGAATAATTTATTATCAAAGAAAATATTTTATGGCTGAAAAAATTATTGAATATGAAAGGGCTGATATTATGAATATGGCAAGAATTCCTCAAATTCAAAGTGTTACTGAAATGGCTAATATTATTAAAAATAAAGAAAATGAAAAACAAAAAGAAAAATATACAAAATTAACTGATAGTGATAATAAAATATAATGATAAGATTTTTAATTTATAATTAAATATTATTTTTAATATTTTATAATAATATTGTTTTTAAATTAATTAATTATAAATAATTAAGTAATATTTAATATGTATATCCCCAGTAAAAAAAAAGATGATTTTTTCCTTAAATTAAATAATACAAATGAAATTGAAGAAGAAATAAATAAAATATACAATGAAGAATATAATGAAAATTATGAAGAAATTTTATTAAAAACAGACAGTGATTTTATGAGATATATTAGAGAAAGTGTGAAAATTTCTTTAGAAGAAAAATATCCAAATGAAGCATTTGATAATGAGATTTTTAGAAAAATTATAAAAACAACAGAAAAAAATTTATATTTAAGAAATTATTTAATTGATAAAGAAAATTTAATAAATACTTTAAAAATAAAAAATAAAGGATATATTGAAAATGGTCAATCATTTATATCATTAAAACATTGTAAATTTCAAAATGATATTCCTATACATGATTGTAATGAAAATAATAATTTTATTAAAGTAAATGAACCAAATTCAAATAAAATTGATTCTTTAATATGTACAAATTGTCTTAAATGTTATAAAATCAATTTTATAAAATTATATTGTGATTTTTGTCAAATAAATTTCTATTCAAAATTAATAGAAAATGATAATAAAAATGAATTAAATCTCCAACCTGCAACATGGGAAAAATATCATTGTCATTTAATAATAAATGAACAAATGGGTTGTATAAAATGTAAAAAAGCAAATTTATATTTAGATATAAAATCAAATAAATTAATATGTAAAAAATGTGGATTTAATAGTGAACCAAGTTTAATTATTTGGACTTGTATTAAATGTAATCAAGATTTTCATTCTAATGTTAAAATTTATAATGAATATAATTTTAAAAGTCTTTCTTTAACTATTAAAAAAGCCTTAATAGATAAAATTTCTGCTGTTCCTAAAATAATTCCTTGTGGACATAATTCAAATTTAATTCATCATAAAAGTGATTGTTTAGGTAGATTATATTTAACTAATTTTAATGGGAGAAAATTAATTATTTGTAGTAAATGTAAAGGATTTGTAAAATATAAAAAATTTATTTTTGAATGTAATGAATGTCATTTAAGATTTAGAAATGAAATAACTGAAAATGATATTTTAATTGATGAAGAAAGTAAAAAAAAAAAAAAGGAAAAAGAAAAAAAAATAATTGATGAGTTTTATAAGAATATTATTAAGAAAGATTATGATTTTAATAATGAAGAAATTTCAACTACTACTAATGATATTACTAATAATACTGATAATAATAATACTAAAGATTCTTTTTATCTTAATAGTAATTCTAAAAAAAGTAAAACTCTATTTTCTTCTATTAAAGAAAATGAAGATTTTTTGGAATATAATATTAAAGAAGAAAATGAAAATGATAATAAAAATAAAAAAGAAAATATAAATATTGGAAAACAAGAAGAAAAACAATTTTTAAAAGATGAACAATATGAATCAAAAAAAAAAATAGTAAAATCTTATATTAATGAAAATAATAAAAATTTAATTCCTATTTTTGATTTAGATGATTATGAAATAATATCACAAATTGGAGAAAGTAAGAAAAGTAAAGTTTATTGTGTAAGAAAGATAAATGAGATTCAATTTTTTACAATGAAAAAAAAGTTTATTAAATCAAATAAAGATTTACAAAGTTATTTAAATTTATATAATTTACAATATAGTTTTTCAAAAGAAAAAAATATAACAAAAATTATAGGAATTAATTATAATGATGAAGAAATTAGTATATTAACTGAAACTGGAATTAATTCTTGGGAAAGTGAAATAATAACAAATAAAAAAATAAATAAATTCTATTCAGAAATTGAATTAATAAATATAATTTATCAAATTAGTATTCCTCTACAAAAATTAGAAAGAAATAAATTAGCTCATTTTTATATTAATCCAAATAATATCACAATATTTAAAGATAATGTTTATAAAATTGCAGATTTTGAACATTTAGTAAATATATCAACAAAAAAAATTGTTCAAAATGATAATAAATTTATTAGTCCTAATTTATATAAATTATATCATTCAAAAAACTCAAATGGAAATATAGATTTAATTAAAAATGATGTTTATTCTCTTGCTTTATGTTGTTTATTTTGTTTAAATAAAAATAACGAAATAAATAATTTATATTCAGATTTTATATATATAGATAAAAGTAAAAATATAGATCAGAATATAAAAAAATATATTAATAATGTTTCAAAAATAAAAAAAAATGATAATTTTTATTCTGATAAATTTGTTATTTTATTGTGCAATATGATGAGTCTTGATGAAAGTACAAGATTTAATTTTACTAATATTATCAATTATATACATAAAGAATATAAATTAGAGAATTATTAAAAATTAATTTTTTCTCAAGATAATATTTATTTATAATATTTATGTAAATATATTTATTTATCTCATAGTTTTGTTTACTCTAGAGTTTATTTATAAATACATTATCCTTAATTTTTTAAGTAAAAATTTGAAATCTTTAAAAAAATAAATATCTAAATTAAATATTTTAAACCATTCAATAAATAAAAAAAAATAAAAAAAAAAATAAAATAAAAAAAAAAATTTTTTTTAAAAATCCCTTTTTTTTTAAATATCATTTAAATAATAATACTCTTAAATATACCCATTCAAAGTAGACCAAATAGTAATACCATCAGTAAGAGTAGGATATAATTCATTAGTAAACTCCTTAACAGTACTAACAAATCTAACACTATTTTTAGCAATTAATTTTTTCAATTCTTCCATATTCATTTTATTAGCATAACCTAATTGTTTATGAATACCTTCTAAAGCTTGAGTTTCTTTAGTACACATAATAGTAAAAGCATATGCTTTATTACTCATTAATAAAGCCCTATCAACTCTATTAAAATCATCTATAATTTCCCATTTTGTCATATCATTTAATTGCCATAATTTTTCTTTTCTTGCATCTAATTTTGTTTTATCTGCTGTATATTTAACTTTTAATGCATCTCTACTTTTAATTAATTCACAATATGATTCAGATTCCATTCTTTGATATTTGAAAAAATCTTTTATTTTTGATTTTATTATCTCATTTTGATTAAATATATTTCTTTTCCAATTTTTAAAAAAAATTGCAAGTATTTCATAAGTTTTTGTTATTTCTTCTTTCATTAAAACTCTTGCATTAAGTAAATGAAGAGTATCAAAATCTCTTTTAGCTTCTTCAAGTGCAATACAAGCATTATTTAAACTATTATAAAAAGTCTTCATATTATAATTTAATCTATCAAATAATTGATTTTGAATTTTATAATAATTCATAATATTAACATAATATTTTTCATTTTGTTCATTATCAACAATAAATAAATTTCCAGTTAAAGTTCTAACATCTTCAACATAATTTGAAGGTTGATAAGAACTTAATTCTTTCATTTTTTGTTCAAATTGACTTCTATCAACAAAAGATAAAAAAGCAACTAAAGCTTCTGAAGTTGTAAAATTTTCATTAACAATAACATTTTC
>JAEEGL010577930.1_pt1 | contig 14104 bp, 13 predicted proteins | sample 9134231 | NCBI WGS metagenome assembly JAEEGL01 (sample SAMN16246548, study PRJNA631951) | gut metagenome | biome: gut microbiome; feature: rumen; material: fiber-attached | host: Bos | place: Iran: Karaj | collected 2018-10 | reverse complement strand
GATATGGTCGTTAAGCTGTGGCAAAAGGCATCGGAAGGCATAGAACTCAGTTTCAGGTTCCTGCATTCCGAAGATGAGGATTTCCGTGCGCAGACCGGATTTGCCGAAAAAACGGCTATGAGCGGAGAAATTCAGGATGAAGTTAACGAGATAATGGAAATGAAAACTCCCAAAGGCGTCAACGGAGTGGTCTATCTCTCAGGCAGCGTCTGCGATACCTTTACAGGGAGAGGATGGGAGACTGTTCATACACCTGATGCTGCCGAGCGTATGTTTGATGTGCTCGAGACCAGGACCGCAGCAGAAGCAAAGGACAGTAAGCATTTCACGGATTATGTGAGAAAGACAGATATAGGACTTAAGTATCTGCGTTTCAATACGAGATATGTATTCGCACCGTTAAAAACTGTCCTTGCAGGCAATGAGATCGGTGACATGTCCTTTGATGACAAGGACGGCGGCCTCATATCAGACAAGGCTCTCGGATATAACACGGAATATGATCTTTCATTTTACAGGTTAAACCGCGGTAATGAGGTTTTTGATGAGCTTGCTAATGAACCGGTAAGCTTTGATGAGGAAACCTGGGATAAAGTAAGACGCGTCGTGGTGCCTGAATCCGGGATTTTTAAAGGTGATAAGGCAGAGTATGATACGAGCTTTGCAGCTTATAAAGAGTACAAAAAAAGTATTTCCAAAAACTATCTCCCTGAAACAGAGGTGTCCGAAAAGACACGCGAATTCTTAGATGAGCTGACGGAAGGCACCGGGAGCGATTACGAGAAACTTTCGCGCATCGAGTATGTGCTTGGCGATATGGATTATAATAAGAATCCCGGTCCGCTTCCGAAGGATGTCGACTCGTCTTCGGAGTTCCTGGACTATTTCCTCTTTAACTCACAGACCGGCTACTGTGTTCACTACGCTACGGCCTTTGTACTGCTTGCAAGAGCAGAAGGCATACCGGCAAGATATGTGCAGGGCTATTACGTAAAGCATTTTGATACGCAGCTTACGATCGTTAAGAGTTCCATGTCGCATGCATGGGCCGAAGCTTATATTGACGGAGTAGGCTGGGTGACTTTTGAACCCACTCCGGGCAAGAGACTCGTTGATAAATGGAGGGGGAGTAACGATCTGGCTGAAGATGCAGGTTCGGGAAGCGGTAAGGCAGCTCTGATGGAAGAGGCAAAGCCCGAGATCGAGGAAGAACCGGTTCCTTTGGAAGAAAATATAAGCATAAATCCCGAACAGGTCCTTATGGTCGTTATACCTTTTGTGACACTGATCGTACTGCTCGTTCTGTTTATCGCGCTGGCCCGTATGATATCTTCGCTGCGCTACAGGAGACTGAAAGATGCCGAAAAGTTCAGAGTCATGTGCAGGAAGAATCTGCTGATCCTTTCAATGATAGGCTTTGATCGAAGTGAATATGAAACCCTTGAGGAACTGAAGGGAAGAGTGGACGAGAGCGTGCCTCCCGAGCATATGGGATTCATCAAAGGATACGAAAAGATGCTCTACGCAGAGAAGGATCCCAGGAAGGATGAACTAAGAGGAGCCGAGCTTGCTTACAGATATCTGCTTGGCCTGCTTAAGGAAAAAAAGGGAAAAAGGTATATTTTTTACAGGTTACGCCTGTGAAATTGATACTAAATATCAAAGAATGTGTTATAATAATGCCGTATGCATTCTTTATAGTAAGCGCGATAAAGCGCTTACTATAACGCTCCGCGAGGATGCACACGAATTTTGTAAGGGAATATGCCGCTTTCAGCGGCCAAAATTCGGCGCAGCAAACGACAAAACAAAAAGAGTTTTGTCGTTTACTACAAATATAAAAAAACGGCTGCTCAGAAAGAGAGGGGAAATGACATGAAAGTTGGATTCATCGGACTTGGCAATATGGCAGGCGCTATGATAGGAGGCCTTATTAAGAGCCTTGCAGTAAGACCTGAGGATATATACGGTTCTGATGTGAATGTCGAGATTGCAAAGAAGCGCGCAGAGGAATTCGGTATTAATACTGCTATTGATAATGCCAGAACAGTTGAAGCCGCCGATTACATCGTCATTGCGGTAAAGCCCCAGTATGCGGCAGAAGCGATCCGTACCATAAAGAGCAGCTTAAGACCTGATCAGGTCATCATATCGATTGTTGCAGGCAAGTCTCTTGCGTGGTTTAACGAGCAGATCGGACGCGATCAGAAATGCGTGCGCTGCATGCCCAATACGGCAGCTCTTGTAGGCGCAGCCATCACGGGTGTAACACCCAACAAGTTTGTAACGAAAGAAGAGCTTACCAATGCTCTTACCATAATCAAATCATTCGGAAGAGCTTCCGTTGTGCCCGAGCATCTTATGGATGCCGTATGTGCAGTGAGCGGAAGTGCTCCCGCATATGTTTTCATGTTTATAGAAGCTATGGCTGATGCGGCTGTCGAAGAAGGCATGCCCAGGCAGCAGGCTTATGAGTTTGCAGCCAATGCCGTTTACGGCAGTGCCAAGCTTATGCTTGATACCGGAATGCATCCCGCTCAGCTCAAGGATATGGTATGCTCACCTGCCGGCACGACCATTGCGGCAGTCAGGGTACTTGAGGAGTCAGGTTTCCGCGGTGCCGTTATAGATGCGGTTGAGGCAGCAGCTGAGAGATCAAAGGAATTATAAGTTGGGAAGCATAGTCACTCTTAAAAAGGGCGAAGGCCGTCTGCTCAAAGGCGGCGGAGCCTGGATATTTGACAATGAGATAGCTTCCGTAATGGGCGGTTTTGAAGACGGTGATATCGTAGAGGTGCGTGATTTTGACGGATATGCGATGGGCCGCGGCTTTATCAACAGCCGCTCGAAGATAAGAGTTCGAATGCTGACAAGGCAACCTTCAGAGGAGATAGATGATTTTTTCTTCAAAAGAAGGGTACAGATGGCGTGGGAATACAGGAAGAGGACCGTCGATATTTCTTCCTGCCGCGTGATCTTCGGTGAGGCAGATTTCCTGCCGGGTTTCGTAATGGATAAATATGAGGATGTTCTTGTTGTGCAGTCGCTTGCCCTTGGCATAGACCGTCACAAGGAGACCATCATTGCTGCCGCAAAGGAAGTGATGGCTGAAGATGGCATCATTATCCGCGGCGTTTATGAGAGAAGCGACGCCAAGGAGCGTGAGAAGGAGGGGCTGGAGCGCACAAAAGGCTTCATAGGTCCTGAGTTTGATACGGATGTCCTTATCACTGAGAATGGCGTTAAATATGTAGTTGATGTAGCGGATGGTCAGAAGACCGGCTTCTTCCTTGATCAGAAATATAACCGCAAGGCTATATGGCCCATGTCAAAAGGCGCCGAGGTGCTGGACTGCTTTACCCACACAGGTTCCTTCGGGCTCAATGCGGCTCTTGCCGGTGCAAAGAGCGTTCTTTCCGTGGATGCTTCGGAAAGCGCCCTGGCTACGGCTGCAAGGAATGCCGAGATGAACGGCCTTTCCGACAAAGTTACATATATGTGTGCCGATGTCTTCGAGCTGCTTCCGGAGCTCCTTCATAACGGCAGAAAGTTTGATCTGGTCATACTCGATCCGCCGGCCTTCACCAAATCCAGAAGCTCCGTGCACAATGCTGCAAAGGGCTACCGTGAGATAAACACGGCAGGCATGAAGCTTGTTAAGAACGGCGGCTTCCTTGCCACATGTTCCTGCTCGCATTTTATGACAGAGGAACTCTTTCTCAAGGCAGTGGAAGATGCAGCCAGAGCGGCGCATGTGCGGGTACGTCAGGTTGAGTTCCGCACGCAGTCTCCGGATCATCCCATACTCTGGTCGTATGCGGATGCCGAGTCTTATTATCTTAAGTTTTTGATATTGCAGGTTATCGATAAGATGTGATCTTCAGATCATGATGGACAGAATTAATTGTGGCTCTGCTATATGGTAGAGCCATTTTTTTAATACACAAGGTCTGGTTTGACAAGCATTTTGGGTTTGAGTATAATTTAACAAAATTGTAACATTATGTTAAAGAATGCAACAAATGATTAACAGACATTAACAGTTATGAACAGAAGTATCAATCTGCTAACGGCAGCCGTATGTGTTACATCTACTGCCGTCATGACGAATATAGCGGTTCCTCCGGTTTACGGAGAAGGCGTGGAGACCGAAGTGTACGAGGTCGGTGCCACACCCTCTGTTAATCTTGCTTTCTATGATCGTGATAAAGAGGTGCAGGCTCCTGCACATGTGATCACTTCCAAAGATGTATTGAGCATATGCAGTGCCGGCGCAGGCGATGTGACCGACATCGGTGTTGATCTTACCGATGAAGAAGTGCAGGGCTATATTTATGCAGCCGAGAACGCATGGAAGAGCGAAGGCGCTCTGGTCATGGCAGATGTCAATCAGTCTGTAAATATGCGTGAAGAGCCGGACGAGACTTCCGAGCTCACAGGAAAGCTTTATAAGGACTGTGGCGGTACCATAATCGAATACACCGACGAGTGGACTAAGATAAAGTCAGGCGAGGCTGTCGGCTGGGTAAGCAATGATTATCTGCTCTTTGCGGATGAGGCACAGGCTCTTTACGAAGAAGTGGGATGCCTGCAGGCCAAGGTCAACGGCCAGACACTGCGTGTGCGTGTGGATACCAGCACTGATTCGGAAGTGCTCGGAATGGTGACCGAGGGTGATGTCTTCGAAGTGGTATCACAGGAAGACGGATGGGTTGCCATCGATTTTGAAGGCGAGGATGCCTATATATCAGCAGAATACGTGGATCTCAGTTACAAGATAGACCACGGTGAAACGATAGAAAAGATCAAGGCCAGAGAGAAGGCCGAAGCTGAGGCAAAAGCCCGTGCTGCAAAACAGGAAGCTTCAAGGCATAAGACATTCGGAGCATATGCGGCTGACGCGGATGATGTGACTTTACTTGCAGCGCTCATTCAGTGCGAGGCAGGCAATCAGTCTTACGAAGGCAAGCTTGCCGTAGGTGCGGTTGTTATGAACCGTGTCAGAAGCGGAGCTTATCCGTCGACTCTCTACAGTGTTATCTATGCATCCGGTCAGTTCTCACCGGCCGGCAGCGGCAAGGTGGACAGAGCCATTGCATCAGGCAATCTGAAGTCATCCTGTGTGCAGGCTGCCAGAGAGGCGCTTTCAGGCACATCCAATGTCGGAACCGCAACCCATTTCAAACGCGCCGGAGCTCATGAGGGAATAGTTATAGGCGGTCATGTCTTCTGGTAAATGACGGGGTTACAAACGTGATTCTTCTATGTTATACTTTAGCTGTTCGCAGATAGTGCGAACAGCTATTTTTATATCGCAGTCAAAGAGCCGGGGGGTAAAAAATATGACTTTTAATATGACAGTGTTATGGCTCATCCTGTTTATAATAATGGTGATCATTGAAGCGCTCACTCAGGGACTTACCACGATATGGTTCGCTGCAGGCGCGCTGGTAGCACTGATCATTTCCATTTTTGTTCCGAATGTGCTCATTCAGACGTTTGCGTTCATTGCGGTATCCGTAGTGCTGTTAGTGTTCACCAGACCCTTACTTGCGGGGTATTTCAACAGGAAGGTTACACCTACCAATGTTGATTCCCTTCTTGGCAAAAAGGGCATGGTTACCGAGGATATCTGCAATTCAGAAGAAAAGGGCACCGTAAAGCTCGATGGTCTTGAGTGGATGGCCAGGTCGGCAGCAGGTGACTCGATAGTCATCCCCAAGGGATCCGAGGTGGTGGTCCAGAGAGTTGAAGGCGTAAAGCTTATGGTCACCATCGAGGCATCATAAAAACACATTTTTTTCTATGAGGAGGAGGAGAAACAAATGGAGTACATAATAGCAATTCTGGTAATAGTTCTTGTGATCATCGTCATCTCTTGTATCAAGATCGTACCGCAGGCAAATGCTTATGTCATTGAGCGTCTGGGAACCTATCTTGAGACATGGCATACGGGACTTCATTTCAAGATGCCGCTTATCGATAAGGTGGCAAAGAAGGTCATCCTTAAGGAGCAGGTTTATGATTTCCCGCCGCAGCCCGTTATCACAAGAGATAACGTTACAATGCGTATAGATACAGTCGTATTCTTCCAGATCACCGATCCCAAGCTTTATGCTTACGGTGTGGAGAATCCTCTGATGGCTATCGAGAACCTTACAGCTACCACTCTCCGTAATATCATCGGTGATCTTGATTTTGACTCAACCCTTACTTCAAGAGAAGTTATCAATACCAAGATGCGTTCATCCGTTGATGTGGCTACAGATCCCTGGGGCATAAAGGTTAACCGTGTTGAGCTTAAGAACATCATGGCTCCCGCAGAGATACAGAATGCCATGGAAAGACAGATGAAGGCTGAGCGTGAGCGAAGAGAGTCAGTTACACGTGCGGAAGGTGAAAAGAGATCATCAATCCTTGTTGCAGAAGGTAAGAAGGAATCTGCGATCCTTAACGCGCAGGCTGAAAAGGAAGCACAGATCCTCAGAGCAGAGGCTCAGAAGGAAGCACTTCTCAGACAGGCAGAAGGTCAGGCAGAGGCTATCCGTAAAGTGCAGGAAGCTACAGCTGACGGTATCAGAATGCTCAAGGAGGCAGGCGCAGATGAAAGCGTGCTTCAGTTAAAGAGCCTTGAAACTCTTGGTCAGATGTCAAACGGCCAGGCTACAAAAATAATAATCCCTTCAGATCTGCAGGGTATCGCAGGTCTTGCCACAACCTTCAAGGAAGTGGTTACGAAGGACTGAACCTGAAATAACCGGAGTACCAATTGCTGCTGCGGCGGTGGCCGCGGCAGTTTTTTCTTAAAGATATACAGGAGGCATTGTTATCATGAATCTTAAAGGTCGCGATTTTCTTACATTGAAGGACTTTACTGCAGAGGAGATCCTCTATCTTGTGGATCTTGCCGCAGAGCTCAAAAAGAAAAAGAAAGAGGGGATTCCTGTTGACGTGCTGCGAGGAAAGAACGTGGCGCTGATATTTGAGAAGACCAGCACACGTACGCGCTGTTCATTTGAAGTGGCTGCGCACGATCTGGGAATGGGGACCACATATCTCGATCCCAAGGCATCCCAGATAGGAAAGAAGGAGAGCATTGCCGATACCGCAAGGGTGCTCGGCAGCATGTTCGAGGGCATTGAATACAGAGGATTCGGCCAGGAGATAGTTGAGGAGCTTGCGAAATATTCAGAGGCTCCTGTCTGGAACGGCCTTACAAATGAGTATCATCCCACACAGATGCTTGCCGATCTGCTTACCATAAGGGAAGTATTCGGTGATTACAGGGGAAGAAAGCTCTGCTACATGGGCGATGCAAGATATAATACCGGCAATTCGCTTATGATACTCTGCAGCAAAATGGGTATGCACTTTTCTGTCGGGGCACCTGAGAAGTATTTCCCGGAAAAGGAGCTTGTGGAGACCTGTAAAAAATGGGCAGCTGAAAGCGGTGGGTCGATCGAGCTGAATACGGATCCGATGGCAGCAGCAAAAGATGCCGATGTCATTTACACTGATGTGTGGGTTTCAATGGGTGAGCCCGATGAGATATGGTCTGAGCGTATAAATGACCTGAAACCTTACAGTGTTACTTCAGCACTGATGAAGCAGGCAAAACCGTCTGCCATATTCCTTCACTGCCTCCCGGCTTTCCATGATCTGGGTACAGGCATCGGAATGCAGATACACGAAAAGTTCGGGCTGGATGAGCTTGAAGTGACCGATGAAGTGTTTGAGAGCAGCCAGTCAAAGGTCTTTCTTGAGGCTGAAAACAGAATGCATACTATCAAGGCTGTAATGGCTGCAACTCTTGGCGCATTTGCCGGCTGACATTTGTTGTATAAACAGGAGAGAAGAGAATGGGAGAAAGGATAAGCTTAAAAGCTGAGATACTGAGACGGCTTCGCAATTCAAGGGACTACGTGTCCGGTCAGGATATATGCGATTCCATGGGCGTTTCAAGAACTGCCGTCTGGAAGGTCATCAAGCAACTTGAAAACGAAGGCTATGATATTGAAGCTGTGACCAACAAGGGCTACAGGCTGTTAAGCTATCCTGAGATCCTTTCCGGAAGCGAGCTCATGAGCCGCATGAATACCGTCTGGGCCGGAAAAAGAGTATATTTCCACAAGGAGACCGCATCCACGAATGAAGATGCGAAGTATCTTGCTGATGAGGGCATGGAGCATGGTTCGCTCGTGGTCGCAGATGAACAGACAGGAGGAAAAGGGAGACGTGGCAGAGCCTGGACATCTCCCGCAGGAGAGAGCATTTCATTCAGTTTGCTTCTAAGACCCGATTTTTCACCTGACAAGGCTTCAATGCTGACGCTTCTTATGGCTATAAGTGTTGCCGAGGTCATAAGCAGTCTTCATCCCGATCTGGATGTGAAGATCAAATGGCCAAACGATGTTATCGTAAATAATCGCAAAGTGTGCGGTATACTTACCGAGATGTCGGCAGAGCCTGATTTCATACACTATGTTGTCATAGGCGTGGGAGTGAATGTCAATCAGACAGTGTTCCCCGATGAACTGAAGGATATCGCTACTTCATTAAGGATAGAGAAGGGCGAGCATATCGACAGAACGGCGATCATACTCGGGATCATGGAATATTTCGAATACTATTACGGTATGTTCTGTGAGCATCTGGATGTGTCAGCCTTTGTAGATATATATGACAGATATTTGGTAAACAGAAACCGTGAAGTGAGGGTACTCGATCCCAAGGGCGAGTATACAGGTATTGCGGAAGGCATCAATGACAGTGGTGCTCTTATCGTAAAGACCGCTGACGGCACCATAAAGGCAATATCTTCAGGTGAGGTTTCTGTAAGAGGTATATACGGATATGTCTGATACTGTAAATAAGAAGATAACAGAAGATAACGACACCGCCCGCAATATAATATGCGGTGCGAATGCTTACGATCAGAAATATTATTTCAATAAGGAAATGTATGGAAATATCCCGCAGTCTATACAGGAGGAGCTGCATGTAATATGTGTGCTCTTTACGGAAGAGTGCGGCGGTATTTTTACCATACGCTTTGAGGAAGACGGCGGAATAGCCATGGATACCATTTCAGAAGAAACGGATTATCTTTATGATGAGGTTTCCGCAGGGCTCCTCATGGGCGAGATAAGAAGAAAGAGGCAGGAACTGTTTGAGTCTCTTTCAATGTATTACAAGGTGTTCGTACTTCACGAACCCCTTACGGATGTAGAGGAAAATGAGGATGAGTAAGATGCTTCTTACGGTTGATGTCGGAAACACAAATATCACCTTTGGACTTTTTGAAGGAGAGAATCTGAAGCACAGTTTCAGGATGATGACGGGTACACCCCGCACATCGGATGAATACGGTGCAGATCTTATGGGAATGCTCGGACATGCCTGCGTAACCAGCGACATGATAGAAGGAGTCATACTTGCAAGCGTTGTGCCCGGCGTGATGCATGCTCTTACAGGAGCACTTGAGAGATATGCCGGAAAGAAGCCGCTGATAGTAGGCCCCGGCACCAAGACGGGCATCAAGATAGTGACTGAGAATCCGCGTGAGATAGGTGCCGACCGTATAGTTGATGCGGTAGGTGCGTATGTGAAATACGGCGGACCGGTGCTCGTAATGGATTTCGGAACGGCTACGACTTATGATCTTATCGGTGCCGATGGAGAATTCCTTGCGGGAATAACCGCACCCGGCATTAAGATCAGCGCAAAGGCTCTGTGGGAAGATACCGCAAAGCTTCCTGAGATAGAGATAAAGAAGCCGGATTCGATACTTGCCCAGAATACTGTTACAAGTATGCAGGCAGGTCTTGTTTACGGACAGATCGGTCAGACAGAATATATCATAAAGAAAGTAAAGGAAGAGGCAGGCCTTGATGAGATGCGTACGGTTGCAACAGGCGGACTGGGAAGCATAGTAGCAGATGAGACCGACAGCATCGAGGTTTATGACAGGATGCTTACGCTTGACGGACTGCGCTTCATATATGAGAAGAATAAATGATACTGCCTCCTTTTAGGATCGGAAATGTCTGCATCGACACACCTCTCATAGCGGCTCCGATGGCCGGAGTCAGCGATATGTCTTTCAGGACACTCTGCAGGGAGCAGGGCGCCGGGATGGTGTGCATGGAGATGGTGAGTGCAAAAGCCATTCACTTTAAGAATAAAAATACCGAAGCACTGCTTAGAACTTCAGAAAATGAACATCCTGTGTCTCTCCAGATCTTTGGATCCGAACCGGAATTAATGGCTGAGGTTGCGGCATCCATCGAGGAGAGACCTTTTGATGTGCTGGATGTGAACATGGGCTGCCCTGTGCCGAAGGTTGTGAACAACCATGAAGGTTCAGCCCTCATGAATGATGAGAAGCTTGCAGGCGAAATTATTGAAGCGCTGGTAAAAAGCGTGAAAAAGCCTGTTACCGTCAAGTTCCGCAAAGGCTTTGATGATGCCCATGTAAATGCGGTGGAATTTGCCAAACGAATGGAGGCTGCCGGTGCATCGGCAGTATGCGTTCATGGCAGGACCCGTGCACAGTACTACAGCGGAAAGGCAGATTGGGATATAATAGCGGAAGTGAAAAAGGCGGTGAAGATCCCTGTCATCGGAAACGGTGATATTACAGGGCCTGAGTCGGCACTTGCCATGATAGAACATACAGGATGCGATGCTGTGATGATAGGAAGAGCAGCTCAGGGGAATCCCTGGATATTCGCTTCCGTAAAAAAGGCACTTGAGACAGGAGAAGCTGTTAAAGAAGAGAGACCTTCGCTTCCTGAAATAAAGAGTATGATAAGAAGGCATGCTTCCCTTATGAAAGAAGAAAAAGGGGAGTATATAGGCATACGTGAGATGCGAAAGCATATGGCCTGGTATCTTGCAGGTTTTCCGAATGCAGCAGCGCTCAGAAAAAGAGCATGCAGTCTGGAAAGCTTTGAAGAGATAGATGAATTGTTGGATGAAGTACAGGAGGAAAGAAAACCATGAAAAAAGTAAAGATCTTAAAGATGATGGCAGCACTGCTTTCATCTGCAATGATGATGACAGCCTGCGGTGGAGAAGGCTCTGCACCTGTTGCTGCTACCGGCTCTGATCCCGAGCCTGCTGCAAGCGAGACTTCCGCTGAACCTGCAGCTACAGAAGCAGCAGAAGCTACAGAAAGCACTGCAGAAGCTGAACCTGCTGAAGGTGGCCTTCATCATGTGACCATCACCGTAAAGGATTACGGAACCATCGAGCTGGAACTTGATGCTGAAGCAGCGCCTATCACAGTACAGAATTTCCTTGATCTGGCAGGACAGGGATTTTATGACGGACTTACATTCCACCGTATCATTTCAGGCTTTATGATCCAGGGTGGCGATCCCCTTGGTAATGGTACAGGCGGATCGGATAAAGAGATCGTTGGTGAGTTTTCAGAGAACGGTTATGAAAACAATATCTCTCATAAGAGAGGCGTCATTTCAATGGCACGCAGCATGGATCCCAACTCAGCCAGCTCACAGTTCTTCATCGTGCATGCAGATGCAGATTTCCTTGATGGACAGTATGCCGGTTTCGGTCATGTGACAAGCGGTATGGAAGTGGTAGACAAGATCTGCGAGGATGCCCGTCCCATCGATAACAACGGAACCATCCCCAAGGATAAGCAGCCTGTCATAGAGAGCGTTAAGGTTATCGATTAATAGGCTCGATTGTTGACAGTGGCTGACTATTGGCGTTATAATCAATCGGTTGTGTGAAAATGTGTGAATCTTTAAGGAGGTTTGGTCCGCATGGCAAAGAATAAACTTACAAGAGAAGGTCTTGAGAAATATCAGGAGGAGCTCGATTACTTAAAGAGCGTCAGACGTAAGGAGATTTCTCAGAAGATCAAGGAAGCCAGAGAACAGGGCGACTTATCCGAGAATGCCGAGTACGATGCTGCAAGAGATGAGCAGAGAGATGTTGAGGCCAGGATCGATGAGATAGAAGCTCTTCTTAAAGATGTTGAAGTCATTGATATAGAGAGCAAGAGCGGAAGGATCACAAAGGTATCCTTCGGATGTTCCGTAAAGCTTCTTGATGTAGCAGAGGATGAGGAATTCACTTTCACCATCAAGAGTGCCAGTGAGGCATCTTCACTGGGCGGAGTCATTTCAGACGAGTCTCCTATCGGACGTGCTATCATCGGCGCAAAGAAGGGTACGGTTGTAAAGGTTGATACCGAGGCCGGAACACTTGAGTACAAGATAGAGGACATCTGGCTTGATAAATAAAGCCGTTTGAATCGATCATAGTGATTTTTAGATTAAGAAAGAAAGCGGACCGGTTACACAAGTCCGCTTTCATTGCTTCTTTAGGATATTTAAACGGAGAGGAAAGGAAAAAGATATGGCTGAAGAGAAGAAGAACACGGGTGCAGGAAAGGGCGAGCAGCAGCAGGATACAAAGCAGCTGCTTAAGGTAAGACGTGAAAAGCTTGAGAATCTGCAGGCTGATGGACGTGACCCGTTCAAGATAACAAAGTTTGATCAGACTCATCATACGGAAGAGGCAAAGGCTGTATATGAAGCACATGAAAAGGAAGTGCTCGGTGACAGACCTGCATTTGATCCTGCTCCTTATGGTGATGATGAGGAAGCTTTAAGACAGGCAAAGAAAGAAGAATATAGTGAGCGCCGTGCGATCATGGATGCAAAGCCTATCAGTGTAAAGCTTGCAGGCCGTATCATGAGCAAGCGTGTCATGGGCAAGGCTTCCTTCTGTCATATTCAGGATGTGCAGGGCACAATGCAGCTCTATGTATCAAAGGATGGTCTTGGCGAAGAAGAGTATGCCGGCTTCAAGAAGCTTGATGTGTGGGATATCATCGGCGTGGAAGGTTATCTTTTCAGAACACAGACAGGTGAGGTTTCTGTTCATGTAGAGAAGCTCACTCTCCTTACAAAGTCTCTGCAGCTTCCGCCTGAGAAATTCCACGGCCTTACAAATACTGACATGAGATATCGTCAGAGATATATAGACCTTGTAATGAACGAAGATGTGAAGAGGACATTTATCATCCGTTCAAAGGTCATTGCTTCTATAAGGAATTACTTAAACGGAATGAATTTCCTTGAGGTGGAGACTCCGATGCTTGTGCACAATGCAGGCGGTGCGGCTGCACGTCCTTTCGAGACACATTTCAATGCACTTGATGAAGACCTTAAGCTTCGCATTTCACTTGAGCTTTACTTAAAGCGTCTTATCGTCGGTGGTCTGGAAAGAGTATACGAGATAGGCAGAGTGTTCAGAAACGAAGGCCTTGATACAAAGCACAATCCCGAGTTCACACTGATGGAGCTCTATCAGGCATATACAGATTATAACGGCATGATGGATCTGACCGAGAACATGTTCAGACATGTGGCACAGGAAGTGCTCGGTACCACAGTTGTTGAATACATGGGCCACGAGATAGATCTGGGCAAGCCTTTCAGACGCCTTACAATGGTGGATGCCATAAAGGAAGAGACCGGCATCGACTTTGATGCTGTTGAAGGCGATGATGCAGCAAAGGCTCTTGCTAAGGAGCGTCATATCGAATTTGAGGATCGTCACAAGAAGGGCGATATCATCAACCTCTTCTTCGATGAGTACTGCGAGGAGAAGATGATACAGCCTACATTCATCATGGACCATCCCATCGAGATAAGCCCGCTCACAAAGAAGAAGCCCGATGATCCTTCAAAGGTTGAGCGTTTCGAGCTGTATATAAACGGCGCTGAGATGTGCAACGCTTATTCGGAGCTTAACGATCCTGTTGATCAGCGTGAGCGCTTCGCAGCGCAGGATGCACTTGCGGCAGCAGGCGATGAAGAAGCCCAGCACACCGATGAGGATTTCCTTACCGCTCTTGAAGTGGGCATGCCTCCTACCGGCGGCATCGGCTACGGCATCGACCGCCTGGTAATGCTTCTGACCGGAAGCCCGGCAATCAGAGATGTACTTTTGTTCCCGACAATGAAGTCCATCAACTAAATAATGCAGTATTTTAAAGGCCTCCGACGGTTTGTCGGAGGCTTTTTTGACCCATTTTGACCCACGGGGATTCATCGTTTTGATT
>JAEEGL010102465.1_pt1 | contig 14104 bp, 13 predicted proteins | sample 9134231 | NCBI WGS metagenome assembly JAEEGL01 (sample SAMN16246548, study PRJNA631951) | gut metagenome | biome: gut microbiome; feature: rumen; material: fiber-attached | host: Bos | place: Iran: Karaj | collected 2018-10 | reverse complement strand
GATCATTTCGCCGATCCTCTTCTCATCGCCGTCGCAGGCTTCCTCGATCTGGGTGAAGGAAGCGGAGTCGATGTTAAGGGAGATGACGTCGCAGATGATCTCGTTGGAGTAATGCTTGGTCATGTCGTTATCGATCTTCCAAGCAGCCTGGGTGAGAACGCCGTGGGGCTCGATGACCCTGTGAGTACCGTACTTGTTGCCTTTGAGTGCCATAGTTTTATTCCTCCGGTTAATAATATTTTTTGTTTTTTGATTAAGCCGCCGGCTTCCCGATTCGGGGCGCCGGTTTATTTCAGCGGTTTAAGGGAGAGGATGCGCCTTGCCTCCTCGGGGGAAGCGATCTCGCGCCCGAGCTCGCGGGAGAGGCGGACGACCTTTTCGACGAGCTCGCCGTTGGAAGCGGCCTTGACTCCGCGGGAGAGATCGATATTATCCTCGAAGCCGCCGCGGACGTTGCCGCCAATCACGATGGTGGGAGCGGCGAGCGTGAACGCGGCGCGGCCTACGCCGGTAGAAGTCCACGTGGCGTCCTTGGGGATGGCGTTTACCATCCAGCAGAGGTTCTGGACCGTCGCGGGGGTGCAGCCCTTGACGCCGAGAACGAAGTTGAACTGCATGGGATCGCCGGGCACCTCGCCCTTACGCGCCATGTCGAGGATGGTATCGATATGACCCATCTCAAAGCACTCGTACTCGGGCTTGATGCCGTTCTCGATCATGCGCTTGCCGAACACGCGCATATTGGGCATGGTGTTGTCGAATATCTCGTCGCCGAAGTTGCAGGTGCCGCAGTCGAGGGTTGCCATTTCGGGGAAGAGCTCGGTGGGCTGGAGCCTTTCCTCGGGGCTCATGCCGGTCGCGCCGCCGGTGGACGGGATCATGATGACGTCGGGCAGCTCGCTCCTTATGGCGTCCATGACTACGCGGAAGCGCTCGCGATCCTGGGTGGGAGTGCCGTCGTCATGGCGGACGTGTACATGGATGATGGCTGCGCCCGCGTTATACGCGCTCCTCGCCTCGTTGACCATTTCCTCAACGGTGTAGGGAACGGCGGGGTTATGGGCCTTGGTGACCTCCGCGCCGCAGATGGCGGCTGTGATTATCAGTTTTTCCATAATATGCTCCTATCAGATGTTCTCGTAATTGCCGCGCTTCTTATCCTTGGGCACTACGCAGGTGCCGGAGGCACGGCAGACGACGATGGGCTCCGCAAGCACGTCGCATGCGGAATCGTTGATGTCGGGGCGGGGCATTATGACCTTGCGCGCCTCGAACACCATCTTGCGGGAGGTGTTGCCGATATGGGTGATCTCGCCATAGGCTTCGATATAATCCCCCGCGAATACGGGAGCGATGAATTCGACCATGTCGTAAGCCTTGAAAAGGCCCTCGTCGCCGTCAAGCTTAATGAGCAACTCGGTCGCAACGTCGCCGAACAGCGCGAGCATATGCGCCCCGTCAACGAGATTTCCGCCGTAATGAGCATCCTGCGCGCTCATGCGAAGACGAATGGTGGATGTGATCTTGTTTTCCATACAGAAATACCTCCGTGTGAATTGATTTGTGAAAAATGGTTGATCTGCCTGATAAAAAAGGCGCTCTTGCATACGGCCCGGGAGGACCGTAACAATAGCGCACCATTGACAAGCAATGACAGTCGCACGGCGCTCGGCCGTACGCCCAGATGCGCTTTAAGCGGGATCCAGCACACCTTCGGCAGAAGCCCCATTCGCGCACCGTTTTCAGCTCCGCAGCCAAGGCCCGATGCACTACCCGAGTTTCTGCGCCTCTACCTGTTTATTATAAAGGAAATCCATGCGTCTGTCAAGCTGAATTTACGGTTCCGTGACGGTAATTTTCTTTTTGCGGAACAGCCGCCCGCCGATTGAAAAGCCGAAAAAAAAGTGCTATCATCAGTTGTGACCCGAAGCCTTCAAACGTCGAATAATATGTTGAAAGGCGGTGTGAAATGAACGACGCGCAGATAATCGAACTCTTCTTTTCAAGGAACGAAAAGGCCCTGTCCGAATGTAAACGGCAGTACGGATCCTACTGCCGCGCATTGGCCCGCCGCATCCTCGGACCGGGCGGCGACGCGGAGGAAGCGGAGAACCGGGCCTACCTTGCCGCATGGGAAAGCATACCCCCGCAAAAGCCGGAGAGCGTAATGGCCTACCTCGGAAAACTGACGAGAAGAAAAGCGATCGATCTTTTGCGTGCCGATACGCGCAAAAAGCGCGGCGGAAGCGAATACTCAGGTACGGTCGAGGAACTCGACGAATGTCTTTATGCTTCGCCGAGCGCGGAAAGCGAAGCGGAAAGGGCTCTCCTTCGGGATGCGCTCAACGCTTTTCTCCGTTCGCTGCCGGAAAAGAGCCGGCTGATATTCATGCGCCGGTACTGGTGGCTCTCCCCCGTTTCCGAGATCGCGCGGGATCTTTCCATGAGCGAGAGCGCAGTTAAGATGCAGCTTCTTCGCACACGCCAAAAACTCAAAGAACATCTGGAAAAGGAAGGTTTCAGCATATGAGCGGTGAAAAACTGCACGAAGCATTAACGGAAGTTTCGGAGGAATTCGTTAAGGAATCCGCCCCGAACGGCATTAAAAGAAACAGAAAAGTATTCCGCATTGCGGCGGCAGCGGCAGTATTCGCCGCGGTAGTTCTTGCCGCCGTCATAGGAGCGACTGCCCTATTCAGACGCGAAAAACCGCAGGTATCCGCTTCAAGCGGCGATCAGCAGACGCAGGATCAGCAAACTCCCGAAGCCTCGCTTTCTCCCGAGGACGGCGAAAAGCTGCTTGGGGATCACGTCGTTTCAACGGCTGTGTACCCGTCCATACCCCGCGTCGGGAGCTCCGAATACTACGATTATCTGAACCTCTGCCGCGAGTTTTCGAAGCAGGGGATCGGACTTCAGGGATTCTACGCAAAGACCGCGCGGGAATTTTTGAGCGGTGAAGGAAACATGCTTTATTCTCCGTTCAACGTCTATATGGCGCTTTCCATGCTTGCGGAGTGTTCCGGCGGCGAAGCGAGAGCCGAGCTGCTGGCTCTGCTGGGCTCTCCCGATATCGAGAGCCTTCGCGCCAAGGCAAACGCCCTGCTTACCGCGGCATATTTCGAGGACGACCTCTCGACGATCCTGCCGGGGGCTTCTATCTGGATGAGCGACAGTATTGAATATGACGCGGATGCTTTAAATATCCTCGCCGAATACTACTCCGCTTCATCATTTGCCGGCGAATTCGGCACGCCCGAATACGACGGCGCCCTGCATGAATGGATGAACAAGATGACGAACGGGCTCCTGAAAGATCAGATAAACGATCTGGAGACCGATCCGTGGGGCTTGCTCTATCTGGCAACGACGCTCTATTATAAAACAGGCTGGAGCGGAGAGTTTATCGCCGAGGCGACCCGGGACGACGTTTTCCATTCCCCCGCGGGAGATGTTACCGTTCCCTTCATGCACGGCTTCGGAAGCCTCTACTATAAGGGCGAAGGCTATACCGCGGTCGGGAAATACTGCAACGAAGGCACGATATGGTTCGTGCTGCCGGATGAGGGCATGGAGATGGACGGGATAATCGCCCCCGCCTTTGACGCGATACTGAACGGGGACGCCGCAAAAGAGAGCGGCAGGCACGAATACTCGATCAACCTTTCCGTGCCGAAGTTCGACATAGAAACGAATGCGGATCTGAAAGGAGGTCTTATGAAGCTGGGCGTCAAGCGCTGCTTCGATCCGGAGCTGGCGGATCTCTCCGGGATAGGCCTGGATCCCGTCGCGGTAACGCAGATAATCCACGGAGTAAGATTCAAGATGGACGAGGAAGGAGTCGAGGCCGCGGCATACACCTATATCCCCGCTCCCGGCGACGCGATGCCGCCCGACGATATCATAGAGATCGATTTCTGCGCCGACCGCCCGTTCATGTTCATCGCAGTAAAGGATCACACCCCGCTCTTTGCGGGCAAGGTCGAAAACCCCAACGGGTAATGAAATAAACTGCCCCGGCATATGCCGGGGCTTTTTTGCGCTTATCTGCGGTATCCCGACAAAAACAGATTGTTTTGACGCAGCATATCTGCTATAATTTAAGCATCGAAAACAAGCGAAAGGAGAGCGTTCGCTCCCGGATCATGGATACTGAAAAACAAGTTAAAAAGCCCGATCTTAAAAAGCTGGGCAAAAAGGCGGCGCACACCGCCGCCGGGGCCGGGTTGGCGATCTCGCTCTTTTTCGGCAGCCTTTTCGCTTCGCCGGCGGAGATAGTAAAACCGGAGAACGCCGCTCCCCCGCCCGCCGTCGTTCAGATGGCCGAGCCGCAGAAGGAGCCGGAGCTCTCGCTTTTTGAAGAGAGCTTTGAAGAAAAGCGCAGCCTGCGCGACAGGATACGCGAATGGCTGACGGGGCTGCCTCTTGCCGTGAGGATCGTATTCATACTGCCGCTTTGGGGGATCGGGTTCGGTATCATCTGGCTGATCTCGTTCCTCGTCGGCCTGACGGGGATCCCCGTATTGGGGCCGATAATCAAATTCCTGATCGGCGCGGCAATCGTGCTCGGGTTGATACTCCTGGCGGAAAAGCTGCTCTTCCCCGAGATACCGCTGAAAAAGCTCCTTTCAAAGCATAACCTGCGCGCGCTGATACTGGTCGCCTGCATAATCGGGGCGGCCGGTGCGCTCGGCGGGTTCTTCTGGAAGGACAAGCTCTATATCACCGCAATAATAGATATCGCCGCGGCTGCGGCATACGTCGTATTCTTACTGATATTCACAAGGCCGCCCGAGATCAGGCGAAAGGAAGCCTGATCGCCGGCAGACGTTTGTTAGGAGGTTCCAATGAACTGGACAGGTCTCGCAATAATCATAATCGCCGCCGCGGCTGCGCTTGCAGTTGCGGTATATCTGGTGCGCTGGATAAGGCGCATAGGGCGCTCCGCGGAAGGGCTGATCGATCAGGTCAAGCTGGCGCAGGTCAGGGAGGAAACGACCCCCAAATCGCTCGCCGCGATGGATTCCCTGCTGCTGCCGCAGATATTGAAGGATTTCCCCGAATACAATCCCTCCGTCATAATCGACAGGGTCAAGGCCGACGCGAAGCTTTACTACGAGAGCGCGAAGGAGGGACGGATCCTCTTTGAACAGGGTATTTCAACCGCCCTGCGCGAAAGCATGAGCCTGCCCGAAGGAGTTGCCGGAGGCATTGTGGTGCACAGAGCCGCGCTGACCGGCTATGACACCCGCGGAAGGGACAGGCTGATAACCTATCAGGCGGCGGTAAAATATGACGACGACCGCGGCACGCCGCATCAGAAGCGGCTGACGCTTCGCTACATCGCTGCTTCCACCGACGATTTCGCAAACGAGATAGAAATGATCAAATGCCCCAATTGCGGCGCTCCCGTGCCGACCGTCGGCGAAAAGGTCTGCCGCTACTGCGGCACCGCGCTCGTCACCTCCGCAGGGCTCGGCTGGGTGCTGACGTCTGTTAAGGAAGGGTAATTTGCAAAAACGCCTTTTATAGCGGGCAAATCGGGGACATAGGATTATCAGAGGCGGATCCTGCCGCCCGTCGGCTGACTTTTCAACGATTCTCCGGATATTTTAAATTGCTTCGCAATCGTCAGCCAACCTCCTGCAAGACGAACCCGGATGATAGCGAAAAAGCTCTTTGCAATGAAATCATCTTCATTTGCGAAGAGCTTTTGTTATTCTGAAGCAGTATCGTTCAAGGAGTACAAAAACATCCTTTTAACGGTTTGGTCTGCGCAGAGGCGTTTTTTATTTGCCGCCCGGCGGATTTGAGGGCTTCGGAGTCGGCACCGGTGGCAGCGTCGGCCTGGGCGTAGGTATAAACGGCGTCGGTGTGGGAACACCTGGCGTCGGAGTCGGCGTCGGCGCAGGAGTCGGCGTCGGCGCAGGCGTAGGCGTTACTCCCGGCGTGGGTGAAGGCGTCGGAGTCGGCGTTATTCCCGGAGTCGGGCTATACGTGGGCCTCGGAGTGGGACGCGGAGTCGCCGTGGGCCTCACGGTCGGGCGCGGAGTCGAAGACGGCCTCGCGGTCGGGCGCGGAGTCGAAGACGGCCTCGGCGTCACAACGGGCGCGGGAGGAGTCTCGCCATAGTATTCCTCAAGGCATATGCCGCGCGAATGGATCTCGGTCGCGAGCTCTACACCCACGTAGCGGAAATGCCACGGCTCGAAATGCACGCCGGTGATGTGCACCTTATCCTCGGGATAGCGGAGTATGAAGCCGAACCTGTGCGCGTTATCGCGAAGCCATTTACCCTCCTGCGTGCCCCCAAAGCCTATATCGCAATTGGGATAATTCAAAGAGGCGATATCCAGCGCAAGACCGGCGCAATGCTCGCTCGCGTTGCCGGGCATCGTGCCGACGGGATATGAATACGGATCGCTGCCGTAATACGGGCTTCCGGATACCCTTTCACGCCACATCTCCCATTGGAGCGATTGAGTGCGGTAGGCATTCCTGAGAAAGTATTTATGGGGCACGCCCTCTTTTGCCGCAGCCTCGAACATGAGCTTGGCGTACACGGCGACTTCGAGCTGGATCTTGGTGGTATCGAGCTTGCAGTCGCAGACGGAGCCGAAGAATTCGCGCGCGTTGACAAGATCGTGCGGGACGTAATCATCCGCAAGGCGGTGACGGAAATTGACGAGGCGCGTCCTCTCCCAATCGGTCAGATAACCTTCGGGCAGAGGTTCGGGAGTGGGCTTCGGCGTGCCGTACGGCGTTTCGCCGGGAGCCGCGGTAGGCCCCGGAGTGGGAGCGGGAGTCGCGGGGGGCTCGGTATCGACGGTGTACGGTATCGTCGCCGCGGGCGCTTCGGTATGATCGTAGACGGCGACTTCAGCGGGCTGCCCCCCGCTCTTCTTCTTTGAGCATGCGGCAGCGGAAAAAACGAACAGTACCGCAAGCGCGGCAGCCAATACGTTTTTAAGCCCGTTCTTCACCTTCGGTTCTCCTTTTTTCACGTCGTCAAATAGTTATTTTAACACTTATTCACGGCCGTGTCAATCGAACTATCGACAAATCCCGCATAATTACCGGGTCATCCCCGGCGCGGTTGTCGGCGAAGGAAAAAAGGCGGGAGCATCCTCCCGCCTTGAAGCTATCATTTGGTTTTCTTTTTTCTTTCGGAGAGCCTCTGCTCGAACCTGTCCTTTCTGGTATCGGTCGGGATGCTCGTGGGATAATTTCCGTCGAAGCAGGCGCTGCAGTAACTGCAGCCGCCGGTGAGGCAGGAAAGCCTTTCGACGGGAAGATAGCCGAGCGAATCCGCGCCGATCATATCGGCGATCTCATCGACGGTATGATGGCAGGCGATCAGATGCTCCTCCGAATCGATATCCGTGCCGTAATAGCAGGGGTGCAGGAAGGGCGGGGACGAAATGCGCATATGCACTTCCTTTGCGCCGGCCTCCCTGAGGAGCTTGACTATCCTGCCGCTCGTGGTCCCGCGGACGATCGAATCGTCTATCATGACGACGCGCTTGCCGCGAACGACGTCCTCTATGGCGGAAAGCTTTATCTTGACCTTATCCAGCCTTCCGCCCGGCTCAATGAACGTGCGGCCGATGTATTTGTTCTTGATGAGGCCGATGCGGTACGGTATGCCGGAGGCCTCGCTGTAGCCAAGAGCGGCGTCGAGGCCGGAATCCGGCACGCCGATGACTATATCCGCTTCAACAGGATGCGCTTTAGCAAGCACCTTTCCTGCGCGGAAGCGCGCCTCGTGCACGGAGACACCGTCGATCTTCGAATCGGGGCGGGCGAAATAGATGTACTCGAATATGCAGAGCTTCTTATCCTTAGTGCCGCAATGCTCGCGCCTTGAAACCACGCCCTTATCGCTGAAGACCAGCATCTCGCCGGGCTCGACGTCGCGGATGAATTCCGCGCCGACCGCCTTAACGGCACAGCTTTCGGATGCGACGACGTAGACGCCGTCCGGAGTCCTGCCGTAGCAGAGCGGCCTGAAGCCGTAGGGATCACGCGCGCAGATGAGCTTTTGCGCGCTCATTACGACCAGGGAATACGCGCCGTCGATCACGTTCATCGCGCGGGAGACCGCTTCCTCGATCGAGGGGGCGTTCAGCCTCTCCTTGGTGACGATGTAGGCGATCGTTTCGGTATCGCTGGTGGTGTGGAAAATGGCGCCGGAAAGCTCCAGCTCGTTCCTGAGCTCGGCGGCATTGGAAAGATTGCCGTTATGCGCCAGAGCCATTCTGCCCTTCTGGTGATTGACCTCGATGGGCTGGCAGTTGTTGCGGTTGGTACCGCCGGTGGTTCCGTAGCGCGCGTGGGCGACGGCCATCTTGCCGTGAGGCATCCGGGAAAGGATCTCGCTGTCGAAAACCTCGGAAACGAGGCCCATATCCTTATGGGAAACGAAAAGACCGTCGTCGTTGACGACTATGCCGCAGCTCTCCTGCCCCCTGTGCTGAAGGGCGTAAAGGCCGTAATACGAGATATTCGCAACGTCGATTGGTTCGGGCGCGATCACGCCGAATACGCCGCATTCTTCATGTATGCTCATTCTTCAGATACCTTCTCGTCAAAGATTGATCTCGGCCTTCTCATCCGAGGCCTGGGCGAACAGCGGCTCGATCTTTTCAACAAGCCTTTCGACCTGCTCGGGACACCTGCCGATATAGAGCGAGGGCTCTAAAAGCTTTTCCATTTCGGGGAGGGTAAGACCGAACTCCAGCTCCTTTGAAAGCCTTTCAAGCAGATCGCAGTCCATGCCCTGCTTCATGCGGGCGGTCGCCTCCATCGAGCAGCGGCGGATGATCTCATGCAGTTGCTGACGGTCGCCGCCCCTTTTCACCGCCTCCATCATAAGGTTCTCGGTGGCGATGAAGGGCAGATACTCCCGAACGGTGCGCTCGATGATCTTCTCGTTAACGTGCAGACCGTCCGTCACGTTCATGGCAAGGCGCAGTATCGCGTCGCATGCAAGGAAGCCCTCGGGAAGCGATATGCGGCGGTTCGCGGAATCGTCGAGCGTGCGCTCCAGCCATTGTACGGAAGCGGTCATAGGCGCGTTGGCGGCGTCCGCCATGAGATAGCGCGCAAGCGAGCAGATGCGCTCCGAGCGCATCGGGTTGCGCTTATACGCCATGGCGGAGGAACCGATCTGGTTCTTTTCAAACGGCTCCTCGACCTGACGGTCGTGCTGGAGGAGCCTGATATCGTTAGCCATGCGGTAGCAGCTCTGCGCCACGGAGGAAAGGGCGTTCAGCACCCTTGAATCGACCTTGCGCGGATAGGTCTGGCCGCAGACGTCGAAGCACTCGTCAAAGCCGAAATCGGCGGCGATGAGGCGGTTCATTTCGTCTATCTTAGCCTGGTCGCCATCGAAAAGATCCATGAAGCTCGCCTCGGTGCCGGTGGTGCCGCGGCAGCCCAGGAACCTGATATTCTCAATGGCGAAGTCGATCTCCTTCACGTCGGATACGAGATCCTGCATCCAGAGCGAAGCGCGCTTGCCGACGGTGACGAGCTGCGCAGGCTGATAATGCGTGTAGCCGAGCGTGGGCAGCGCCTTATACTCCGCGGCAAAAGCGGCAAGATTCTTTATTACGCTGATGAGCTCGCCGCGGATATAGCGCAGACCGTCGCGGTAGATGACGAGATCCGCGTTATCGGTGACGTAGCAGCTCGTAGCGCCGAGGTGGATTATGCCGGCGGCCTTGGGCGCTTTCAATCCGTACGCGTAGACGTGCGCCATTACGTCGTGGCGGACTTCCTTTTCGCGGGCGGCGACGACTTCGTAATCGATATCGTCGATATGCGCCTCAAGCTCGTTCACCTGCTCCTCCGTTATGGGCAGGCCGAGCTTCATTTCGGCTTTTGCCAGGGCCACCCAGAGGCGGCGCCATGTTCTGTATCTCGTATCGGCGGAGAAGAGCCCCAGCATATAGGGGCTCGCATACCTTGTTGATAAGGGGGATTCGTATTTATCTGTCATGCCGTTGGAATCTCCTTTACCTTATGATGATGCTGTCGCGCTCGGGGCCGACGGAAACGTACTTGATGAAGCAGCCGATCTGCTTTTCAACGTAAAGGACGTATTCCTTCGCCTCCTCGGGAAGCTCGTCCCAGCTGCGGCAGGCGGAGATATCGCATCCCCAGCCCTTGAAGTATTCTATGACCGGCTCGCAGGAATCGAGCGCGGCGGGGAACGGGAAGCGGTCGATCTCTTCGCCGTTCAGGCGATAGCGGGTGCAGACGGGGATCCTGTCCATATAGCTGAGCACGTCGAGCTTGGTAAGGGCGATCGCGGTAGCCGCCTGGACTTCAACGCCGTAGCGCGTGGCGACTATATCGATGGGGCCGACGCGCCTGGGGCGGCCGGTCTTGGCGCCGTACTCGAAGCCCGCCTCGCGGAGACGATCGGCTTCCTCGCCGAACATTTCGCAGACGAAGGGGCCCTCGCCCACGCAGGTGGAATACGCCTTCACAACGCCGATGACCTCGTCGATCTTCGCGCCGGGCAGGCCGGAGCCGATCGGGGCGTACGCCGCCATGGTATTGGAGGAAGTAGTGTAGGGATGTATGCCGTAATCGAGATCGCGCAGGGAGCCGAGCTGCGCCTCGAAGAGGATGCTCTTGCCCTCGTCACGCGCCTGTTTGAGGAAGGCGCCCGTATCGCGAACGAAGGGCTTGATGCTTGCGCAGGCTGTATCGAGCCAGTTCTCGATCATTTCCCAGGTGTAGGGCTCCGCCCCGTAAACGCGGGTGAGCGTCAGGTTTTTCCACTCCGTGAGGGATTTCAGATGCTCGCGCAGATGCTCGGGATAAAAGAGCTCGCCGGCAAGAACGGTCTTTTTCTGATATTTATCGGAATAGAACGGCGCTATGCCCTGCTTGGTGGAGCCGAATTTCTTATCGGCAAGGCGCCTCTCCTCCAGCTCGTCCATATCGCGGTGCCAGGGCATGAGCAGAGAAGCGCGGTCGCTGATCATGAGGTTTTCGGGGGTGAGCGAAACGCCCTGCGACGTGACGTCGCGCATTTCGCGTACGAGGCTTTCGGGATCGACGGCGACTCCGTTGCCCAGGATATTCACGACTCCTTCGCGGAAAATGCCGGAGGGCAGAAGATGCAGAGCGAATTTGCCGTGTTCGTTTATTACCGTATGACCGGCGTTGCCGCCGCCCTGAAAGCGGACGACGATATCGTAATCATGAGTCAAAAGGTCGACCATGCGGCCCTTGCCCTCATCGCCCCAGTTGATGCCGACTATTGCACAGTTTGCCATCACGACGCCTCTTATCAGAATTCGATATGCTCGTTCAGTCTCTTCATGACTTCGGCGTAGGCGTCCTCGACGCCGCCGAGATCACGGCGGAACCTGTCCTTATCGAGCTTTTCATGGGTAACGGAATCCCAGAGGCGGCAGGTATCGGGGCTGATCTCGTCCGCAAGGACGATCATGCCGTCGGAGGTTTTGCCGAACTCGAGTTTGAAATCGACGAGGGTGACGCCGCAGCCCGCCCAGAAAGCCTTAAGATTATCGTTGACGGCGAACGCGAGGCGCTTGATCTCCTCGATCTCATCGCGGGTCGCGAGCTTTAACGCTATCGCATGATAGGCGTTGATGAGCGGATCGCCGAGATCGTCGTTCTTGTAGGAGAATTCGATGGTGGGCTCGTCGAATACGATGCCCTCCTCAACGCCGTACCTCTTGGAGAAGGAGCCGGCGCTGATGTTGCGGATAATGACCTCGAGAGGAACTATGGAGACCTTTTTGACGACGGTGTTGCGCTCGTCGAGTTCCTCAACAAAATGCGTGGGAACGCCGGCCTTTTCGAGCATCCTCATAAGGCGGTTGCTCATCTGATTGTTGATGACTCCCTTGCCCTTTATGGTACCCTTCTTGAGGCCGTTGAACGCGGTCGCGTCATCCTTATATGAAACGATGACGAGATCGGGATCGTCGGTCGCAAAGACCTTTTTGGCCTTGCCTTCGTAAAGCTGCTCCATCTTTTCCATTGTATATGCACCTCCGTTGTTTATTCTGAAAAAACACCAGATAACTATACTCTTTTTTGCCGCCTTTGTCAACAGTTGAAGACCCCCTAAAGGTCGTTTTGAAATAATATTTAATCCCTCCGCAAACGGTTGATTCCTCCTGGCGCGGAGTGTATAATTGTATTGTAAAAACGTGATCGGAGGCGCGCCGTGAAAAACTGGATAGACGTGCATTTTGAAGAGCATATGGGTTTATTGAAGGAATTGGCGGCGATCCCCGCCCCTTCGCATCATGAGGAAAAGCGCGCGGAGTATCTGCTTGAAAAGCTGCACGAAGCGGGCTATCCCGAAGCTTACTGCGACGAAGCGAAAAACGTCGTCCTGCCGCTTGGTTTTGATAAGGGCGAAAAGGCCGTGTGCTTCCTTGCGCATATCGACGTGGTATTTCCCGATCTCTCTCCCCTGCCCGTTCATGAGGAGAACGGCCGCCTGTACGCCCCCGGAGTAGGCGACAACACGGCGGATGCGGCTGCGATGCTGACGATCCTCCGTTACGTAAAGGAAAAGGGGTTAAAGCCCGTTTCGCCGGTGCTTTTCGTATTCAACAGCTGCGAGGAAGGGCTCGGCAACCTTGCCGGGATAAGGCAGATCATGCGCGATCATGAAGGCCGCATAAAGCAGGTCGTTTCCTTCGACTGCTATTTCAGCGAGGGGATAATGGTCAAGGCGGTGGGCTCGGAGCGCTGGAAGGTCTCCGCTTCCACCCGCGGCGGACATTCTTTCAACGCGTTCGGCAGCCCCAACGCCATACACCGCATGGCGCAGCTTATCAACAGGCTGTACGAGCAGGATATCCCCGAAAGGGAGGGCTCGCGCACCACTTATAACGCCGGCATGGTATCGGGCGGAACATCCATAAACACCATAGCGCAGAACGCGGAGCTGTACTACGAATACCGCTCCGACGACCGCGAATGTCTTGCCGTAATGCGCGGGCAGTTCAAAAAGCTGCTTGATGAGGCCGACTGCGCGGACGCGCATTTTGACGCGGAGCTCATAGGCGAACGCCCCTGCGGCGGAGAAGTGGACGAAAAGGAGTATGCCGCGCTGATAGAAAAAAGCAGGCGCGTGATAACCGGCGTGCTCGGCGCTGAGCCGAAGCTGAGCGCCGGATCGACCGACGCGAACATACCTCTTTCCCTTGGGATACCCGCGGTGACTTTCGGCCTCGTCGAGGGCGAAGGCGCTCACACCCGCGGAGAATGGCTGGATATCGGCTCGCTGAAAAAAGGGCTTGAAATAGGGCTGAAAACCGTGCTGGAGCATTTTGAAAATGTTTGCGAATAACAAGAAAAAGAAAACAGGATACTGGATCAAGGTGGAATCGGTATTGAAGCCGGTCTATTACCGCTGCTCCGTATGCGGCTCCATGCTGCTGAAACCCCTGCCCGTATGCCCGGTATGCGGTTCGCAGATGAAAAAGGGGCAAAAGATCGATCCGGTTTTCATCGACGAGTTCTCTCTGATGGAATAACGCCGGATGAGGAATCGGCAGGACCGGCTTTTCAAAAAAATGTATATGAAATTTTTTTGAAAAAAAGGCTTGCTTTTTTATCAAAACTGTGTATAATAGTGTCTGCACCAAAAAAGCCGTGGGGTTATAGCTCAGCTGGTTAGAGCGCTACGTTGACATCGTAGAGGTCATTGGTTCGATCCCAACTAACCCCACCATTTTTATCCTGCGGTGTTCGTCACGCTCCGGGTATAAACCCTCAATACACATTTTCGGGTTATGTCGGGCGCAACAATAGAGTGCGTCTGCGGGCCCTATACCTGCTGAGGAAGCGGGTCTTATACACGGAGTGAACGGCACAATGGGATCGTTGCCGAATTGTGTAATGGTAGCACCTACGACTCTGACTCGTATTGTCTAGGTTCGAATCCTAGTTCGGCAGCCAACAAAAAAGTACTATGCAAGGCATAGTACTTTTCAAGCAAAGCCGCGGCACTTTGATACGTTACGCACGGGGCGGACTGCTGTTCCTCCGGAACAGACTGCCGCCCGTTCTCGGACTTTTCGACCATCCACCGGATGGT
>JAEEGL017422354.1_pt1 | contig 14105 bp, 9 predicted proteins | sample 9134231 | NCBI WGS metagenome assembly JAEEGL01 (sample SAMN16246548, study PRJNA631951) | gut metagenome | biome: gut microbiome; feature: rumen; material: fiber-attached | host: Bos | place: Iran: Karaj | collected 2018-10 | reverse complement strand
TCGGCGCTGGCTTTGAATTTGGCTTTCTCGTCGGCATTCAGGTCGAGTTCAACAATCTTCTCGATACCGTTCTTGCCAAGGATTACAGGAACGCCAATGCAGAGGTCAGACTCGCCGTACTCGCCCTCGAGCAGAACCGAGCAAGGAATCATCTTCTTCTGGTCGTGGATGATAGACTCAACAACAAATGCTCCAGCCGCACCTGGTGCGTACCAAGCCGATGTGCCGAGCAGACCAGTCAGCGTTGCGCCGCCAACCATTGTCGATTTAACAACCTCGTCGAGTTTCTCTGCGCTCAGGAAGTTGCTTACAGGCATTCCTTTGTAGGTTGCGAAACGAGCCATCGGAATCATTGTGGTGTCACCGTGGCCACCGATTACAAAGCCCTCAACCTCGTTGGCGTTGCAGCCAAGAGCCTGCGACAGGAAATATTTGAAGCGCGAGCTGTCCAATGCACCACCCATACCAATTACACGGTTTTTCGGCAACTTGAGAGCCTTGAGTGCAAGGTAGGTCATTGTGTCCATCGGGTTCGAGATGCAGACGATGATGGCGTTTGGAGAGTACTTCAGAAGGTTTTCGGCAACGCCCTTAACAATGCCGGCGTTAACGCCAAGAAGCTCCTCGCGGGTCATACCCGGCTTACGTGGAATACCCGAAGTGATTACGCAAACATCAGAATTGGCAGTTTTGGCGTAATCGTTGGTGCAGCCAACCAGACGGGTGTCGAAACCCAGCAGTTGAGCTGTCTGCATCATATCCATTGCCTTGCCTTCCGAAATGCCTTCCTTAATGTCGAGCATTACAACCTCATCGGCTACTTCATTGAATGCAAGCACATTGGCGCATGTAGCACCCACATTGCCTGCTCCTACAACTGTTACTTTACTCATAACTATAATTTTTTTTAAACAAAGTCAATTTTTGCCTCCTCAAAAGGCTCACAAATATATAAAATTTAGGAATTAGGATTTAGGAATTTTAAGGCCAGATTTCACCGTTTTTTAACGGATGGGAACCCGCCCTATCGTTACTCTGCACACATTTAATTCTTTGCGAATAATCCGTAAAAATCGATTGAGCGAATACTCAAAAATAAAATATCGTACATTTGCGGTTGCGAATTGGTCTAGGCTGATTCGCAGAACATGTTTTATTAATTTAAAATCAATTGATTATGAAAGTAAAAGGTTTACTTGTAGCAGCTGTGGCTGCAATGATGTGCATGGGCGCACAAAGCGCTTCTGCTATTGAAGCACCTAACCATGAAGGCGATTTCTTCTTGAACATTCAAGGTGGTATGTTCTCCGAGTACTCAGGTGGACTTGGCGCAAGCGTATCTGGTGACTATGTACTTGTTAACTCTTGGTGGAAAGGCCACTTTACCATTGGTGGTTTTGTCGGCACCAGCTTTGCTAAAGACGATTACAAACTTAATGGCGAAAGAATTTGGAAACGTAGTTTCACCAATTTCTCAATAATGGCTCGTGCAACTTATGGTTTGAACATCACTGACAAATTTGAAGTTCACGCTGGCGCAATGACTGGCCCGGTTTACCATTCTTGGAAATACAAATATGAAAGTGGCTACACTGTTGAAAATGCGGACGACCATGAGTTCATTTTCAGCGGTGCCGGTGTTGCTGGTATCCACTTCATGTTGTCAGACAACTTCGCACTCACATCAGAATTCATTGGCGGACCTCACCAAACTTACTTCAACGCTGGTATTTCGCTTAAATTCTAATATTTAATACATAAAAGCAAAAATCCGTTTCCAATTGGAAACGGTTTTTTTATGTCCTGCAGAGTGATTGTCAATTCTTTTCTGAATAGCCGTCTTTTCCTGCGCCACGGATTGGAATGGCGTAAAGGATTGAGTAGCTCAGGCCAGCGTTGAACCGGTAGAACCCCTTGCCAAATCCGGGAACAATGTATGGCGTCATGTTATGATAGGCAGTGTGCGTGAACATCATTTTGGCACGCACCGTGACGCCCATGTAAAGATTTTTCAGCAATTCGCCCTTCAGTCCCACAACGGCTTCGCCCCACATCACCTTCAGGTCTGATTTCGGAATGCTGCCTTCAACCGTTCCCAAAACGCCACTGACCACGGCCTTTGGCGCCTCGTGCGAGAATTGAGATGCGGCCATGCGGACGCCTATAAAGAAAATGTCGCGATCGAGACGGTGCTTGTATTTGAGCAGATTGTAGTCGAGTCCCAGGCGGAAATAGTTTCCTGACATTGTGTAGTTTAGGCTGTCGGTGTTGCGCTTGAGCGATTGCCGGCCAAACTCAACTGTCGGGAAAAAGTTGTAGTTCAGCTCGCCATCAATCGAAAATTCCAATGCATGCGACCCGTTGTTGCGCACATACGGCAGTGCCAGCCGCGACAAATCGAATCCTGCCCGCACAAACACCTGACGGCGCGGCAGATCGTCGACAACTGGGTTCTGCGCAAAGCAGCCAACCGACGCTGTCAGCATCAACACACTAAAAAAATATCTGCGCATGCGTTTCATAGTCCTGGTCAACATCGGTTGAGAAATAATGAATTGAGTCTATCGACATGAGCTTGTAGTTAATCACTGAATAGAACGTGTAGTCCAGATCAGTGAAATGGTAAACGGGCCCGCAATCGAGATTTTCGATGCAGAGTTCGGGTGTGGATGCAATGCCGATGATGCTGCTGTAACGCTCAACAACGGTTTTCGTCTCGCTCACAATGGTGAATTGCACAAAAGTGGTATCACCGCTGATACTGAGCGGCAGCGTCACAACACGCGGCAGTCCGGCAGTCTGGTAAAGCACACTGTCGAGCCCCAAATGGCGGACAATGAGCGTATCGATTTTCTTGCCCGACGTCTGCACCAACTCGCAGCGCAGTGGCGGAAATGGATCGGTGCTGCACTCCGGGGGCTCGTTGTTGCACGCCGCAAACAGTGCCGCAACAGGCAGCAGAAATAATATGGCTCGTTTTGCAATTATGTTCATATCGCGCCAAAAGTAGCGTTTTTTTAGCAACACAAACTGAAAACACAAACACAAACGCAAACGGATGACTGCAGGACAAAAAGGAAAAAAGATAGCAGGCCTATAAGCCAGGTTCTGTACTTGCCGAAGCAAGTTCCTGCCATTTATCTCGAATTGCGGTTGCCCGCAACCACTATCGGCCTACCCCTCGCAACTTCTGTTGCCAGAAACAAGACGAGCAGCCTTGCCCGCCGAAGCGGATTGCGATATACGTGGCCTTTCATCCCGGCAGGGGCACAACTGCCATGGTCACCCACAGCATTGGTGGTCTCTTACACCGCCTTCTCACCCTTACCGCTTGCGCGGCGGTTGTTTTCTTCTGCCCTTCTGCACCCTCACAAGTGCCTTTCTTTCGGAAGGCCGGCGCTCTGTGCTGCCCAGACTTTCCTCACTGCTTGCGCAGCGCGACAGGACGGCCTGCTATCTGCCGCAAAGGTAGTTTTTATTTAGAAGTTAGATTTCAGTTTTTTTATTGGTGCAAGTGCAAAAAAAATCGCATATTAGCCATTTGCATCTGAATAGCAGGTGGTATGAAGAAAGAAACGATGTCAACGGCTATAACATTCTCGCTCACAGCGGTTTTGTGCGCATGTGCGATTGTGTGCCCTGTGGCCGCCAATGGTGAGCCAACAGAAACCTGGGCTTCGTCTGACACATCACTCAACACCGCATTCGAACAATTGTTCTCTGCAGCAACCGTTAAAGACAGCATAAAGGCCTTTAACGCAATCGGCATGTATCTCTACAATAACAACGATTTTGGCAAAGCTGTTGAAATGTATCGTAGCGCACTTAGAATCTGTGAATCGGCAGGCGACAAAAAGAATATGGCTGTTTGCTACCAGAATTTAGGGAACGCGCTGGCAATGATGAATAAATTCAGCGATGCAAACGAATATAACCACAAGGCACTTGACCTTTTTTACGAACTCAATAATGAAGAAGCCGTCAGCAATGTGAGCAAGGCTATCGGAATCATGTGCATCACCAACCATTTGTACAAAACCGCAGCCGAATATCTGGAACGCGCGCTGGCCATCGATACCGTGATGAACATCCGTACAGGCGGCAACCATGCCATTGATGTCGCGTTCGACTATCTCTATCTGGGATATGCCGAACTCAGCAAGTACCGCGACACACGAAGCGATTATTTGCTGCAACAGGCCAAAACCATGAACTTGAAAGCTTACAGGATGCTGACAAAACATGGAAACAAAATCGGCATTACCTACTGTAGCAAAAACCTGATGGACACCTATTTGGAATGTGCAAAACACTCTGAAGGCAAACAATACCAGCAACTGCTCGACAGTAGTCTGATGTATCACAACCGCGGGAAGAAACTGGCAACCGAGCTCAACATAGTCCCATTGCAAACTGATTTTATTATATGGGAAGCCAAATATGCAATAGAGAAACACCAGTATGACCAAGCCCGCAGTTTGTTGTTGCAGATTGAATCCGCTATCAACAACGTTCAGGACAACACATATCGGACAGAGTACGGATTCCTAATGGCCAACTACTACCAAGCTATCGGCAGATACCGCCAAGCCTACGACTGGTTCGACCGTGCGACAAAATTCAACAAGCAGCAGATAAATTTAGAGTTCGCGGTAAAATCAGCAAAGCAAAGCGTGGGAAAAGAGTTCGCCAGCATTCTGCAACAGCGCGAGATTGAGAAAGAACATGAGAACATTATTCGCCACGAGCAGGATATCAGGCTTGGAATAGTGTCGGGCACAACAGCCATTGTGTTGCTGATGATTATCGTACTTACCATCGCCATCAACCGAAGCCTGAAACGCAAAAAACGACTCGAAAAGAAACTTACAGAACGCAATGACGAACTTGAATTGCAGAAAGAGCAACTCGAAGCCATCAACGACCAGATTGCGTCGAGCATCAACTTCGCCCACCACCTGCAAACATCAATGCTGCCCAGTGACAGCCAGATGCATGAGCTGTTCAGCGATGTGCTGATTCTGTGGCGGCCGCTCGACCTTGTGTCGGGCGATTTCTACTGGGGCACACGTGTGGGCAACCGCACGCTGTTCACCATTGCCGACTGCACGGGCCACGGCGTTCCGGGCGGATTCATGAGCATGCTCGGCATTTCAACTTTGTCCGACATATCGCTGATGCCCGAATTCAAATCGGGCCAGATGACCGCCGGCAACGTTCTCGACCTGATGCGAGACCGGGTTGTAGAATCGCTGCGGCAGTCGGAAGAGAGCCAAATGTCGCTTGACGGAATGGATATGGCGCTCTGTATTCTCGACACAGAAACAATGGAAATGCAATTTGCCGGCGCTTTCAGACCAGTGATATTTATCCATGATGGCGAACTGACTGAATACAAAGGCGATAAGATGCCGGTCAGTTACCTTTCTGACAATCCGCGTCCGTTTGTCACAAACAGGATTAACGTGAAAGAAGGCGATATGGTGTTCATTTATTCCGACGGCATCACCGACCAGTTCGGCTATAATGATGATGGCAAACAGGCCAAATTTGCCGGACGGCGGCTGCTGAAAATCCTTAAGGAAGATGGCGGCAAACCATTCGATGAACTTAAGCAACGGATTGAAGATGCCATTGACGACTGGCGCGCGCCTGCCGGCAGAAAATCGACGGCACAAACTGACGACATAATATTTATGGGCGTAAAAATCTGACGTATGAGAATAGGCAATCGATATATCATTATTGTACTTCTGGCGCTGCTTGGCTGGCTCCCCAACCTAAACGGCCAGTCGCCTACTACTGTCGACAACCTTATGATAATGGCGAACTCAATGTCTGACAGCAAGCAAAAACTGACCGTCCTTCAAAGCATTTGCTCACAGCACAACAGCGTTGACACCGTATTGCTCTATGCAGAGCAGATGCGGGTTCTGGCCAAACGGCTCGGCGACCACAGCGCTGACGCCCGCGCCCACCAGTTCATCGGTTGGTGCTATGGCAACAGGGGCAACTACGAGAAGGCTCTGCTCAACCACTACCGCGCATTCATAATCTACGACTCGATTGCCGACTCGCTGGGCATGGCGCGATGCTACAACGCCACAGGTGAAGATTTTCTCGATCTGAAAAACTACTACTCGGCCGACGAGTATTTCCATAAGGCTCTCGACATCTACACCGCAATGGGGCGCGAGTCGGAAATGCCATCGATTTACCGCAATCTAGGATCGATGTACAAGGATTACAGGATTTTTGAGACTGCCAAACAATACTTCAGAAACGCTATCGAAATCGACTCAACCAACAACTCGATTGCCGGCCTGGCCATCGACTACAACTATATGGCTGAAACCGAATACGATGAGTATCGCGAATCTAATTATCGAACCAACATTATCAAGGCCAAACATTACAGCGACATGGCGTATGCAAAAGCTGCGAAACTCAACGACTCGGCCTATCTGTTCTATGCAATCCAGAATTCACTGCCAATCCGTCTCGACTACTCCAGCATTCTCGACTCGGTTTCGCGACAGAAAATGCTCGACAGCTGTATACACATATACAACGTGGCCATAAACTACGTCAAAGCAAACGGCTATTACTCAAGCTATTATATGCTTGAAAACTGTCGTGCCAAATACTTCTTGCTCACCCATCGCTACACCGACTGCCTGAACCAGCTCGAACTGGCACGGCAGAAACCAAACGACCTGATTGAAGAAGAACCAATCATTGACTATGACTGCTACATCGACTGCTATATCGCCATGGGCGATTATCAGAAAGCACTGGAATACAAAAAAATGAAAGAGCTGTCGGAAAGTCAGGAATACTTTATGGAAACAGCGCTGAACTCATCGAAATCGAGCACAAAAGAAGAGTATGAAAATATGTTGCGCCAGCAGTTGAAAGACAAGAAAAATCGGGAACTGATGTTCAACGAACACAAGAAAAGAGTGAGAATCATCAATATATCGGCAGGTATAATCATTGTTTTACTGATAGTGTTTGCGGTGTTCATCTTGCAGGAAAATCGCAACAAACAGCGCAACAACAAGCTGCTTCTCAAGCAGAAAGATGATTACGAGACGCAGCGTAACATGCTAGCAAACATCAACCATCAGATTACTGACAGCATCAGATACGCTAAAGAGATTCAGAATTCGGTGATTCCGTCGCCGGCTATTATGAATGCCATCTTCGGCGATAGCCTGGTAATATGGATGCCGCTCGACATTGTATCGGGAAACTTCTACTGGGCAACTCTGCGCGGGCGTTATAAGATGTTGGCCGTAGCCGACTGCATGCGGCACGGCGTTCCCGGTGCGTTCACAAGCATGCTCGGCATCACATCGCTTAACGACATTGCAGCGTCGGAAGTGACAGACGACTACTGTCCAACTGCGGCTACAATGCTGGACAAACTGCGGGTGAAAATTGAAAACTCAATTCCGCAACATGATCAGTCAGAACCAGCGAACATGATCGACATTGCTCTTTGTATTATCGATACCGAAAGCAACACAATGCAGTTTGCCGGTGCTCACAGCCCGATGTTCGTTGTGCGCAACGGAAAACTGACTGTTATTCCTTCCGACGATATCCATATTGGCGACAGCAGCGACAATCATGCAGGATTCACCAACACTAAAATTGCCGTGCACGAAGGCGATGTTGTATATCTCTATACCGACGGCATTGCTCAGCAGCTTAATTTTGAATGGAAATATTCAACAGACACACTCACTGATATTCTGACACTTATTTACGACAAGCCATTTGCCGAACAAACAGAATACATCAACTACGCATTATCGAAATCACCCAAAAGTCATGAGATAGTCAATCAAACAGACGATATTCTGCTGATTGGAATCAGGATTTAGCATTGAGTGACATTATTAATTAGGTGTATGAAATAAAAAAGGCATAAGTGACGATCACCTATGCCTTTTTCTTTATTCTTAAACTTACTACTTCAATTCAAACTTAACCTTTCCTTTAATGTCGGTTGCCGATGCGCCGATGATGGCTTCGAAAGCGCCCGGCTCGGCTTCCCATTGCTTTTTAGTGTCGTTGTAGAACGAGAGAGCGCTGCTGTCGATGGTGAATTCAACGGTTTTGGTCTCACCAGGATTGAGTTGTACCTTCTTGAATCCTTTCAGTTCCTTGGCGGGACGCGGCAGGCTCGATTTCAGGTCAGCAATATAGAGCTGCACCACTTCGGCACCGGCGCGTTTACCAGTGTTGGTGACGTCAACTTTAACAATTACGCTGCCGTCGGCAGTCATTGTGGCTTGGCTGAGCGACGGTTTGCCATAGCTGAAAGTGGTGTACGACAGACCATAGCCGAAAGCGAACAACGGCTTGATTTTCTTGGTGTCGAGCCAACGGTAGCCAACCAGAATATCTTCTTTGTACTCAACATCGACAACCTTGAAACTCGGCTTGTTCACATATTCGCCAACAGCGTGAGCACCTACATCTTCGAGTTTGGCGGGGAATGAGAACGGCAGTCGGCCCGAAGGATTCACATCGCCTGCAAGCACGTCGGCAATGGCATTGCCGGCTTCAGAGCCGATGTACCAAGCCTGCAAAACTGCCGGAACCTGATTGAGCCACGGCATTGTTACAGGCGAGCCCGCGATGTTCACAAAAATCAGATTCTGATTCACCTTCAGAATCTCGCTCACCACATTGTTCTGATTATAAGGCAGTTCGAGCGATTTGCGGTCGGTGCCTTCGCAGTCTTGTCCGCCACTCTTGTTCATTCCGCCCACAAATATCACAAAATCAACATTTTTTGCCATCTGAACAGCTTCGTCGGTCAGTTCCTGCGCCGAACGGTGGTCGGCAAGTTTCTGGCCAGTCTCAATGCCGTCGAACGAAGTTACAGTGTCGCCAACGTAGCCGCGTGCATACGTCACGTTATCAGCGCCAAAGCGGTTTTTCAATCCGTTGAGCGGCGACAGTTCGCGCTGAACCTTGAGCGATGTTGAGCCGCCGCCGATGGTCATCATTTTAATGGCATTCTCGCCCACAACAAGGATTTTCGGTTTCTTGCTTGCGTCAATCGGCAGAATGGAGCGGTCGTTCTTGAGCAGGACAATGCCTTCGCCGGCAATCTGGCGTGCGGCGGCGTAATGCTCGTCAGAGCAGAGTGAACCCCATTTCGCCTGTCCCGACATTGTTGTGCGGAAAATCAGTCTTAAAACACGGCGAGCCTTGTCGTCGAGTTCGGCAGTGGTGTATTTTCCGCTCTTGATACCTTCAAGATACGGGCGAGCAAGGAAATAACTTTCGTACGAGTTGCTACGTCCCCATGTCATTCCGCCAGTCCAAGTGCCAAATTCAAGGTCGAGACCGTTGTGTACAGCTTCATCGGTGCTGTGACAGCCGCCCCAATCAGAGATGACCACGCCGTCGAACTTCCATTCGCCCTTCAGGATGTCGCAGAGCAGAGTTTTGTTGTGGCAACAGTGCTGTTTCTGATAAAGATTGTAGCTGCCCATAATGGCCCAAGCGCCGCCTTCGGTCACTGCGGCGTGGAAGGCCGGCAGATAAATTTCACGCAGAGCGCGGTCGCTCACAACCACGTTTGCCGATGAGCGGTTTATCTCGAAATTGTTCAACGCGAAGTGCTTGACGCAAGCCGCCACGCCGTTCTGCTGAACGCTTTTCACGTAGGGTACCACCAACTTCGAGTTCAGGAACGGGTCCTCGCTCATATATTCAAATGTGCGGCCGTTGAGCGGTGTACGGCAGATGTTCACGCCAGGACCGAGCAACACGGTTTTGCGGCGGTAGAGCGCTTCCTCGCCGATGCTTTTGCCGTAGAGCGCGGCCATATCGGGGTTCCATGTTGCCGCAAGGCAGGTGAGCGACGGAAATGCAACGCACGAGTCGCTGGTCCAGCCGGCCTGTTCCCACTCATCCCACTTCACTTCGTCGCGGATGCCCATCGGGCCGTCGGAGCACCACACTTCGGGTATTCCGAGCCGCTTGACGCCCGCGCTGCTGAATTTAGACTGCGCGTGCAGCAGAGCCACCTTCTCTTCGGTGGTCATTCGGCTCAGCGCGTCGTCAACGCGTTTTTCAATAGGTTGATTAACATCAAGATAAATTGGTAATTGTCCCTTAACCGACACACTGATTAGTGTTGCCACTGCAATGGCGAGAATTGATTTCATATTTTTCTACTTTTATTGTTTACCGAGTTCAGCAACCACCATTTCCATAAGTTCGACCTTATATTTAGTGGCTTGATCGAGATATTCCGCATATTCCTTTCCATCGAACATTACAATTTCACGCTTATCGGGTGTATCAAAAAATGTTGATATTGCTTGTTCGGAATAAGAATTGAAAAAATCAGCCATTTGATCCATTTTGTCAGGATATTGATTCCATAATATATTGAACGACAACGTGTTCATAGTAATAATAAAAGCTGTAGACTCAAGAGTCTCTGCCATTTTAAAAGCCACATCACGCGGAACATCCATGCATGAGAAAATTGTATCCGCATAATTCTTAAGTGTGTTAACCTTTTCGCTGTTGCGCGAGAAAAACTGAAGGTATTGGAGATTGTCAGTCAAGAAATAGTAACAGAAGAACAACGTGTTGTAAGAATTAAGCGCAGCAAACGACATTTCCGATAAATCGCGCGAACTCAACGGATTTTCGGCATAACAGATATTAAGTTGCGTTTGTGCGTCAATCAGATTTTGGGCGATGGCCAGCCTGAAACGGTCGGCGTTTTTGCCCCCTCCATCTGACATTATCACATTTGTACTGTCTGAGTTCATATACTTATCGACCGCAGTATTAACCCACACATAAGCCACTTCATTGGCTATAAAATATTCCATCTCATATATTTTCAGCAATTTTTGCTCGTAGCTCATGCTGCGGTTGATTGTGCGGGCAATCGAATCGACATTTACACTTTTATATACATCATCTTGCGTGCTGTTGAGCAGACTGTTAACCTTCGACAGGTTAACTACTCCATTTTTTAGACTGTTAATCGAACGCTGCCTGGCTCTGTCTTCGTTATTGCAACTGCACACCACTGCTGCAATCGCCACTAGAAATAAAATCTTTTTCATAGTTCTGTTTATAATTTAATCAGTTATTCAACTTATTGTTCCTTTATTAATTGAGTTACCAGATGTATGTTCTCATTGAATCAGGCAAGTAGTATTTGTCGCCCGGTTTTATATTGAATGCCTTAACAAAAGCGTCGATGTTTGGCAATGGGCCCTCAACACGGTAGCGAGGCATTGAATGGCCGTTTGTTTTAGTTCGTTGTCTTATGGACTCATCACGGTAGCTGCCGGCCCACGATTGTGCGTACGCAATAAAGAAACGTTGGTCTGGTGTCAGACCGTCAATAAGTTTCGTCTGATCTTTCCATTGCTCCGTTTTGCTAAATGCTGTATAGGCCACAAGCAGACCTCCCAAATCGGCCAAGTTCTCGTTGAATGTGAGCTCTCCATCGGCATGCATGGAGTCTATGACGATGAATGAGTTGAAGCGGTCAATCAGTTTCTGCGCCCGGCGGTTGAATTCTTCTTTGTCGCTATCCGTCCACCAATCGTTCAAATTACCAAACTCATCGAACATTTGACCTTGAGAGTCGAACCCGTGAGTCAGTTCGTGAGCAATGGAAGCGCCAATTGCGCCATAATTCACCGCATCGTCACCATTAGCGTGAAACAAGGGTAGTTGCAACATGGCCGCCGGGACAACTATTTCGTTCTGATTGTAGACATAATACATGTTTGCAGTTGATGGAAGAATCTCATACCACAAATCGGGCCGGATATTCTTGTTGATGAAACTCATCTCATATTTGAAGTATTCCGCCATACAAGCGATAATATTGTTGGCATACGAATCGCCCATGATGAAATTCGTGTAGTCAACCCAATGATTGTTAGGGTATCCGATTTTCAGTCTGCAGTTTTCTAATTTCTTTAGCGCCTTTGTCTTTGTACTGTCACACATCCAATCGGCGTTGGATATGCGCTCGGCAAGTGCCGACTTAATGTTGTTTGCCATCTCAAATGCTCTTTTTTTGGCTTCTGGCGAGAAATAGTTGTCAACATATAATTTGCCTATGGCATCGTCAAAATCACTCTTTAGCTCGTTAAGAACCTGTTTCCACCGGGGATCGTTCTTTTCCTGACCGCTCAAAGTGCGCATTTTGAAGTCAAAATGCTCGTTCACAAAATTGCTGTCGAGTGCAACAGAAATGCCATCAATGAACAGAAATTTTAAATATGACTTCCAGTCATCAATTGGCACTTGACGCATAATGGTGTCAAGTCGCGACAAATACAAATCGTCCGCCCGTATAACCATGGTGTCAGGAACCGGCACTCCAAGCTGTTCAAAGTATTTTTCCCAGTCGAAGACGGGCATTTGCGCAGTTAAATCATCAATGCTGTTATTGTGAATAACATACGACTGGTTTTGCGTCAGCATTTTGTCCAGTGAGATTTCCGCTATTTGGTACTCAATGTCGTATGTTTTTTGGGCAGACTGCCTGGCGGTAATACTGTCCTGCCCCATAAGTCGGAACATATTCTCGATATACGTCTTGTATTTTTCCCTTATTTCTTCACAATACTCATCATCATCAAGATACAAATCCCTATCTTCCATGGCAAGCCCGTCAATTCCAATCACAAAAGCAAATGTGCCGCTGTTCGATAAGTAGGGACCATATTGTATTGAGAATGGCGATTTGAAATAGTGTTTCTGCAACAGCGCTATTCGGTTCTGCAAGTCGGAAAGATTTTGCATTGAGTCAATGGTATCAAGCATATACTGCACAGGTTTCAGCCCTGCCGCGTTGATAGACACTGTATCCATGCCGCTTTTGAAAAAACGAGCCATTTTCTCGTTTGTTGACCCTGGCTTCTGCTTATGGCTTGTTATGTCTTTAATGATGTCTATGATTTGTTGGTCCACCAAATCGGTAATTTTGTCGGAAACACCATAACGACTTCTGTTTTCCGGTATTGGGTTACGCGCAATCCATTTACTGTTTGCATAGTCGAAGAAATCGTCTTGAGGACGAATGGTAGTATCAATATCCGCAAAACTGATGATATCAGCAGAAGATTTGCTTTGGCAAGACACAAGCAATACAATAACAATAGCCAGCGGTAACAAACAGCGCATAGTTGCATTTAGAAACGGTTTCAAAAATAGGCAAATATTCGAGGAAAGAGTAATTTGCACACTTATATTTTTATAGGTATTACCACAATCGCCTTCCACAGAAGAAGGCATATAAACTAACTTACTGTATCCCAATAAAAGTCGGGCTGATTGGAATCATTAGCATTTTTCTTTGAATAATCAAAAAATCGGCCAAAACCGCAACTTCTTTTTTTAACCTTTTAACACTCGGCTGTTAACAAACAACAAGTCTTTGGCTTGTAGTTACTTATCAAGAAAAATTTTTCATAACTTATTGAATATCAGTATTGTTAATAACTGTTTAATAACATTAGAAGACAAGGTATACTCACCAATTTTTTCGCTAATAAATTTGCTATCGATGGTTGGTGAATCGGAAGATTCTCTCATCAATCAACTAATTAAAGAGTTAAGATTTTTTTGAACAACATTCCGTCGCGAGACGGGGTGAAAGAGGCTTTTTCGCCTAAACGAACGAAGATAGAATGTATTGCTACGATGTTGACATAGTGCTTCAAGAAGTTCCGGGACAGATAAGCATCTGCTTCTCAATCTCGGGTTGTCCGCTGCATTGCAAGGGTTGCCACTCTCCTTTCCTTTGGAAGGAAGGCAACGGCGAGCTCCTGACCGATGAGCGCTACGTTGATATTCTGAACCAATACCGCGGCTATGCCAACTGCGTGCTCTTTATGGGCGGCGAGTGGCATCCCGACGAGCTTGTGCACAAGCTGGCAACGGCAAAGGAACTCGGTTTCGACACCTGCCTCTACACCGGGCAGGAAACAGTTTCCGACGACATCAAATCGAACCTGACGTGGCTCAAGACCGGCCCGTGGGTCGAAGAGCGCGGCGGACTGGCGAGCGCCACAACCAACCAGCGTTTT
>JAEEGL016644351.1_pt1 | contig 14105 bp, 12 predicted proteins | sample 9134231 | NCBI WGS metagenome assembly JAEEGL01 (sample SAMN16246548, study PRJNA631951) | gut metagenome | biome: gut microbiome; feature: rumen; material: fiber-attached | host: Bos | place: Iran: Karaj | collected 2018-10 | reverse complement strand
TTTTTTTCATTTCCGTCAGAAAAAATCGCTGCAAATTTACGGTATTACATGAAAAAAGGTGCCTCAACGCCACCTTTTTATTAACAATATCATTTTCAATTAGCCAATATCTTCATAATTAAAAAGAGAATCAACAAACTCGTGGCGGTTGAACACTTGCAGTTGATCAATTTTTTCACCAACACCAATATATTTAACAGGGAGTTGGAACTGATCGGAGATACCAATCACGACACCTCCTTTGGCAGTACCATCTAATTTTGTAATTGCCAATGCATTAACATCTGTAGCTGCGGTAAATTGACGCGCTTGTTCAATGGCATTCTGCCCCGTTGAGCCGTCCAATACAAGCAAAATCTCATCGGGAGTATTGGGAATCAGCTTGCTGGTAACATTCTTGATTTTCGTTAGTTCCCGCATGAGATTCACTTTATTATGAAGCCGTCCTGCGGTATCTATAATAACGATATCTATATTTTTGGCAATGGCCGACTTCACCGTATCAAAAGCCACGGCTGCGGGATCCGCCCCCATCGGCTGAACGACGACAGGGACATCTGCACGTTGCGCCCACACTTCAAGCTGGTCAACAGCGGCAGCACGGAAAGTGTCCGCTGCACCCAACATTACGGAATATCCCTTTTTCTTAAACTGGTATGCCAATTTGCCAATGGTCGTCGTCTTCCCTGCCCCATTGACACCCACAACCATAATAACATACGGACGATCCAACTTGGGAATTTCAAAGTCACTGCTTTTTTCCATATCGTTTTCAAGCAGCAGACCTTCAATTTCTTCTTTAAGAATATAATTTAACTGACTTGTTCCCAAATACTTATCTTTAGAAACACGATTTTCAATACGTTCAATGATTTTCAACGTGGTTTCAACACCGACATCCGAAGTAACCAACACTTCCTCCAAATTATCCAAAACCTCATCATCCACTTTGGATTTTCCGATAACTGTTTTAGCCAATTTGGCGAAAAAACTCTCCTTTGATTTTTCAAGTCCTTTGTTTAACTCTTCTTTTTTTTCTTTAGAAAATATGGAAAAAAAGCCCATAATGAGTACAGATTAAAATTTCGGCAAAGATACAAAAAACATTCATTTATTGCAACTACCTTTCGTGAACGGTATGCTCTTGAACCCATTGGGCATCATTTGAATATTCGTAGCTTTCAATTTGATGAAAAACATCTTCCACTGTGGTTGCGCAAACAATCAATTGAAAATGAAAAGGACGCAGGAACCCCTCCTCTTTAAACAAAGCAAGTTGCTTTAGCAAGGAATCGTAATATCCATACGGATTGAAGATAACGATAGGTTTGTTATGAAACCCCAATTGTGCATCCGTAATCAATTCAAAAAATTCATCCATGGTACCGAATGAACCCGGAAAAACCACAAAAGCATCCGCTTTTTTTTCCAACATTTGTTTCCGTTCACTCATGGACTTCACATAAACCAATTCGGTAATATCTTCCGCAATAACCGCTTCCTTGGAGAAAAAATCGGGGACAATGCCAATCACTTTACCCCCTGCCTTCATTGCTGCCGTAGCCGCCGCATTCATCAGACCCAATTTCGCCCCACCATAATAGAGAAGCACTTTTCTTTGGGCACATTGCTTGCCAAACTCCTCTGCCAAACGTACATAACGTTCCCCTTTCCCTTCAGAAGAACCACAAAAAAGGGCAATAGATTCTATTTTCTTTTTCATCTGTATTAAATTTCGTTACTATGAACTGTAGCGGTTGACTCTGTTTCGTGGTGAAAAGGAACGATTGCCAGCGAAATCAGCAAATAAGTCAATATGATAATAGGGAATGCGCCGAAACGGAAAATAGCCAATAAAATGAGGGCGATTGCTAAAAAGATATAGCGAACTTTATTGTCATGCCATGACAAATTCTTAAATTTCAGGGAGAACATGGGAAGATCTGTCAGCAACATAACCGCGAAAATGAGTGTAAGCGAAAGCACCACCCAAAAATTATTCAGTAGGGAGATAGACTCTGCTGAAAAATGCAAAAAACCGATAAACAACGCATTAGCAGGCGTTGCCAAACCCCTAAATTCGGTATGTTGGCGTTCGTCGTGATTAAATTTTGCCAACCGGAATGCCGAACAGGCAGGAACCAAAAACACCAGATAGGGCAAAAAACTGACAAAACCATCTCGAATCTCAGGAGAGAGATTTTGCAGACAAGTTGTTAGAAAAACAAAAACGATATTGGTTGGTGCCACCCCAAAAGAGACGATATCCGACAGTGAGTCCATGTCAACACCCATAGGAGACGACACTTTCAACATTCGGGCAGCAAAACCATCAAAAAAATCAAAAATGGCAGAACCGATAATCAGATAAGATGCTGCCGCCAAATGTCCGTGAGTAGCACATAATATTGACATACAGCCACATATCAAGTTACAACAAGTAATACAATTAGGAATGTGCTTTTTCATGTTTCAAATTTGCCGCAAAAATACATTTTTTTCACAACCCAATGTGAAAAAAAATACAATTATATATATACAATATTAAAAATAAGCCGTAAATTTGCCGTTTGATTAGAAATCCAAATCCGAAGTGCTGTATGAGAAAAAGGAATGCGTTGCTGTGTGTCTTGATTGTTTTACTAACCATTTTTGCAAGTGTAGGTCAAAAAAAGAGTGACCAACTAAAAAAGAACAAGCAAAAGATTGAAAATGAGATTCGTGACACTCAAAACTTATTGAATCAGACGCGAAAGAACAAGCAAACTTCGTTGGAACAAGCCTCCATTTTGAGAAAGCAGATTTCCAATCGCGAATCGCTGATTACGGCACTTAACAATGAGATTTTTGCCTTGGAAGAGGAGATGGAATTGAATGAAAAGTTATCCAAAACTCTGGCGCGAAAACTCACATACATGAAGGACGATTACTCACGGGTGGTATATAATGCCTACAAAAACCGTCGTCTCAACAACAAGTTTATCTTCATTCTCTCTTCTGAAGACTTCAGTCAGATGTATCGCAGGACCAAATATTACACCACTTTTGCCAAAAACGTAAAGCGCCAAGTGGATCTCATTGCCCAGACACAACGTGAAATTGAGGCGAAAGAGATTGAGATCCAAAATATCAAGAATGAGAAAACACTTCTTTTGAGCGGAGAGGAACAGCAACTAAAGCACTTGGAAGCCGAGAAAAAAGAGAAAGACAAGCTAACCTCCTCCCTCAAGAAAAAGGAGAAACAATTAGCCGAAGAAATCCGCAAGAAACAGCAGGAACAGAAAAAGTTGGACAAAGCCATCAAAGAAGCGATACAGAAAGAGATTGCAGCGGCCAATGCGAAAAACAAAGGCAATGAGAAGGCCTCCACCTCTTCCGGCAAGAAAAGTTCTACGAATGAAATCGTGATGACTCCTGCCGAGAAAGAGCTAAGCACTTCATTTGCAGGAAATAAAGGACGCTTGCCATGGCCTGTGACCAAATGTGCCAAGGTGAAAGATTTTGGGACTTACGCTCACCCCGATGTCCCTTCCGTACAAATGCAAAACAACGGTATCGACTTGTTGACGGATGCCGGAGCCACCGTCCGCGCCGTTTTTCAAGGCACGGTTGCCAGCACCCTCGACTATATGGGCACGAAAGTCGTGATCATAAAACATGGCGAATATATGACAGTATATCAAAATTTGGGAAGTGTTAGTGTAAAGAAAGGCGACAAAGTTTCCACCAAACAAGCCATTGGTACCGTAGGAAAGAATAGCAACTCCACCTATGAACTCCATTTTGAAGTGTGGAAAAACACCGAATATCTTAACCCTAACTCTTGGCTTAGCAAGTAACCGATATGTACATCGACGAAACTCTCTTTTCTGACTTTTTGGAACACAAAGAAATTCTTTGGTTAGGGATTGATTTCACACAAGCCAAATTTACGCAAAAAGGATTTAACCTCCCCGGTGAAGTGCTGAAATCATACTTTAATGAGTGGAATATGCTCATTATTTCCGACCAGAAAAAATACGACATCCGCCTTAGCTTCCGCAAGCCCATTATGAACTACGACTTGTCAATGGTTTCCAAAAAAAACAAGACTATAAAAACCAATCAGATATTATGCGAAAATATTAATGTTGAAAATGTGATAGAGAAAGAGGCTATGTGCCAATACTTAACAGGACTTAACTATCCCCAACTGCACCCTTATGCTCTTCTTTTTGTGGTTGAATCGTTTGACAGCAATAGCAAAACGGGCAGCGTTTGGGTTAACATCGTTCATACAAAACAAAGCGTTCCTGTATTATGTGAGAAATTCTTGAAGGTTCCTAGTGGATTTGGAATCAAAAGTTATTGGAGCAGAATATTTTACAATTTATTATACGATATAAAGAATTATGCTTATTATCGTTGGGAAAATCTTGTCAAAACAAATATATAATTTTTTCGTTAACAAAATATTCATCAAAAAAAATAATAATTATGTCAGCATTTAAAGCATACGATTTTAGAGGTATCTATGGAAAAGATTTCAACTTGGAAGATATTTATCGCATCGGCTTTTTTCTTCCACAATTGTTAAAAGTAGATAAAGTGCTTGTGGGTCGCGATATGCGTGTATCAACACCAGCGATATTTGAAGCACTGACACGGGGTATTACAGATGCAGGTGTGGATGTATATGACATGGGGCTGACTACAACTCCCATGGTGTATTATTTCACTGCGCAGCATCATTTCGATGCCTCCGTCATGATTACGGCTTCCCACAATCCCAAAGAGCACAATGGGTTGAAAGTATCCACGACCAATGCACTCCCTGTAGGTTACGACACCGGACTGGGCAAACTTGAAAAAATGATTCAAGCGGTACCGCAACCTGCCGCCCGAAAAGGCAAAATTATCAACCATAATGTAAAAGAAGAGTACATTGAATTTTTAAAGAGATACCAGTACGATATCAGCAATCTGAAAATTGCCATGGATTGCTCCAACGGAATGGCTTCCATCTTGGTCAAAAGTTTGTTCGGCGACCAACCCACCTATCTGTATGATGAACTGGATGGAACATTCCCACACCACGAAGCGAACCCTTTAGAGGCAGAAAATGTGGTTGATTTGCAAAAATTGGTATTGAAAGAGAAAGCTGATATTGGCGTTATCTATGATGGGGACGCTGACCGCGTAATGTTTGTAGATGAAAAAGGAAGCTTTATTCCGCCCGATTTAATGATTGCTGTTTTAGCCCATTATTTCATCAAAGAAAAAAATGTGCAAGGCAAAGTAATCCAAGATATCAGAACCTCAAAATCCGTAACAGAATATATTCAGAAACTGGGGCGGGAAGTGTATATCTGGCGGGTAGGCCGTGCATACGCCGCCTTGAAATTGCGCGAAATCGACGGCGCATTCGGTGGAGAATTTGCAGGACACTACTATTTCCGCGACTTCTTCTATTCCGACTCTGCCATGGTAGCCTCCCAAGTGATTCTGCACGTGGTAAGCGAGATGAAAAAGAAAGGGATCTCTGTTTCCCAGCTGATTTCTGAAATTGCCGTTTATGCCAATTCCGGTGAAATCAACTTCAAGGTTGAGAAGAAAAAAGAAGCCATGGAAGCGATGAAAGAGCATTTCATGCAAAAAGAGACAGCTACTAACTTTATGGATTTCGATGGCTACCGAATTGAGTTTAAAGACTGGTGGTTTAATGTTCGTCCTTCTAATACCGAGCCTTATCTGCGTTTACTAATGGAAGCGAAAAATAAGGAAATGTTAGAGGAAAAATTAACCGAAGCCAAGAAAATTTTAGCCCCATTTATCTAGTTCATCTTGTATCTCATCATTGACATAGGAAATACACTGCAAAAAGCAGGTGTATATTCAGAAGACGGTGAATTGCTGCAACTGCTCCGCCAACCACAACTATCAATGGAGCAGTTGCAACAGTGGCTGAAAGAATATGCCATCCGGTATTCTATCTTCTCCACTGTCGGAGCATCCAACGATTCGCTGCTCTCCTTTTTGCAAAAGGAGACGAAGTGCATCGTTTTTGACCATACGACTCCCCTACCCGTCCATATAGACTACCAAACGCCATCCACTTTGGGCAAAGACCGCATAGCCGCCGCTGTGGCTGCCTCTTCCCTATTCCCTCACCAAAATGTTCTGATTGTGCAAGCCGGCACCTGCATAGTGATGGATTTTATCGATAAAAATTGCCATTATCACGGCGGTTCCATTGCACCCGGCATACAAATGAAAATAAAATCCCTGCACCAGTTCACCCAACACCTCCCTGAAATTGAAATCAAAAAAACAGATTCATTTATCGGTAAGAACACCACAGAATCTATTCTGAACGGGGTGTTGTTGGGAACAGTCGATGAAATTAACGGAGCAATCGGACGTTATGCCTCTTCATTTGAAAATATAAAAGTAATTTTAACTGGCGGCGATACGGAACTCTTGCAAGAAAAAATAAAAAGTCCTATATTTGCCACCCCAAACTTGGTTTTGTACGGGCTATATAAAATATTAAGAATCAATGCTTAAAACGCATACACAACACTTATTGTTTTCTCTTTCACTAAGCATTTTCTGCCTAAATCTATTCGCACAAAATGAAATTAGTTCCCCCTATTCCAATTATGGCGTGGGGTTATACAGCAACGTTACCTCGGGAATGTATGATGCAATGGGGAAAGTGGGATATGCTTTGCAAGACCCTTATCAGATAAATTTTAAGAATCCCGCCTCTTACGTAGCGTTCGACTCACTCTCATTCATTGCAGACGCTTCATTTAGCATCTATTCCAACTCTTTAGCCAACGCTGAAATCAAACAAAAAGCAACTTTGGCACACCCCAACTATCTCACGCTTGGTCTGCCCGTAACACGGCACTGGCGCATGAGTGCCGGAATTCTCCCCTTCAGCAATTTAGGCTATAATATTGTCCAGAGTATCAATCAGGACAATATTGGTGTGGTTAACTACAACTATCAGGGCGATGGCGGATTATTACAACTTTATTGGGGAAATGGTTTCAAACTATACGATGGTTTATCGTTGGGTTTTAATATCTCTTATTTGTTCGGACGATTGACCTATATGCAAACTGCTGAATTTGAGGGAAATAACTTTTACCACTCTATGGTCAACAATACCACATTGGTAGATGGCATCTACCTATCGGCAGGCCTACAATATTTTGCTACTATAAAAAACAACCATAAATTAGGGATTGGACTGGTTTATGAAAACAGTGCTTATATCTGGACAAAAGAAGAGCAGTTTTTATACAACTACTCCACAATTGGAGGAAGTGACAATGTAAACGACACTTCATATTATTATGAATATAAAGGGAATATGCAACTTCCCCAATCGGTGGGAGCCGGTTTATCCTACCAATACAAAAACAAGTTGTGGGTATCAGCTGATTTCAAATGGCATAATTGGGCACAATATTATCACAACAAAGAAAGTGATGAACGCTTGCAGAATACCTACATAACTTCTTTTGGGGTGCAATTTATTCCCAATGCAACTTCAAGCAACTATTTCAAGAAAATCAGAATTCGCGCCGGAGTGCAATATTCTACAGGACATATTTTGTTGAATAACCATACCATCAGCGATTACAATATTTCTATTGGCTTGGGATTTCCGCTCAAGCTATACAATAATAATTCCTCTTTGGGAGTTCTATTTGAATACGGTCAAATGGGAACTATCCGCAATGATTTAATCCGAGAAAATCATTTTCGCATCTCTTTTCATTTTACCTTACAAGAAAAATGGTATCAAAGAGTGAAATTAGATTAGTTCATAAACACATAAAAATATTAAACGATGAAAAAAACATTTTTAATCTTTACATTAATGCTTGTTGTATCTTGGGTTTCCGCCCAATGTGCATTCAAATTTGGGGCAAATGAAGAAGATTCTATCCTTTGCGTTGGCAAAGTCAATGAATTCAAAATGTATTACCAACAAAAGAATTATCCTGATGCTTATTCTCCATGGCAATATGTGGTAAATAATTGTCCATGCTCATGGAGTGGCGTTTTTGCGTATGCACAGCCGATGCTTGAAGGATTAATCAAGGAAGAGAAGGACTCTGTACGCAGAGAACGTTTAATTGACTCTTTGTTATGGGTTTACGACAATTATCCTGTTTATCACCCTAAATTTTACACCAAGGGGAAAGGGATCGGCTACAAATCCTATTATATGATGAAATATCGTAAAAATTATGATGAGATTTTTGATGGGTTTGTACAATCTGTTGAGTTAGAGAGAGAGAACACCCAACCGATGATTTGGGATTACTATTTCCGTTTAGCTACCCAAATGGCCATTGCCAAGAGAGACACCACTATTGTCATTGAAGCTTACGAACGCGCTACAGAATATATCGACGATGCCAAAAGAAATGCATGGAAAGCATTTGAGGCTGACACAGCCGAGCTAGCCAAACTAATGGCCATGAGCGAAGATCAAATTTCGGATAAGAGAGAATTTGACAAACAAGTGAAAAAATATACAGAAGACACGACTCGTCAAATGAAATTGGTTGACAACTATACTAAAACTTTTGCTAAAATTGAGACCATGTTTATCCCTTATGCCGAATGCGACATTCTGGAACAAGTATATAGCAAGAAAATTGAAAGTGTAAGAGAAAACATTCCTGCTGTCAAGAAGATGTTGTTAACCATGCACAAACGTGGCTGCCAATCCTCTCCTACTTACAGAACCGTATTAGAGATAGTTCATAACAACGAACCCAGTGCACAGACAGCCTCTATGATGGGTGGCCAATGTATTGCCGCCGGCGAGTACGGCAAAGCCAAAGATTATCTGATGGAGGCCATTTCATTGTTTGAAACCAATGAAGAAAAAGTTGAATCATATTATCTTTTGGGATTAATCAATTATAAACAAGGGAACTTCCCTGAAGCGAGAAACAATGCTTACGCTGCTTTAAGGATCAATCCCAACTACGGGAAAGCTTATATCCTGATTGGCGACTTGTATGCTGCTTCTGCCGGCCGTTGCAACACCAATGACCCGAATGAAATACCGGGTGCTGTATATTGGGCAGCAGCCGACAAATACAACAAAGCGGCTGCCGTTGATCCCAGTGTCGCTGCCGATGCCAACAGCCGTCGTTCCAAATTACCCGGCGTAAGTTTTGAAGCTGCATTCAAAGCAGGATACAACAAGGGACAAAGTTACCGTGTAGGTTGCTGGGTACAAGAAACGACCACCGTACGTTAATACATATTATATATATGTTACATTATAATATAATAACCCAAAACACCCTTTTCATACTCATGATTGGGGTGTTTTTTATCTCTTGCCGCAACGATAAATTTGTTCAAAACGAGCAATTAAATGTCAATGGTAAATTCCCTGACGAAGCTTCTAAAAATATCGCCATGACTTTTAGCGACAACGGTTTCAAGAGTTTTGAATTGTACGCCCCATCATTATACAAATATAACGGGGAGAAAGCCTACATGGATTGCCCCGAAGGGATTAAGATTATTTCATACGGCAATGACAACGAGCCTGAAGCAATTATGACTGCCGACTATGCGATTAGTGAAGAAGAGAGCAAGACAATGGAAGCCCGAAAAAATGTGGTGATCACCAATGTGAAAAAAGGAGATACAATTAAAACGGAAAAGATCGTGTGGGATAAAAGGAACAAACGCATCTACTCTGATGTGATGGTTAAACAAATCAGAAGCGACGGCACTATCAGCATTGGAGACGGTTTCGATGCCGATGAGAAATTCAGCAGATATACGGTGCGAAATCCCCGTGGAGAAGTAATGGCGGAGGACATTTAGTATGGATATTTATTTATAAGGAATATGGCTTTTGCGCCATATTTTTTTTTAACTTTGCCAGCTAATTTTCATACAATGGAGAACGATTTTAATGACCCTTATTTCTTTGATGAAGAGGACGAAGAACGTCAGGAACTTGTGTCAGATTTCAAGACCATGATTGATCATGCTGAAAGAAGATATTTTGATTCTGACGACATGATTGACATCATAGAGACACTCATTGCGCAATTTGATTTCAAATATGCGGAAGCGGCCATAAAATATTCCGAGGAAGTGCATCCCAACTCATACGAATGCAAATTATTGAAATGCAGATTCCTCATTATGACTTTGGATATTTCATCGGCAAAAAAACTATTGGATGAAATTGAGAACAGTTACACGTTAACAGCCGATTTTTATTTGCAGAAAGCACTGTACTGCAAAATCACCGGACAAGAGAAAGACACCATCAACCTATTTAAGAAAGCTTATCGCTTAGATCCAGAGAATGCCGGTATTAACTTCATGATGGGTAGTGAGTTAATCAAAGCGGACAGGATGACAGAATCTTTACCTTACATCATCTTTGCCATTCAAAACGATGAAGACTTTGAGGAACAGCTGTTTACAATATCTTATCTTTTTGAGGAGAAGAAGAAAACAGACGAAGCAGTGCAATTTTTCTCCATTTTAGCTGATCGTTTTCCATTAAGCAAAGCCTGCTGGTTTGGTCTCGGTTTGGCCTACAACTGGAGTAAAGAACCTGAAAAGGCAATTGATGCATACCTTAATGCCATCAGTCTGGCTGAGAATGGTGCCACGGCTTATTACAACATTGGGAACACCTATTTTGAAATGGGGCAATTTGACAACGCTATCGACAATTATTCGCAAGCATATCAGCTGGATAATAAAGACTATCATGCACTTACGGGGATTGCCGATTGCTACAGCGAACTACAACAATATGAAAAGGCGCTGGATTACTACCACCAAGCGTTGGATCTCTGTGCCGACGATACCGAAGCAAATTTAGGAATCATACATACCCTTAAAGAGATGGGGCGTGCTGATGATGCCACTGCATTTCTTGACAATGTCCTGCAACAACAGCAAGACAATTTTGAACTTTTTTTCGGACTTATCACAAATTTTGAAACAGAAGAAACACGCGAAACAAAAATTCGTGAATACATCCATGAACATATCAAATCTTTGGAGAACAAGGAAGACTTCCTACGCCTATTCACTATTTTCTGCTGCGCTTCAGAACAATGTATTGATTTAGCAATCAATGTTCTAGAAGAATTTTTGGATGATGAAGAGGTAGCCTTTACCATTCCTTATCTCTTAGCTGCCTTACACTATATCAAACATGAAGATGAGGTGGCCGACAACTACCTTAAAACCGCCCTACTCATTAACTATGACAATTACGTACTATTTCTCGCCATCCATCCTTCTTTTGAGTACAACCAACGCGTACAGGAATTAATTAAAATGTATCAAAAAACAAACGACTAATACCTTCAAAATGAAAAAAATATTTTTAAAAATCGCAGTTCTATTCATCCTCATTTTATTCAACTTCAACCTGTCTTCCCAAAATTATCACATTATTGAATCCAACAGTCAAAAAGTGATTTTAAAAGTTACCACAGGGAAAATCTCGATTGGGGAGAGTTTGTTGGCAGGGAACAGCTACTCAAACTTAAAGATGGAAAACTACCTTTCTGGAAACCACATCGGCGAGCCACAACTCCCTGTTATGACAGAACTATTGGAAATACCTATCTGTGAAGATATTAGTTATCAAGCACGGGCAGGGCGTGTGGACACTTTCTCCACCGAAGAATTGGGCATCCTATATCCTATCTACCCTGCACAACCTTCTGTCCCAAAATCACAAACAACACCTACAGAGCCTATTATCAATACTCAAATTTACCAAACCGACGAATTTTACGGATATGACATTGTCAAAGTTGAAAAGATTGGCATTATGAGAAATGCCAACTTAGCCACCCTATATGTCTCTCCAGTACAATACAATCCTATTACAAAACAAATCATGATTTATGACGACATTACGATAGAAATAACTTACGAACATCCTGATATAGAAGCGACAAGGGAGATGAAACGAATTCATGGGAATCCCTTTTTCAATGTATCTTCCAAAGTGATTAATCCGATTCATTTTGCGGAGAGAGATGAAATAAGCACCGTACCCATCAAATATGAAATTATTGCTCACAGTATGTTTCGTGGGGAATTGGATGATTTCGTCAATTGGAAAAAAAGAAAAGGTTTTTTGGTTGAAGTCGCCTATACTGATTCGATTGGAACAACAGAAAGCGCTATCCGCAATTATATTCATGGATTATACACCAATGCGACGGAAGAGAATCCAGCTCCAACATACGTATTATTGGTTGGCGACGTGGCACAAATTCCGAACCAGACCAAATCTGCGGGGTGGTTCTCTTCCCACGTAACCGATTTATACTACTTCACATGGACAGCCGGGGATAATCTGCCCGATTGCTATTATGGAAGATTTTCCGCGCAGAATGTATCACAACTGGGGCCACAAATAGAAAAGACATTGATGTACGAACAATATACGATGAGAGACCCCCGTTATCTGGATGATGCTGTTATCGTAGCCGGAGAAGACCAAGGGAACAACAACGATCATGGTTATTCTCACGCCAATCCCACCATGCATTATTTAGAAGATAATTATTTGACATCTGAATATGGGTTTAGAGATGTGCATTCTTTTTACAATCCCCACGCAAGCACTGACGAAGAGACGATTCGTTCACTTATTGGCAATGGCGTTGGCTATGCCAATTATAGTGCACATTGCAGTTACCAAGGATGGGCCGATCCCGCTTTTGAAAATAATCACATAAGTTCGATGAACAACAATGGGAAATACGGACTGATGATTGGCAATTGCTGTGAATCAAACCAATTTAACCAATCGGAATGCTTTGGGGAGAAGCTGCTCCGCACCCCACTTAAAGGTGCAGTAGGATATATCGGAGCCAGCAATTCAACTTATTGGGATGAAGACTTTTATTGGGCAGTAGGTGCACGCCCCTCCATTCAAAGCAGTTGTTCCAATTGCAATAATTTCACTTACGATGCCAACAATTTGGGGGCTTACGACCGACTTTTCCATACCCATGGTGAGGACTTCAGCCATTGGTTTGTATCCCAAGGCTCTATCATTACAGCAGGAAATCTTGCTGTAGAAGCCTCCACTTCTGATTCCAAGACATATTACTGGGAAATCTATCACCTGATGGGCGACCCATCCGTTATGCCTTGGCTGACACAGGCAAGTGCGATGGATTTACATATTAACAACACGTTAATTACCAACAATGAATATGGCACTACGGAGGGCACTACCACCCTATCCATTTACACAGGTGCTCCTTACGCTTATGTGGCTTTAACACACCATCTTGAATTAATCACGGCGGCGGTGGCTGATCAAACGGGGTATGTTGTTCTCACATTCCCTGCTTTAGAAAATCATGAAACTTACGAGCTGGCGGCAACGGCCCAAAACCACATCCCCAATTTTACGACCATTTCCACTTACAGTGTAGGTTTGGAAGCCCTTACCACATCCACTGTTTCTATTTTCCCCAACCCCATAAAAGACCATTTCATGGTGAAACTCTCTCAAGGGACTGCCACCGATATTATGATCTTTGATATTGCAGGCAAATTATTAAAACAAGTTGCCGTTACAGGGAATACCATGGATATAAATATGGAAGAAGAAGCCTCTGGAATGTATTTCGTCAAAATTTTCAATCATCAAGAAAATATTGGCACCTATAAAATCGTCAAAAAATAGTATTCAAAATGAAGAGAATCTATCTGATAATAGGAATTCTTCTGCTATTATGCAGTTGGGAGTGCAACGGCCAAGTTATCACCATTGAAGAATGTGAGCAATTGGCCATTGCACAATCGTCGGCAAATACGCAAAAAGAGTTGAACGAACAGTTATTGCATGTTAAGTTGAATGATGTATCCTCGCATTTGTATCCGACTTTGGAAATCAATGGAGGAATTGCCTATCTTTCGCAACGTCCGGAGTTACCTACTGCTTTCACAAATTTCGAACCCGCACGGCACGATGTCTATAATATTTCCCTTAATTTCCAACAAGTGGTATTTGATGGATTGCAGGCACGTTATAGCCGGCGAAGAGAAAAATTATTAAACAACAA
>JAEEGL016065888.1_pt1 | contig 14105 bp, 12 predicted proteins | sample 9134231 | NCBI WGS metagenome assembly JAEEGL01 (sample SAMN16246548, study PRJNA631951) | gut metagenome | biome: gut microbiome; feature: rumen; material: fiber-attached | host: Bos | place: Iran: Karaj | collected 2018-10 | reverse complement strand
TTATGCGGACAGAAAGACTGGATCATATAAAAGCTGCCCTGAATAACCAGGTCACGCAGCATTCACGCAGAAATTTGATCAGATTCGAGGACGCAAAAAACTCGCAAATCCTCTAAAACACTGGACTTGCGAGCTTTCAGCTTAGCAGCGACAGACGGGGCTCGAACCCGCGGTCTCGACCTTGGCAAGGTCGCGCGTTACCAACTACGCCACTGTCGCAGACGCTTTTTATCGCGCGAATAGTATATTATCCGATATGACCGACTTTGTCAAGAAAAGAAAATATCCTATTTTTCAGATTATGTGTTATAATGTTTCGGATGTCGGAATTATGTAAAGGAACAGATTATGGCACTTATTAATTGTCCCAAGTGCGGGGCGCCCTATGTGTCTGATAAGACCTTCAGCTGCCCTCACTGCACATTTAACGTAAAACAGTATCTGGATGACAAGGCTAAGGAAGAAGCTCTTGAAGCTCGCAGGAAGCGCGAGGAAGCAGCCGCCAAGGAGAAAGCCGAAAAGGAAGCTGAGCTTAAACAGCGTCTGGAGGACATGCGCAAGAAAGAGATCGAGGAGGAGCCCCTCCCCATATTCCCTGTGCCTTTCCTTGTGGGTGCAATAATAGCAGCCGTTCTTGCCATAGTTTCACTTATCGTTGCACAGACCGCCATAAATGTTGTCATAACATGTGTATGTCTATTTATAGCCGTGGGATTCTTTGTGTTCTTCATGCGTAATCTGAAGGTATATAAGGAAGCTCAGGCAGACCCTGCCAAGTGGAAGGAGGAGGCTTACAACGCCCGTATGAATAACCTTCGTAACAGCGACGAGCCCAATCCGGACACACTTGAGGATGACATCTGACAGTCAGATCGCATCATTCTTCGGACAACTCATTCATCCTTCTGATCTCATCGGCACGGGCGATTATCTTCTCGCCCCATTCATCATCCTGTGCATTAAGCTGATAAGCATTATATCCGTATTGTCTCCCAAGAGAGCATACGATGGTCTCATCGTCTATGTGGAGTGATATCCTGTAACGGCTGGGCAGCTTCTGGGGCAGTGTGGTAGCAGAATCCCTCTGCACCTCCTTGAGATGTCTATTACCGTTGACTATACCGTCGAATCTGATCCCATACAAAAAGAAAAGACTGCGTATATACGCCTCCGAGCGAAAAGAGGATGTATAAACCCATACATCATAGCCCAGATCCTGTAGCTTATGTATGAGCTCGGGAGTCCCGTAACGAAGCCTCTCTCTGAAGATCTTGTTCAGGGGGAATATAAGCGCCGGCTCCGTCTTATGAGTCTCGGGCAGCACAAACAGGACCTCGTCGAGGTCGAAGGACACTCTCATCCTGTTGGGATCTTTTTTATTCCACAGCTTCATCTTTATCCTTGAATAACTCCATCACCTTCAGACTCCACTTGCCATCCGAGGTATCCAGTTCATACTGGTCAAAATCGTACAGACGGCTGTGTATGACAAGTACCATGTCAGGATACAGATTGATGGTTTCTTTGTACTTGTCAGCGATAAGCTTTTCGATATTCCTCTTTGTGGAGGAGGACAGTCTCTTGGCTCTCGACGTACCGACGATGATCCCCACGGGATTTATGTGATACTTCCTGAAAAGAGCCTTCAGATAACTTAAGGAATAGAACTTCGATGTGTAAACCCAGATATCATATCCCTTCTTGGTGAAGAAACTGCAAAGAGCGGGGATACCCAGCCTTATCCTCTCCTTATATATCATATTAAAGGGGAATAAAAGCGCCTGTTCTGCTTCATCCTCGGGACCGCTGCAGAATACGAGCTCGTCCAGATCAAGAGTGATACGCTTTTCATTGCTCGATCCCTCCAGCATCTCCTTGACATCCTTTTCTTCCGTCAGGGAAACGATCTTTACCGGAACCTTCTTAAGCCCTATCCTCTTGGCCGCTGCCCACCTGTGATGCCCGTTGAGGAGCATGTATCCTTCCGGATACATCTTCTGGACATACAAAGGATCTTCCCAGTTGGAAAATGGATCCATGCCCTTATTCATACAGTCTCTTATGTCCTTCTCATAATCGGATATGATGCGATAGCTGGGGCCTATAGCCGGTATGCTGAACTCATCCTCCGGATTCGGATGCAGATTGTCACAGGAGGTCTTCTTCACCAGAAGGCTTTCCAAAAGTCCTGCCTTGAGCAGTACCCTCACTCCTTCGTACTTCTTGATATCCTCTGCTATCGATTCCGTAAAAGCGGTACTTGTTGAAGCCATACCTTCTCTCCTTCCAACTGCCTGATATGTATGGTCGGCAGGAAATGACCACGTTTTAATTGTAACACACCATGGTGCCGTTTAACATATGGCGGTATCGCTGCTCTCACTGCAGCATGATCTCTTCTGTGACAGCACCGTTTCATATATTACGGTATCACCGGTCCACCACTGTCAGCATACCCTGCCTGTCTCCGGTCCTGGATCTTACCAGATTGACACCGGGGCACCTCTCCTGATCCTCCGATTCGTATGTCCCGTCTATCTCGGCAAGAATGCCGACCATCTCCTCCGTGATGGTCTCTCCCGGCAGTATGAACGGCACTCCCGGAGGATAGATATAGACGTATTCCCCGGATCTCTCCCCAACTGCTTCATCAATAGGTATAACCTTTTGCCTGCTCTCTGCAGCCTCGGTTATACCCATATCCGGATCATGTCTGTCTAAGAGAGTCTTCATGGCCGCCTGCACGGGATCCTCGGCCCCATTCTCTGCCTTCCAGGGCGCCTGTTCCCGGTCTGCTCCTGCCGCCTGTACCGGCGTCACCTGCGCCGATCCTTCCGCATCCTTAAGCGCCCCGTCTGCAGCCATTATATCAAGTGCAATCTGTATTCTACGGTCTAAATCGATCAGGACATCCCTTAATCTTATAAGACCGGCTCTTATGTCCCCTATTGTAGCCATAGCGAGAACATTATATCCGTGGCTCATCTCCGTTTCGACCCTGTAATCCTGACGCATAAGCTCTGCCAGCTCCCTTCCGGTCATCCCGGATCTTTTAGTATTTATCAGGATCTTTCCGGGATCCCTCAGGTATATCCCCGTATCATCACATTCAAAGCCCGGAACCCATAGGGTTTTAAGATCCCTCACACCTTCGTAGAACTCCTCCAGATTGCCGTAGAACTCTTCGAAACGCTTATCCTTAGTCTCCGTAAGCAGGTCTGTGCAGCTGTCCAGAGAGGCCATCAACAGATACGAGGGCGAGCTGGTCTCGTAGATGGAAAGCTCCTCCTCTATCCTGTCCTCATACTGCAGAGCCGATCTTCCGAGATGTAGGAGAGCCGTCTGAGTAAGAGACAGCAGTGTTTTGTGCGGGCTCTGGATAACTATGTCCGCCCCTGCATTTAAGGCCTCTGCGGGAGCAAGAGACGCCACCGTTCTCCTGTATCCCTCGACCGCCGGAGTTTCCATACACCTTCCATCTGTCTCAGCGTTATAACCTCTCTCCCCCGTACCGGGGACAGCGGTATCACCTGAACCCGATATCACATGATCATACTTCGGGGAATAAAGACTCAGGTGAGCCCCATGGGCTTCATCAACGATCAACATCCTGCCGTGCTCATGGCAGATTGACGCGATACTGCGTATATCCGATATGACTCCTTCGTAAGTGGGGCTTGTAATGATAACGGGCGTTCCATCAGGTGTGGATCGTACAGCATTTAATATTTCCTGTGGATCCAGACTTCCGAATATGCCGTAGTTCCCGATAAAAGGCGGCATGACAAGATGTGCCTTCAGATCCATGACCTGGATGGCGTGAAATACAGATATATGAGAGTTCCTTGCTGCTATCAGATGTCCGTTGTGATGGGTCAGCGCCCCCACAGCTGCCAGTATCCCGCAAGTCGCACCGTTTACCAGATAATAAGACCTTGCCGCGCCGTATAGTCCGGCTGCCCGGTCCATGGCATCCTTAAGCATCCCCCGGGCATGGTGCAGGTCATCAAGCCCCTCCACTTCAGTGGCATCCAGATCATATGGCAGGATGCCATCCGGGAACGTACTTCTCTTATGCCCCGGCATGTGCATGGGTAACCAGCCGTCTATTGTAAGTCTGCCAAGTGTCCCAAGTATCATACTCACAATGCATCAACCTGCTCTGACCAGTAGCTTTGGTTATATATATCCGTAAATCTGTACAGAGCGATATAATCACCGCCCATGTCGGTATTGCTGATCACAACATCGGAGGGATCGTAGATCCATGTATCACCAAGTGCATATCCCTCATCCAGATCACCGTCATATGAGTAATATTTACAGAGGAAGTCTATCCTGTCTCCCTCCTTAAGCTCCGTAAGCCCCCTTGCAACCGTCTCAGTCACATCCTCACCGTAGTCGGGATCTGCTCCTGCTATGAAGCCTCTGGGGTTATTATTGTCAAATATCAGCACGAGTCTTACCCTCTCCCCGTTCAGCAGGGCCGGCACATATCCCGTGATGGTATAGTTCTCCCCGTCATCCATGGTATCCGTGTGATAATAAGCCACCGGCTGACCGTTTATGGAAAGCCAGGTGCCATCGGCATCCGGCACCAGATCCCCGTTATCGTTGAAAGAATAAAGGTTATCCATGCCCATTTCCACAAAGCCTTCTCCGTCATCGAAGAATACATTGAGATCCACTGAATGTACCAGGCTCCACTGATCCTCTGACAAAGAGATATAGCTGCTTCCGTCATCCGCCTCCTGCCATACAAGAGCAGATCCGTCAAACCTGTTGTCCTTGATATAGGCGGCTGTCTCCTCGTCGGACAGACCTCTGCCATCGAATTCACCCTCCGTCTGAGGCGAGCTTCTGAAGAGGGATATAAGCTCTGCCAGATCTCCAAGTCCCTGGGCGGCGGACCCTGAGGTCATGCTCTCTCCCAGAAGTACCGTAAGAGGCGATGTCTGCTCACCTCCTCCATATGAGGTTCCGCCTGTTGCAGCCTGCCCCGAGAATTCCATGTTGGCAAATTCACGTATACAGTCGGAATACTCGGAATCCACTCCTATCTGATCATAGAGCTCTCCGGCCTTTTTCACGGATGAAGCCTTTCTGTAAGGGAAGTATATGGATATACCGTATGCGTCCGTCATGTTATCCGACGTACGGTTGTATTTCACCGAGGACAGAAGGGTCTTCGCCAGTTCCTCTCCTTCCTTGGATCCAATATTGTATGCGAAATTCACCAGGTCTATCTGATCCACCTTGGAGGATCTGGCAAATTCACGCACATTGCTCCTGGCATCGGATACCTGCTTGTATTCCCCCTGCTTTATAAGATCGGAGGTGTTCTGGGAGAAGGCCTTGAACTCGTCGCTTACATTGCTTGAAAGCTCCGCGAGATCAACGATGGACAGGGTCGTCTTCTGGCTCCGATTGTTTCTCGCGCATGCCGCCACAAAATCGTCTATTATCTGCTTTCCTATCTCTATGGTGGGCATGGATGTGTCCTTTGACAGATTTGTGAGCCAGTCGGTGTAATACCAGCCGGTTCCGGGCTCCACCTCCTCGGAGGCTATGAGATAATCCGCATATCTTGATGCCATGAGATCCGTCTCTATGGTCCCCATAAGACAGGCATCGAAGCCTATGAAGTCGTACTTAATGCCTGCATTCTTAAGTGCCGTATCTATGCCTGCAAGGCTCATGGATCCGCTTGCGGCGTTCTTCTCGTCATAACCGTACCCTGATATGGAACCTCCGCCGTGATCCCAGAATATAAGCATGTTGCGGTCCGCAGGATAGTTCTTCTTGCAGAAGTTTATGAAGCCCGTGAGGGTTTCCGGCTTGGTCATGACCTTTGCTCCGTCATCCTTCACCAGGCACTTCATACCGCCGTCCTTTATCTGATATATCTGGTTCACGGACCTGCTTACAACGTTGTTATTCCACTTTTTGCAGCCTCCGGTATATACGATGACATTAACCTTATCGGAAAGCTGGGCCTTGGACATCTCCATAAGGTCATTTGTGGCCATACCGTTCTTGGATTCCAGGTCGGTGCCGCACAGATATACCATGATCGTCACGGTATCTTCGCCGCCGCCTTTTATGGCAGTGTATTTATCCCTGGAGCCCTCGGCAACTGTCCTGTCAAGCTTTCCCACATTGGACTCTCTGCTCCAGCTTGTATTTACCGAGCCCACATCGTTCATGTATCCGCCCATGGCTCCGCCAAGCAGGTCTATGAGCGAATATCCTGACGCTGCACTCTCCGATGTCTGAGCAGACTGCGTATTCTGAGTCTGTGTCACGTTCTGACCCGACTGCTGTGACTGGTATGAAGAGGCATCATATTCTTCCGAGGCCTGATAGCTGTCATCACCGCCACCCATCATGGAAAAGAGACCTCCGCCGCCTCCTCCGAGGAGCAGTATGATGAGGATCGTGATCAATCCGATCTTCCCGCCGCCTCCGGATCCGCCGTCTCTGTTGATATTACCGCCCGATGGGGTGCTCCCTCCTGATGACGATGCACCGCCGTCGATCCGTCTCTTCTGGACGCCCTTGCCGCCTTCCGTAACGTATTTTTCTCTGGCTCTTGGTCTGTTTTCCATATCTTTTCCTTTTCCTTTTTATTTCGCATGCCCGCGGTTTTATCCCGCCGATGCCGCGGTTCTATTCCGCCGATGTCCGGGGTTTATTCCGCAGATGCACGCGGTTTTATTCCGTCTTATCCGCAGTCTCCTGCGGGGATCCTTCTATACCGGAAATCAGTCCCTCGTTTACATAAAATCTGATGTTATAGATCCTGCCGTTCTGGTTTATGAGATAATTCTCTACCACAGCATCTACATTTTTCTCATCGGGATTGATCTTTGCTCCGTACAGGGCCATGCGCTCTCTCATCTTTGGTACATCATCCCCCACATGAACCCCTGCTATACTGTACCTTTTGTCATTATCCTTATCTATCCTGACCTTCTCTATCAGACCGTCCTCACCCATACCAAAGCAGGAATCCTCATAGGCTCCTTCATAGGAATCCTCCTCCAGACCGATGTAATCTATGAGATCCATCTGGGATGCCCTTTGCTGTCTGTCCTGTATCACCCGCAGGGAAATAAGTACCAGGGCGATCATCACAACACCGGCTATGATACCGGCTGTCAGCTTTTTCCTGGGACTCCAGCTCCTCCTGTAATCGTCCACATATTTGTACTCATCGGCCTGAGAGCTCTTGGATATGGCATCGGATATCTTGCTCATGCATTCCGCACACACTACGTTATTATCGGCTATATTGTGATTGCAGAGCACGCAGGTCCGGTTCCTGTTCATGCCGATGGCGATATCCTTTATCCTCTTCATGTACCTTTGTCCGAAGGCAGAGGAAAACACATCCCGGTTATCATATTTGTGTATAATATCCAGGACGTTATTAAGGTTGGTATAATCGCATTTTTTAGACAGGAAGACTATCCTCGCTATGTCTTCCTTTACATTTTCATCCGACATCAAGACTCCCCGTGCGGCTTGTGGAGTATCTGGCAGGGAAGTATCCCTCTATCCTTGCTTCGTCAAGATCCTCACCGATGACTATGATGATATCCTGACCTTCTCCTATCCTGTCCTCGCTGCACCTGTCCTTTGTGGCATTTATCTCGGTCCAATGACCCTCATCCCGTACAAAGCCCTTTACGCGTATCACGTTTCCGGCTTTATCATCCTTAAACAGCTTTTTGATGTTTCCGATGAGCTCTTCCCTGCCGAGAGTTCCCTTCATAAAGAATAATGACTGAAACCCGTTATCATCCATGGAAAAGTCTTTCTCATAGGAAGCCTCGCAGTATCCAGCCCTCGATATCCATGAAAGATCCTCCAAGGTCAGCTCATCCCAGGGCTTTATCATCACGTTGCGGTCCAAATCAAAGCTTCTTTTACACTTGCATGCCCCAAGGGCACTGTTTATGTGATTCAGACTGTTCTGTATCCGGTCCCTGCCACACTCACCGCTCCTGCTGAATACAACTGCTCCCGCACATGCTGCCTGGCTTGCAAGCAGGTATTCTCCCTGCCGTGACAGCTTCTCCTCCAGATCCGCCCTGACTATGGCTATGACATTGGATATCTCGTAACGCTGATCCAGTGGGTCTTCATGAAGTATATCAAAGAATTCATCAACATCAAAGATTCCCGAGGGCTCGATGATGACCCTGTCATATCCCAGCATGGCCATGGTTATCAGCTTTGTCTTAAACCTTCGTATATGGCAATCCTGATCGCAGCCTCCGGCTACCATCTCTATCCCCAGATTCTCACTCTTCATATCCGAAAGCAGCATAGTATCCACATTTACGGCACCGTAATCATTCTCCAGTATGCATATCTTCTCTCCCAAAGACAGAAGGTACTCTGCATATCTCCTGATAAATGTGGTCTTGCCTGAGCCTAAAAATCCTGTGATAAGATCTGCCTTAACCATCCTTTACACCCTGCACATCCTGCGCACCCTGCCATGGGGCTGTCATCAAAGCCATGCCGCAACGGCGATACAGTCCTGATCATACCCCGGAGATCACCCCGGTATATCCCTGAAATAGCCTCAGGAAATAATGATAAACAGATTTCACCCTCTTATCAAGAGCAACACTTGCCATGTTCCCCGGGTTATCGTATAAATATAGTGAATAATAACTATTGTCACGGAGGACCATTATGTTACAGAAGCTGGATGATGATATGCTTGAAAACGTTACGGGCGGATCCGGCCCGAACTATGATATTGAAAGCGATCCCCTCTTTAACAGATTTAAGGAGGTCTGGGACTCTTCCGATGAGCAGTCGTCAGACGGCATGTCCTCAAGGTCCTCTCTCATCAGATCCTTCAGAAAATGGATCAATGAAACAACTCCCGATCAGATAAAGGGAGTTTCCGATGATCTGAACGGGATGGTCAACAGGAGAGCATGACTGTTATCTTTCTTGTATTGTTCATCCTTACATCCCTTTTATGGATATTTGTCATGATCACCGACAGGCGGACCATATCCGTTGGTTTTCTCCTGCTCCTTGGCGCATTCTTCTTCGGATGCTTCCTGATATCGGAAGCCCTGGCCGATCCCGCCTTTTTTTCCGAGCACTTCGTGATACATATACTGTTAGACATAGAGCTGTTATTCCTGGCAGCCCTCCTCATAGCTTATCCTATGGTATTGACCCCGGTATTTTTGATAGGCGGTCTTATACTGATGAAGCGTGAGGGCATCAAGGGGCGCAATCTGCTGTCTTTATTCCTTGCCATACTGCTGATAGCCTATGATATCATCTGTCCCCTGATCATCGATGTGAGGACAGACAGCCCCCCTGCCTTAATATACAGGTATATGACCATCATATCACTGTATTTCGTGATCCATCTTTCATCCTTCTGGATCTCGGATCTCATTAATCTGACGCATATCCGTAAGGATCGCGGACTGGACTATATAGTGGTGCTCGGAGCAGGCCTTCGTGGTACAAAACCCACTCCCCTGCTGGCTTCCCGCATAGATAAGGGTATAGAAGTATATCGGAACAATCCGGGGGCTAAACTCATCTTTTCCGGAGGACAGGGAGTTGACGAGGAGATATCCGAAGCCCGGGCCATGGCAGACTACGCCGTCTCCCGCGGAGTCGACAGTAAGGATATGTTACTTGAGGATGGATCAACCACCACCGAAGAGAACATCAGATTCTCAAAAGCGCTCATGGAAAAGGATACAGGAGGCACACCCTCCTTCTCCTGCGCCATCGCCACCAGCTCATACCACCTCATGCGTGCCCTCCTTATCGCAAGACGGCAGAGGCTTAGGTGCATAGGTTATGGTGCAAGGACAAGGCTTTATTTCTCCCTCAACGCCTTTTTACGGGAATATGCAGCCTACTTCAGGGACACCCGAAAAAAAAGGATCATACACCTTGCGGCCCTCACTCTGATATGCATATTGATCCGCATATCCAGATCCCTTATCTGAGACCGTTATAACTTAACCAAAGGCCATCATATCCCGATTGCCGCACCAGCCTTCAAAGTCACTCTCGTGTCGGCATGGCACCGGCTTTGAAAGGCTTATCGCATATAAAAAGAGAGCGGGCCATGAGGCCTCGCCCTCTTTTCGTAGGGAGGTTTTGTCAGTCTGTTACAACACCCTTTTTCAGGATGATATTCGCATATAAAGCCGACTCGCCGGTCTGGATCACTACGCTTGAGTGCTCCTTTGTCTTATCATAGAATTCCCACTTGTCGATCTCCTCAAAGCATGCATCTCCACGCTCATCGTATTTCCTTACGATCTCCTTATAGGTATCCCAGATGGGAGTCTCCACAGTATCTCCCTTGACTACAGCCATGAGCGTCACCGGATGGTCCACATATGTATCCAGCGGAAATACCTGCAATATGGCGTCAAGTATCTCAGGGACTCCGTGTCCGTCCATTCTTATTACCTTCTTGCCGTAGGTGGTACCCGGGAAATTACCGTCACCTATGGTAAGCTCATCTGTATGTCCCATCTCGCACAGGATCTTCAAAAGCTCCGGCGGAAGTATCTTAGGTATTCCTTTTAACATCGTATTCCCCTTTTCTATCAAACAGTGGCTCTCCATGTAGAGAGCCACCGTTATTCACATAACTGCTATTCTTTTGTATGTTCTGTCCGCTGATACGGGATCAGTCATACAGGTTGGGAGCTATGGTATCATCGTTCATGTTGCTTGCATCATACCAATAACCTGCTGTAGGGAAGTCCTCAACCTTGTCGCCGTTTGCAGCCATTGTCAGAGCATAGATTGCATAGTAACCCATCATAAGAGGAGACTGTGTAACTGCACCATACATTGTGCCGTCCTCGATAGCACCCTTGATGATAGAACCGGCATCAAATCCTACGCCGATAACGTCGCCGCCTGCTGCATCTGTACCAAGAAGTGAAAGGTTAGCATCTGCTGCAAGAAGTCCCTCTGCTGCTGTCTGGTTTGAACCGAATACACCGATGGTGTCTTCCTTTGAAAGGATTGCCTGAGCCTGAGCTGAGCAAAGCTCAACAGTTGTCTGTGCAGGAACTGCAACTTCGATAACAACGTCAGCATCCTTCTCATCTACGAGATCGCTGTGTGCGCTCTTAGCTTCATTTACATAGAACTCATTTCCTACTACTGCAACAGTCTTGCCATCAGCCTCGATGAGATCTGTGATCTTGTTAACGAAGCCCATGCCTCTCTGCTGGATGTTAAGAGCTGTAGCGTCCTGGTTGATCTCACCGATACGAACCTGGCTGTCAGCGCCTGCGATAACGTCCTTAAGAGCTGTGTACATGTTCTCAGCTGCAACCTCACCTGCCTGAGTGTTGTCTGTAGCAACTGTAGCTACTACTGATCCCTCGGGAGCATCTGCAACACCGGTATCGAAGCAGACTACAGGGATTCCCTTGTCTGCGCAGTCCTTAAGGGAATCAAGAACTGACTTGGTATCGCAAGCTGCAAGAGCGATTCCGGGAGGGTTGCTGTTGATATCAGAGTTAAGCATGTTAACCTGGTCAGCGATATCAGACTCAGAGTTAGGACCATGAGCATCATAATCAACGCCGAGCTCAGCCTTAGCTATGTCCATACCCTTAAGAGCTGCCTGCCAGTATGTTGACTGGAATGACTTAACGTCTACAGGGAACTTGTAAGCTTCCTTAGCTGTTACGCCGTCGAACTGTGTTCCGCCGGTAAACTGACCTGCGCCGCCTTCTGCTGCAGGAGCTTCTTCCTCTGCTGCAGGAGCCTCTTCAGCTGCGGGTGCCTCTTCCTCTGCAGGAGCTGCCTCCTCTGCTGCGGGTGCCTCTTCCTCTGCAGGAGCTGCTTCCTCTGCTGCGGGTGCGGGCTCTGCGGCGGGAGCTGCTTCCTGAGCAGTGCTTCCACAACCTGCAAGCACAGATGCTACGAGTGCTGCACTGAGCAATGTTGCCAAAACTTTCTTTTTCATAATCGTCTTCTCCTTTTTCAAGAAAATGAATGGTATATGTGAAGCACACTATTGTGCTGATCACCGTAAATATAAGATCAGATCTCCTTCGCCAGCCTTCTCCTCTTGGCTACATCGATCATGACGGCACCTATAAGTACGATACCCGTTATGATCTGCTGCCAGTTAGCCTGAAGTCCAACGTAGGGAAGTCCTGTCTTTAGAAGTACTATGACAAATACTCCTGCGAGAGTTCCTATGACTGAGCCGTATCCACCGGTTGCCGAAACACCTCCGACGAAGACTCCGCCTATAGCGTCAAGCTCAAGTCCCGCGCCGGTACCGGGCTGAACCGTAGGAACAACAGCCGCATATGCGATGGCTGCCAGTCCTGCAAAGGTTCCGCATATGGTATAAGCCATGACGTGATAGAACTTTACATTTATACCGGAAAGGATGACCGCTTCCTTATTACTTCCGATGGCTATGGTATATCTGCCGAACTTGGTGTGATTAAGGACGAACTCCATGATCAATACCAGCAGTACCACCAGCACAAAACCTATGGGAAGTTTAAGAGCATTTCTTCCGGTTCCGAAGGTCAGCTTGAAGATGGAGTGGAACCATCCGCCGGGCTGCTTGTTTGTGGGCCACGGCGTAGCCATTACCATGGAGCTTATGCCTCGGGTTATCATGCAGGTACAAAGAGTTGCAAGGAAAGGAGGCAGTCCCATGACACCTATCAGATTACCGTTTACAAATCCTACTATGGTTCCGAACAGTACGCACAACAGCATCGCCACCAATACAGGACAGTTGAAATCCCTGATGAGTCTGCCGGCTACCAGTGCGTAGCAGACCATTCCGGTACCTATGGAAAGATCAACTCCCGCAGTGATAAGCGGAAACGTTACGCCTACTGCCATAAGAACATCGTAATATGAGAAATCAAGCATCGAAAGGATCGATGAATATTTTCTGAACTCCGGGCTGAAGATCATGTATATGACCACCAGCGCTATGATAACCAGGAGAACTATAAATCTCTGATCCGATAAGAGTTTCGGTTTTTTCTTATTCACGTGTTCCCTCCTTTATGCGATATCCCTTGTCGCTTTATCCATGATCTTTTCCTGAGTAGCCTCGGATATATCAAGCTCTCCGGTCTTCCTGCCTTCGCACATGACGATTATCCTGTCACTCATACGGAGTATCTCCGTCATCTCGGATGAGATCATGATTATGGATTTTCCTTCTGCCGCAAGCCTGTTCATGAGCTTATAGATCTCATTCTTGGCTCCTACGTCTATACCTCTCGTAGGCTCATCGAATATAAGAATGTCACAGTCACGCACCAGCCACTTTGCGATAACGACCTTCTGCTGATTGCCGCCGGACAGATTGACCACCAGCTGGTCAGCACTCGGAGTCTTGGTAGAGAGCTCATCGATGTAACGCTCTGTGATCTTCTTTTCCTCGGACTTGTTGATGAATATACCCTTCACGTACTCCTCCAGAGTGGCAAGAGTGGAATTCTCAGTTATGGTCTTCTGTACCACTATCCCATAACGCTTACGATCCTCGGAAAGATAACCGATACCGCACTTAACCGCATCCTGAGGAGAATTGATGGTGACCTTTTCACCATTCACATAGATATCTCCGCTGGTCTTGGGATCTGCACCGAATACCGCTCTTGCGGTCTCCGTACGTCCTGCGCCCATGAGTCCCGAGAATCCGAGTATCTCGCCCTTTCTCAGCTCAAAGCTCACGTCCTTAACCATCCTGCCCGCATTAAGGTGCTCGACCTTGAGGACCACGGGAGCGTCGGCAGGTACGGAGCTCTTGGTCTTGGGCTCTTCGTATATGACACGTCCGACCATCATGTTGATGATGTCTTCCTTTGTACAATCCTTGGTGATCAGCGTTCCGATATAGCCGCCGTCTCTCATGACGGTAACCCTGTCGGTTATGACCTTTATCTCATCCATCCTGTGTGAGATATATACTATGGCAAGTCCCTTCTCGCGAAGGTCTCTGATGATGGCGAACAGATCCTCGATCTCCTTCTCTGTCAGAGCTGCGGAAGGCTCGTCAAATACGATGACCTTTGCCTTGTGGGATA
>JAEEGL015245876.1_pt1 | contig 14105 bp, 8 predicted proteins | sample 9134231 | NCBI WGS metagenome assembly JAEEGL01 (sample SAMN16246548, study PRJNA631951) | gut metagenome | biome: gut microbiome; feature: rumen; material: fiber-attached | host: Bos | place: Iran: Karaj | collected 2018-10 | reverse complement strand
GGACCAGTCCCCGTCATACAGGATAACGTGCTCGTAACCGGCAATCGCATCTTTAATATACGGTGTACAATCAACGGTTTCCGTCTCGGAACGATAATCGTAATTTGAATTTAATCGCCCCTCCGAAATCCGGTTCCGGAAACTGTATTCCGTAATTCTCACATTTCCCGGATAGAAAGAATGATCTTCTTTCCGGATATAGAAATCCGTTGTCTCAACAGCATAAAAATATCTTCTTTTATTTCCGAACCACTCATCCCACGAATTATCCGCTGAATTTAGTTTCTTCCCCATTTCCGCAAACGGAGGCATGCTTTCCAGTTTGTCAAAATCCGAAGTATAGACCATCGCTCCGAATTCTTCATCTTCCGTCGGACAGATTAATGACAGAATCATTTCGGAATCCGCTAAAGCCCTGTCCTTTTCAATATCGTAAATCTCCGCATACTGCTTTACATTTAAGGATGCCATGCTGTCCGGCATACCGATTCCCTCAAAAATCACGGACGGGAGTTTTACATATATTTCCACAAGTCCCGGATTTGTCTCCCATTTTCCCGCTTTAAACAGATTCCGAACCTGATTTTCCCTGCTTCCGGTTAAATTCGAATCCTGCGTAATCCCGATAAACGTATCGGCAATATATTCATAGAATCCGACGATTCCGCAAGCCGTAAGGATAGCCGCCAGTGCCCAGGCGGTTAACATTCGCGGAATCAGGACATGATAAAATTTTTTACGTTTTTTATATTTCATTTTAATCACAACCTTTCCCGGCACATGAAACTTTTTTCGTTATTTTCTTTTATCCCGGTTTTTCATTTTTTTATTCTGTCAGCTTATATCCTTTCGAGATCACGGTTTTAATCTGCCCTCCTGCAGTTCCCAGAGCCTTGCGAAGTTTCTTTATATGGTTATCAACCACCCTGTCGCCGCCTTCGTATTCATAGCCCCAGACCGCGTTTAAAAGCCGCTCTCTTGAAAGAACCATGTTTTTGTGGTGCATTAAATAAAGCAGAAGTTCGAATTCCTTCGGCGCCAGCACGACTTCCTCTTCCCCGGCCGTTGCACGCATTTCCTCTTCGCTGACCGTGATTGCCCCGACGGTGAGATTTTTGGAAGAAACGATTCCCTTCGCGCGGTTTAAAAGCTCAATGCTTTTCGCATACAGCGTCTTTAGCGAAAACGGTTTGGTAATATAGTCATCGCAACCGGTCTCAAAACCAAGGAGGATATCTTCTTCCATCGTTCTTGCGGTTAGAAAAATGACCGGCACATCACTGTGCTTTCTGATTTTCCGGCAAAGGGAAAATCCATCGATTCCCGGAAGCATCACATCGAGAAAAATCAAATCATACTCCCGTTCATCTAGTTTTTCTTCCGCAATCCGACCGTCCTTTGCCGTAAATACTTCGAACGGATTCTCCCTTTGGATGTCCGTGAAATAATCAACAATTATCTCCCGAATCTGCTTATCATCTTCTACAAGTAAAAGTTTATATGCCATGGCTTTCATCCTTTCACGACCATCATAGCAGCGTGATGTATCCTTTGTGTATCTTTTGTGAATCTTTTTCCCAAATCATTGACACAACCGACATCCTATTATACTATTTTGCATACAGTCCTATAATTCAATAGAATCGAATGTTTTTTCAATATTCGTTTTCCAGCAAATTAGTGAATTTACCCAGGGAGCCGAAGGGGCGAAGTAGCCAAGCCGCCGAGATTTACAGGAGGTGAGGCCATGGTTACATATAGTGATTTATTCTCTTTTGTAATTATGATTTGCGAGATAGTTACGCTTGTACTATTGTTACAAAAACGCAAAAAATAGCGCCCCAGCCTGGTAAACGTGGACGCTATTTTTTAGCTAAAACCATAACCGGCGGTTAGGATACATCTAACTTTCGGCTCTCTTGTTAAAGTCATTATACCGCGTGAATTGGAATTGTCAACAATGCTATTTCTTTCAATGAGTACCCAAGCGCTCGTGAAAGTGACAGGTATTCGTTCATTTTGAATAGTCCTTTTTCATTCAAACATAAAATCTTTTGTATGAATCGATTGTTATATCTCCTGCTTTGCGTTCGCCAAAAGCAGCTTAATCCGGTTCTGCTGGTTAATCTCACTGGCGGATGCATCATAATCGATGGCAATTAAATTCACGCCCGGATTGCGCTCTTTGACCACCTTCATGACGCCCTTTCCGACGATATGATTCGGCAGGCATCCGAAGGGCTGCGTGATGACAATATTGTTCGTACCCCGGTCGATATGCTCAACCATCTCGGCAACGAGCAACCAGCCCTCGCCCATTTTTACACCGTAGTTTACGTACGGTTTGGCAAGCGCTACGGTGTGCGCAAACGGTGTCGGCGCATCAAAATCGCTCTCCTTATGAATTGCATCGATAATATCCTGCTGCTTCTTCACAAAAATCTTATAAGCGAGTCTTAAGATGCCAATGCTCTTTTTATGGATGCGGTACATATCATATTCCAGTACACGTCCGTAAATGTAGAAAAGAGCAAAATCCATAAGCCCCGCCATATTCGGTTCCGCACCTTCTTCGATTAAATAATTCTCTAAGAAGCGGTTTGCCAGCGGAGAGAATTTGACGTAGATTTCTCCGACGATACCGACCTTGACTTTTTCAATTCCGTCAAGTTCGATGGTCTTATAATCACGAATGATATCGACATAGGTCTTCTTAATCTTCGAATACGGCAGAATGCCCGGCTTTTTTAACTGTTCCACACAAAGTTTCGTCCACTTGTCGGCCATCGCTTCCGCTTCGCCCTTATGCACTTCGTGTGCCTTGACCTGATTGCAGAGCACCATCAGCACGTCACCGTAAATCACGGAGTAGAGCATTCTTCGCATCATGGGAATGGAAAGCTTGAATCCGGAATTTTTCTCAAGTCCCACGAAGTTTAGGGAAATAACCGGAATGTAGCCGTAACCGGCTTTTACCAGTGCTTTCCGGATTAAGGAAATATAGTTTGAAGCTCTGCATCCGCCGCCGGTCTGCGTAAAGAAAAGTGCCGTTTTATGTACATCATACTTGCCGGAATTCAGCGCCGAAATAAACTGTCCGACTACCAGGGTTGCCGGGTAGCAGGCATCGTTATGCACGTATTTCAGTCCCGTGTCGATGACTTCCTTGCCGGTATTTTCAAGAAGTTCCGCATGATATCCGTACGCATTAAGAAGCGCCGCCAGCATTTTCAAATGCCTCGGAAGCATGGTCGGAATCAGGATCCGGTAATCCTTCTTCATCTCTTTCGTAAATTCTATTCTGCCTTGTTCATCCATTTTGTTTCTCCCGGTCTCTCATTTCCAGTGCTCCGAGTAACGAGCGGAGACGAATATTGACCGCGCTTAAGTTGTTGATTTCGTCTATCTTTATCTGCGTATAAATCCTGCCTTTGCGCTCTAAAATCGAACGTACTTCATCGGAAGTGATGGCATCGATGCCGCATCCGAAGCTGACAAGCTGTACAAGTTCCATGTCGTCGCGGCCGGTCACATATTCTGCTGCCGAATAAAGGCGGGCGTGGTACGTCCACTGATTTAAGACCTTTGTCGGGATTTTTCCGATGCGGTATGCAATACTGTCTTCGGTAATGATGGCAAAGCCGAGACTTTCCGCAAGAAGATCGATGCCGTGATTGATTTCGGGATCGACATGGTACGGACGTCCCGCAAGCACCATGATACGCATGCCCTTCTTATGGGCTTCCTCCACGATACGGTCCGCCTCTTTGCGAATCGCCTCGTGATACTGATGATACAAATCAAAGCCGTGCTTAATCGCATGCAGGTACTGCGCTTCCGTAAATTTACCCAGTTTTTCCGGCATCAGCATCATAAGTTCACGCGCCAGTTCCTTCTCGTCATTGATGTTTAAGAAAGGCTGGAAGTACGTAATTTCCTTTAAAATATCCATATTATCCTTCAAAAGTTCCGGATAATAGGCCACGATCGGGCAGTTGTAATGGTTGTCGCCCGCATTTTCGTCAAGGTTATAGGTAAGGCACGGCGCAAAAATCGCATCAACACCCTGTTCAATCAACTGCACGATATGCCCGTGCATGATTTTTGCGGGGTAACATGCGGTATCCGAAGGAATGCTGTCCTGGCCTGCCAAATAGGTATTTCTCGAAGAAAATCCGGAGAACACCACACGGAAACCGAGGTCAGTATATAAGCCGTACCATAAAGGTGCAAGGTCGTACATGCCAAGCTGCAGGGGAAGACCGATTGTTAGTTTTCCATCACCCGAATCAAACATCTCCTCGAGTTTCTTTCTCTTAAATTCATATAAATTCAAGCCTTCCGCTTTTCTCTTTCCGCCGTTTTTCATTTTCTCGCAGCGGTTTCCGGAAATGAATTTTCCGCCGTCGGAGAAGGTATTGATGGTAAGTGCACAGTGGTTCGTACAGCCCGGACATACAGCTGCCTTCGAGGTATGCGTAAAATTCTTTAACTGCTCAAGAGTAAGCAGCGTGGATGCCGCTTCCTTTGTGCCAGCTGATTCCATCGCGTAAATCGCCGCCCCGTAAGCACCCATGATTCCCGCAATCATCGGACGGATGACCGGGTGTCCGATTTCATTTTCAAAAGCACGAAGAATCGCATCATTTAAGAAGGTTCCGCCCTGCACCACAATGTGGTCGCCGAGCTCCGTCGGGGAGTTCGCGCGGATAACCTTATAGATAGCATTTTTAATAACCGATACGGAAAGGCCGGCGGAGATATTTTCGACCGAAACACCGTCCTTCTGCGCCTGCTTAATCGAGGAGTTCATAAATACCGTGCAGCGGGATCCGAGATCCACCGGCGCATCGCCGTCAAGACCCAGAAGCGCAAATTCCGGTGCCTTATACCCCATCGATTTGGCAAACGTTTCGATAAAAGAGCCGCAGCCCGACGAACATGCTTCGTTTAACATGATGCTGTCCACGGCATTATTTTTGATTTTAATACATTTGATATCCTGACCGCCGATGTCCAAAATAAAATCCACATCCGGCTCGAACTGCTTCGCGGCCATAAAATGCGCCATCGTCTCAACGAGTCCTTTGTCCACATGGAACGCATTTAAAATAAGCTCCTCGCCGTAGCCGGTCACGCCGCTTCCTTTAATCGTAATGCGGTCAGAGCAAAGCGTGCGCACTTCGATTAACTGCTTCTTTACGACATCGACGGGGTTTCCCTTGTTCGAGTCATAATACGACCACAGAATTTCCTTGTTTTCGCCCATTAATACAAGCTTTGTCGTCGTGGAACCGCAGTCGATTCCGAGATACGCATCGCCCGAATAGCTGTTTATATCGGCATATTCAACATTTTCTTTCGCATGACGGGCGGTGAATTCCTCGCGATCCGATGCGGATGCAAATAACGGGGCCATCGTATTGACCGTCGTCTTTTCGGAAAGCGTTGCACGAATCGAAGACAAAATATCCTCATAGGTAAAGCTTTCCTGCTGATTCGACGCAAAAATCGTCGCGCCGAGTGCCACGCTGATTAATGCATAGTCCGGGAATATCGCATGCTCATCATCTAATTTCAGTGTATCTTTAAAACTTTTTCGAAGTCCCTTGTTATAGTAAAGAGGGCCGCCTAAGAATACGACCTTTCCCTCGATTTTTCTTCCCTGTGCCAGTCCGGAAATCGTCTGATTTACCACGGCCTGATAAATCGATGCCGCAATATCGCTTTTCTGAACGCCCTGGTTAATAAGCGGCTGGATATCGGTCTTGGCGAACACACCGCAGCGGGACGCAATCGGATAAATCTTGCCGCACTGAAGACTTAATTCATCGAGTTCGTCCGGCGTTACGTTAAGAAGCGTCGCCATCTGATCGATGAACGCACCGGTACCGCCGGCGCAGGTTCCGTTCATTCGCTCATCCACACCGCCACGGAGGAAAATGATTTTGGCATCCTCTCCGCCAAGCTCAATCACCGCGTCCGTTCCGGGTTCTTTTTCCTTAATCAGTGCATAGGTCGCGTAAACTTCCTGTACGAAATTAATGCCCGCCGCCTCTGCCACACCGAGTCCCGCGGAGCCGGAAATGGCGATTTTGATCTCCTTATCCGCCAGATACTCTTTCGCATCCTCGAGCATGGTAAGCGTCTTTAAACGCACCTGCGAATAGTGGCGTTCGTACTTTTTATATATAATTTCCTCACCGTCTCTGATGACCAGTTTCGCGGTCGTCGAGCCGATGTCTACTCCGACAAAAACGCTTCCGTTACTCACCGGAACGTCCTCCTTAAATCCATTCGTTAAACAATCGCGGTCACATTTCAGTAAATCACTTTGAAATGAACCCATAATCCATAAGAAGATATCATTTTTCGGCCTTTTTGTCAAAGAAACACGCAATAATTAAAATAAGACATTAAAATAAACACGCACCTTATCAAATCCTCCTCCGGAGTGCTATACTTATCTTGTTCCGTTTCGAAAATGAATCGAATGAAACAACAAATAAACGAAATTTAAAGAAACCGGCAAACAAGAGCAAATCTCCGAAAGAGAACACGGATAAAACATGAAAAAATTCACTTCCATCCTGCTTATCACATGCATCATTACAACACTCGCCGGCTGCAATTATCTGCCATGGTCGGAAGAATACCGGCAGAAAAATGTCTGGCCGAAGGAATCCGCGGAATATCTTAAAGACCGCTATCCCGGCGATACTTTTACCTATAAGGGGTTTTACGAAACGCTTCCTTTAACCACCAGCGTATACCGGTATGAAAGCGCAAAGTACCCGGGATTCGATATCGAGGTCAGCTTCTGTCCCAATGTCTATTCCGGAAATGCCGTGTATACCGAAGACAATTATCAGTGGATTCAGTACGGGGAAGATTTAATTGCAGAGACCGAAAAAATTGCAGAAAATGTTTTTCCCGGGGAAAACTACGGAATCTGCATGCAGGGATACTACCGGATGGACGGTCCCGTTTATGCAACGTTAGATGAATTCTTAGACGCCACCGGTCCGACCTTAATCATGCTTGTTTACACAGACCCCGCTGGAGAATATGAAGAGGACTATAAAAACATCATCGGCCATGAAATCTTAAATACCGGTCATGACTTTGAAATCATGCTTTATCTTGAAAGTGATGAGCCCAATCCCTCCGGCATGACACCGGATGAAATCCGGGATTTCGCCGACAAACAGCCTGCCTACTCCGGCTACCTTTGCGAGATTCATCACCTTGACTGATGCTGTCGGTACGAAGAAAGGCAGCCATTTTCCGAATGATAAAAACTTTCGAAAGAATATATCGAACTCTTAGTAGAAGAAATACGGGAAAAATCCTATAATAGAAACATCATCCGAACCGATCAAAAACGAAACGAAAATCAAAAAACATAAAAGGCGGCAATGATATGGGTAATATTTTTAAAAGCGATACCGAAAACAGTTTAAACAGTCCGGAAGAACTCGAATCCTATATCCGGGTCACAACCCCGCCGGTATGGGTTGTTTTAATTGCCTTACTGGTTTTGGTTCTCGGAGTCATCGCATTTTGTATTTTCGGTACCGTAACCGGACATACCGAAACCGGAGAGGAAGAACAGATTCATCCGATTTCATTTATTGTTAACTAGGGGAATCCGCAATGGAAAAACAGGAAAAGAAACCGGTATCCAAAAACAAGATACATGTACCGCTTTTCATACAGATGACCCCGCAGGAAGACGGAGTCGCGTGTCTTTGTATGATACTGGCTTATTATGATAAATGGCTCACCATTGAAGAAGTCGGTCTGGAATGTAACGTATCCAAAGAAGGAAGTACCTTTCCGAATATCGAACAGGTGGCAAACCGGTACGGACTGAATGCCGAATTTAAGAAAACGGAATACGAAGAACTGAAAAAAAATCCGGAATATCCCTGCATCATCGGCTGGGAAAATGGCGGGTTTATGGTACTTCGCGGCATGAAAGGTTCCCGGGTTTTTTTAACAGATCCTTCCAAAGGGGAAACCATTGTACGCACGGACAAATTCAAAAAATCCTTTACGGGCGAGTGTCTGTTCCTTCGTCCGTCAAACCGCTTTACGCCGGGCGGGGAGAAAAAAAGTCTTTTAAGAACCATCCTTGACCGAATCGACAGTGCCCGGAGCGCGATGATTTTTGTGGCTTTAACAACCTTTATTGTTTCCTTCATGGGCGTCTTTACATCTGCCTTTTCCAGAGTCTTTTTGGAGCATCTGCTCTCCGGCCGGGATCCTCAGTGGACGGTACCGTTTTTAATCTGTCTTTCCATCGTTACCGCCATCGAACTGATTGCCGCCTGGATACAGGCGATTTATTCCCTTTGTCTGGAGGGAAAACTGTCCGTTACAAGCAATTCAAACTATATGTGGAAGGTTTTAAATCTTCCGATGGAATTCTTTACGCTCAGAAGCTCCGGCGATCTGCTTCAGAGAATGCAGACCAATGCAAATCTGGCAAATGAAATCATTTATACCTTTTCTCCTCTGGCCATCAATACCGTTATGATGATTTTCTATCTTGTCATCATGATCCGTTATTCCTGGCTTTTAACCGCTATCGGTCTTGTTTCGGTATTAATCCAGGCCCTGTTATCACGGGTTATTGCCAACAAATGTGCCAATTCCATGCGCGAACTGATGCGCACAAACGATGCACTGAATGCCGATATCACCTCGGGAATCGGAATGATTGAAACCGTCAAGGCAAGCGGTGCGGAACCGAAGCTGTTTGAAAGATGGGCCTCCTATTTTGTCTGCTCCAATAACAGTTACGTCAATTACAAGACCGTGGATATCCTTTACGGTTCCATTCCCGAAATCATATCCTCAGCGATGAGTGTTGCCATTCTTATTCTCGGCATCTGGCTTACCATAAGAGGAAAATTCACGGCCGGTATGATTCTCGCCTTTCAGGGATTCTTAAATTCCTTTATGATCCCTGTCACTTCCCTTCTTAAATCCGGTCAGAAAATTCAGGAACTGGTCACCGAAACGGAGCGAATCGAAGACGTTATGCAGTATCCGGACGCAAAGGTATTCCGGACGGATTCCCAGGAAGAAGAGTACCGAAAACTGACCGGAACCCTGGAAATGAAAAATGTAACCTTCGGATATTCCACTTTGAAACCCCCTTTGGTGGAGGATTTTAATCTTACCGTCAAACCCGGACAGCGCATTGCTTTTGTCGGAGCTTCCGGCTGCGGCAAATCCACTTTATCCAAACTGATTACGGGTTTATACAGTCCCTGGAACGGGTCGATTTTATTCGACGGCAAACCGCTTTCCGAGATTGATGAAAATGTTTTTACCGATTCGGTTGCTGTGGTGGAACAGGATATTACGCTGTTTGAAGACAGCATTACCAATAATATTAAAATGTGGGATGACTCGATTGACGATGCAGAAATGATTAAAGCCTGCAAGGATGCACAGATTCATAACGACATCATGCAGCGCGAAGGCGGATACGACGGTATGGTCTCCGAAGGCGGCCGGGATTTTTCCGGCGGTCAGAGACAGCGTATGGAAATCGCGAGAGCTTTGGTTCATAATCCGTCCGTTCTGATTCTGGACGAAGCAACCTCCGCACTGGATGCACGTACAGAGTGGGAAGTTATAAACGCCATCGCCGATCGCGGAATTACCTGCATTATGATTGCCCACCGTCTGTCCACAATCCGGAACTGCGATGAAATCATCGTTATGGACCACGGACACGTGGTGGAACGCGGCACTCACGATGAACTGATGGCACTTGACGGCAGCTATAAAATGCTGGTAAGCAATGAGTAGGAGGAGGAGAAGATGAGCTCGTATGATGAGAAAATTCGTGCCCGCAAAGCTTCGGATCAGGAAATGTTTTCCGATTCCCTCCTGAAGATTGCCGACTCGGTTATCAGCGAATCCTTAAGAGAATCCCTGAATGAAAACAGAATCGGTACCACCGATGCTTTGAGCGCCATCTTAAAGTACTTTCGTATCCGGACCGGGGAAGTTCCGGAAAATGTGGAAGATATACAGGATCTGATGGACTGCTATATGAACCCCCACGGGATTATGCACTGCAATCTGAAACTGGAGGGAAACTGGGACCGTCATGCCATGGGACCGATGTTAGGCCGCAGAAAAGACAACGGAAATATTATTGCACTTCTTCCGGCCGGCATACACGGTTACGTTTATTACGATGCCAAGAAAAAAGCCTATATCCCGATTAACGCTAAAAACAGGGATCTCATTGATTCGGAAGTAATCGTATTCTTCAAGCCTTTTCCGAAGACTGTTGTCAATACGAAGACTCTTCTTAAATTCATGTTCGCACAGATTCCCTTTTCGGATATCTGGGCACTTTTGTTGCTGATTATTTTCATAATGGTGCTCGGCATGCTGATGCCTGCATTAAATAAACGCCTGTTCTCCGACGTACTTGATACTTCCAACATACGTCTTCTTACCGGCGTCGGTCTGTTTATGCTAAGCATCTCCATCTCTTCCGGTTTGCTCGCTGCTACGAAAGCCCTTCTCGGAAACCGTATTATGGTGAAAATGTATGTTTACACCTACTCGGCAACCATGATGCGCATACTGTCCCTTCCGGTTTCATTCTTCCGGAATTTCACCGCCGGGGATTTATCAAACCGGATTGATGTGATGGGCGAATTATCTAACGAGGTTGCATATGCATTCTTTATAACGGGGCTGTCGGGAGTTTTCTCCCTTGCCTATATCGGACAGGTTATATTCTACGCGCCTTCCCTTGTATGGCCGGCATTGATTGTCACGGTTTTAAATCTTCTTGTAACACTGATTGCCGTCATTCTGCAGGCGAAGGTTAACCGAAAACTGATGCTTATTTCGTCTCATGAAAAAGGCATGCGATATCAGCTGATAAACGGCGTTCAGAAAATCCGGCTTTCCGGATCCTCCAAACGTGCTTTTGCAAAATGGGGATCGTTCTATTCGGCGAAAGCCCTGCTTGACTATAACCCGCCGTTACTGCTAAAAGTCGCTCCCGTTTTAACAAGCGGAATCTCCATGATCGGCGTAATCGTCATTTATGCGCTTGCCATAAAAAACCATGTGTCTGTTGCGGAATACTATGCATTTAACACCGCATACGGAAGTCTCAGCGTAGGGATGGCGGCCCTCGCCTCAATTGCCGCATCCATCGCCAGAATCCGTCCTTCCGTGGAACTAATACAGCCGATTCTGACCACTGTTTCGGAAGATGAAGGAAACAGGATGGTCATCACTTCCCTTTCCGGAGAAATCGAACTGAATAACGTAACCTTCCGTTACGACAAAGGTCCCGCGATTTTAAACAATATCAGTTTTAAAATCAACCCCGGCGAATATGTGGCGATTACCGGAAAAAGCGGCAGCGGAAAATCAACGCTGATGCGAATTTTACTTGGATTCGAAAATCCAAAAACGGGTGCGGTTTACTACGACGGAAGGGATTTGCAGGATATCAACCTCCGTTCGATCCGGAGAAAAATCGGAACCGTTATGCAGGACGGAAAACTGTTCGGCGGCACAATTTACGAAAACATTGCCACAGACTGTCCGGACTTAAGCGAAGAAGATGCCTGGGAAGCGGCGGAAATCGCGGGAATCGCGGACGATATCCGAAGAATGCCCAAGCAGATGAATACACTGATTACCGAGGGCGGCGGCTCGATTTCCGGCGGCCAGAGGCAGCGTCTTTTAATTGCCCGCGCCATTGCGCCGAAACCCAGGATTCTTTTCATGGACGAGGCCACCAGTGCACTCGATAACGAAACGCAGAAGAAGGTTTCCGAAGCACTGGACCGCTTAAACAGCACGAGAGTCGTGATTGCTCACAGACTCTCGACGATTCGTCAGTGCGACCGTATTATCGTTGTAGACAACGGCTCGATTGTGGAAGACGGCACCTATGATGAACTGATCGAAAAAGGCGGGTTCTTTGCGGAACTCGTTTCCAGGCAGCAGCTATAGAAAGCAATTTAAGGCGTCTGTTTTCAGGCGCCTTTTTAAATTTCGGTTTTTCCGGATAATATATTCTGATAGTCTTCGTAATTCTTGCGAAGCAGCGTGGGAATATTCAGTCCGTACGGACAGCGTTTCATACATTCGCCGCATTCGATGCAGTTTAATACTTTTGAAACCTCGCCCTGCCAGCGCTCACTAAGCCAGGGGCCGGACGGAGCACGACGGATCATCTGTGAAATTCTGGCACACTGATGAATCATAATCCCGACGCTGCAGGGAGCACAGTAACCGCAGCCGCGACAGAATTCACCGGATAATTCCGCACGGTCTTTTTCAATCACCGCTTTCATTTCCTCATCCATCGTCACGTCTTCGTCAAAAAACGAAAGCCATTCCCGTAACTCTTCCATTCTCTGAATGCCCCAGATTGGAAGTACCGGATACTGACTCATAAAAGCCATGCAGGCTTTGGAATTCGTCAAAAGTCCGCCGGATAATCCCTTCATGGCGATAAATCCCATGCCGGCCTCTTCACATTTTTTCACAAGTTCAATATCCCGTTCGTTTGAAAGATAGGAAAAAGGAAACTGAAGCGTTTCATAAAGACCGCTTTCTATGATTTCTTCCGCAACGTCGATTTTATGTGTGGTAATGCCGATGTGGCGTACTTTTCCTTCTTTTTTGGCTTCAAGAAGCGCCTCGTAAAGACCGGTTCCGTCGCCCGGACGATAGCACTGCGGTACGCAGTGAAGCTGGTATAAATCCAGATAGTCCGTCTTCAGATTATGAAGCGTTGTCGCTAAATGTTCCCTTAATGCTTCGGCACTTTTCGAGTCGGTCTTGCTGGCTAAATAAATTTTGTCCCGAATGCCTTCAAATGCAATTCCGACTTTTTCCTCACTGTCCGTATACGCTCTTGCCGTATCAAAAAAAGTCATGCCGCCTTCATAGGCCGCACGAAGTATTTCCACCGCGTTATCCGTGGAAATCCTCTGAACCGGCAGTGCGCCGAACGCATTCTGGGGCGTGGTAATGCCCGTTTTTCCCAAAGTAATCATTCTCATATTTTTGATTTTATCATAATCATAAAAACATGTATACTTTTGTATTTTTCATTTGGCTTTGCGGCAATCATTCGGTACAATAGGACTATGATTTGTAATTTATGTCCGAGAAAATGCGGGATTGAAAGATCCCCTATAACTTCACCTGCTTCTCCGGTAAGATACGGTATCTGCGGAGAAACGGATGTCATGCGCATTTCACGCGCCGCCCTGCATTTCTGGGAGGAACCCTGTATCAGCGGAAATGCCGGCAGCGGAGCCGTCTTTTTTACCGGGTGCAATCTTCGCTGCATTTTCTGTCAGAACGCCGCCATTTCCGAAAACGGTGACGGATGGGAAGTGACGCCATCAGAGTTATGTGATATCTTTTTTGACTTAAAAAAACAGGGCGCACATAACATCAATCTGGTTACTCCCTCCCACTTTGTCCCCGGAATCCGCGAGGCGATTCTTCTTGCCAAAAACCGGGGCTTTGACCTTCCTTTTGTTTATAATACTTCGGCCTACGAACTGCCGGAAACACTCCGGCTTCTCGACGGTCTTATCGATATTTATCTGCCCGATTTTAAATACATGGATCCCGGCATGGCACAGAAATACTCTCATGCCCCGGACTATCCGGAGGTTGCGAAAGCGGCTGTCAAGGAGATGGTACGGCAGATTCCGCTTCCGGTTTTTGAAAGCGGGGATTCGAACTTTGAGCAAACGGGGGAATGTCCGCCTCTTATGAAAAAGGGCGTCATTATCCGTCACCTTCTGCTGCCACTCGGCGTGAAAAACGCACTCGCTGTCATCGATTATATAAGCGAAGAATACGGGGGCTGCGTCTACTTATCCGTTATGAGCCAGTATACGCCGCTTTACAATACACCGGGAGCATTAAGCGATACGCAGAAAAAACGCCTTGCCGCCTATCCGGAACTTCACCGGAAGGTTACAAAGCGTGAATATAACAAAGTAATTAAACACTGTCTGGATTTACAGCTTGAGAATGTCTTTATTCAGGAAGGCGATGTCGCATCGGAAAGTTTC
>JAEEGL015165568.1_pt1 | contig 14105 bp, 10 predicted proteins | sample 9134231 | NCBI WGS metagenome assembly JAEEGL01 (sample SAMN16246548, study PRJNA631951) | gut metagenome | biome: gut microbiome; feature: rumen; material: fiber-attached | host: Bos | place: Iran: Karaj | collected 2018-10 | reverse complement strand
TGAAAGATTAAGAGCCTTGTGGCAAAAAGTTCTCGATTGGTGGAACCAGTTCACAGCCAGGCAGAAGACACTTATAGTGGCAGCCGGCGCAGTGATACTGCTCACCGTGATTTTTTTGGTTACAGTTTTAAACCAGCCTCAGTATGTTCTTTTGGTTCAAGCCAATTCTACCAAGGAAGCTTCTGAGATAAAGGAACTGCTGGATGGTAGTTCCATAAACTATAAACTATCTGACGACGGACTGGAATTCAAAATTCTCAAAAAAGATCAGGCGGACGCTAATCTATTACTTGGCGCCAACGATATTCAGTCCTATGCCTATACAATTGACAATGTTACAACCAGCAGTTTCTCAACTACTGAGTCAGACAAGCAAAAGAAATACGTTCTGTATCTGGAGAACCGGCTGGAACAAGACTTTATGGCCAAATTCGATGCCATAAAATCTGCCAATGTAGATCTTCATATTCCTGATAATGATGGAACTCTTATCGGTAACCAGGAAGAATCATCAGCCTGGATTCTTCTTGAGCTTGCCGAGGGAAGTGATTTTACCGAAGATAACGCAGCATTTTTGGCAAAGGCTGTAGCAGCCGCTCTTGGTAATAAGTCTACAAATGATATTGTTATTCTTGATACGCAGGGGAATATGCTCTTTGCAGGCTCCGAGGACACTGATTCTCCAAGAATTGCCAGCACTCAGCTTACAATCAAGAATAAGGCAGAGCAGGTTGTAAAGGGAGAGGTGAAGAAGGTTCTTCTTGGCACCAAACTCTATGACAATATTGAGGTTGCTTCTAACCTAGTCTTTGATTTTTCCAACGAAGAGACAGTGCAGCACGATTATACTCCGGCACAGGACCAGACTCAGGGTGTGCTTAGCCATGAGTCTTCTTATAATGCTGAGAATGTTAATGGGGTAAGTGGAATTCCCGGAACTGACACAAACGCTGATGATGAGACAACTTATGTAACCCAGGACAACACAAATTCCACGTCTACAATTACAGAAGAGGAAAAAGATTATCTTCCAAACGAGAAGATAACAACTAAGACCAATATTCCGGGATCCATCAAGTATGATGAGTCATCAATCTCCGTAACAGCTATTAATTACATTGTTATGAAAGAGGAGAATTATGACTCAGGTGCCAATGACAACAAGACCTGGACTGAGTACAAGCTTGCAAACACAGAGCCTGTTGTTATGGAAGTTCCTGCGGATATGATAAATGTTGTATCTAAGGCTACAGGAATAGCTGCAGAGAATGTCGCTATGGCAGCCTATACACAGTATGTCTTCTTTGATAAGAGCGGAGCTTCAATAACTATTACAGATATCCTTCAGATCATAACAATCCTTGTAATCCTTGGACTTCTTGCCTTCATCGTTATCAAGAGCATGTGGACCAAGAAGGTTGTTGAAGAAGAGCCTGAACCCGAGCAGCTTTCAGTTGAGCAGCTTCTTGAGTCCCAGCCTGAAGAGGTTGTACTTGAGGATATTGAAATGGATACCGGCTCAGAGACAAAGAGACTCATTGAGAAATTCGTGGATGAGAATCCTGAAGCAGCAGCTACGCTATTGCGTAACTGGTTAAATGAAGACTACGGTATGTAATCAATTATTATTTAGCGGGGAGTAAACTATGGAAGTAGAAGCTAGCGGCGAAAACAGTTTAACCGCGGGTTTTACCGGTACTCAAAAAGCGGCAATTCTTCTGATCGCACTGGGTCCGGAGAAATCATCCGCCATATTCAAACATCTTAAAGAGGAAGAAATCGAGGAACTGACCCTTGAGATTGCCAACACTCGAAGTGTTACATCTCAGATAAAAGAGGCAGTTCTTGAGGAATTCTACGGAGTTCTTCTTGCACAGCAGTATATTGCAGAAGGTGGTATCAGCTATGCGAAAGAGCTTCTTGAGAAAGCTCTCGGTGAGGATAAGGCTCTTGATGTTATCAGCAAACTTACGGCTTCTCTTCAGGTTAAGCCTTTCGAGTTTATCCGTAAGACTGAGCCGTCACAGATCCTTACTTTCATCCAGGATGAGCATCCACAGACTATTGCTCTTATTTTGTCATACATGTCACCGTCGCAGAGTGCTATGATTCTGTCGGCTATTCCACCGGACAGACAGGCGGATGTTGCTAAGCGTATAGCAGCCATGGACAGAACAAGTCCGGATACAATCAAAGAGGTCGAGAAAGTATTGGAATCAAAGCTGTCTTCTCTTGTAAACCAGGATTACACTATCGTTGGTGGTGTAGATGCAGTAGTAGAGATCCTGAATACGGTAGATCGTGCAACAGAAAAGCACATCATGGAGACTCTGGAAATCGAAGAGCCGGAACTTGCCGACGAGATCAGAAAGAAGATGTTCGTATTCGAGGACGTTCTTCTTCTGGACGACAGATCTATTCAGAGAGTGCTGCGTGAAGTTGAGAATGCTGACCTTGGCCTTGCTCTTAAGGGTGCAACAGAGAATGTTCAGACAGCTATCTTCAATAACCTGTCTAAACGTCTCGCTGCTATGATCAAGGAAGATATGGACTTCATGGGCCCTGTACGTATGAAGGATGTTGAGGAAGCTCAGCAGAAGATCGTTAACGTTATCAGAAAGCTTGAGGATGCCGGTGAAATTGTAATCTCCAGAGGTGGAGGTGATGAGTTAGTTGTCTAATTTATTTAAGGCAGGCTACGTTAATTACGATAATACCGAATCTTTTGTTATCGACTCTAATGAGCTTGCAAACCGCAAAATACAAGAGTTCCAGGAGCTGGAACTAATAAAACAAAGAGAGCTAAACGCTGAGGGCGACGAATTTGGCGGAGAGGAAATGCCCGAGGAAGACTTTGTCCCCGGAATTGACATGGAACAGCTTTCGCAACTTACTGAGGATCAAGGTATGCTGGAATCATTTCCTGATCCTCAGTTTGATATGGAAGCCATGCAGGCTGAGATTGACTTAAAGCTTCAGCAAGCCCAGGAACAGGCAGACGCCATAATTCAGGATGCGCAGCAACAGGCAGATGCCATAATCTCCCAGGCCCAGGAAGAAGGCCATCGTCAGGGCTACGAAGCCGGTTATCAGGAAGGTGTAGCTGCTGCAGAAAGCCTTAAGGCTGAGATTGAACAGCAGAGAGGCGATTTGGAAGCTGAGTATCAGCAGATTGTTGATGGCCTTGAACCTGAAATGGTAGATGTCCTTACACAGATTTACGAGCATGTATTCGGAGTTGAGCTTCGTGATGATAAGGGTATTATTCTTCATCTTTTGAAGACAACGCTTTCCAGAATTGAGCCCGGCAATGATCTTATAGTTCATGTGTCATCCGACGACTACGACGATGTTCTGGATGAAAGAGCTAATCTCGAAGCGTGTATTACTTCTCCAAATACAACCATGGAAATAATAGAAGATCCTCTTTTGAAAGAAAACGAGTGCATGATAGAGTCTGACAGTGGAATCTTTGACTGCAGCCTTGGTGTTGAACTTTCAGAACTATCAAGAAAACTTAAGCTTTTATCCTTCGACAGAGTTCGAAGATAGTAACAGAGGTTTTTATGCTTGTATCATCAATAGATTTATCCAAGTATAAAAAGATGCAGAACGCGCCATTTTACCGCATGTCCGGCAAAGTGGTCAATGTCATAGGCTTAACTATCGAGTCCGCCGGGCCCGATGCTAAGCTTGGTGATATATGCCTTATTTACCCCAAGAAGAAGGATAATGAGACCATTTCTGACAGCAAAGGTAAACCTGCCATGGCAGAAGTGGTTGGCTTTAAGGATAATCATGTGCAGTTGATGCCTTATGAGAACACCAGTGGAATCGGTAATGGTAGTATCGTAGAAAACACCGATTCGCCACTTCGGGTTAATGTGGGTGACGGTCTTCTTGGCAAGACCTTAGATGGACTTGGAAGAATCGATGGAACAAGCTACGGAAAAGGCACAATCCTTGAGGATGGAATCGCCTATTCGGTTGAGAATCAGCCACCGGATCCTATGACAAGAGACCCGATTTCGGAAGTTCTTTCACTTGGTGTTAAAGCTGTTGACGGTCTTCTTACAGTTGGTAAGGGACAGCGTATAGGCATATTTGCCGGTTCCGGTGTTGGTAAGAGTACACTTCTTGGTATGTTTGCCCGAAATACTCAGGCCGATATAAATGTTATAGCCCTTATAGGAGAGCGTGGAAGGGAAGTCAGGGAATTTATTGAGAGAGACCTTGGTGAAGAAGGTATGAAGCGCTCAATCGTTGTGTGTGCTACATCCGATAAGCCGGCTCTTGAGCGACTTAAGGCAGCCAAGACAGCGACTTCGATTGCTGAGTACTTCAGAGATAAAGGTAAAGATGTTCTTCTTATGATGGACTCTCTTACCAGATTTTCTATGGCGCAAAGAGAGATTGGACTTGCCAGTGGCGAACCTCCGGTTTCGAGAGGGTATCCGCCAAGCGTTTATGCCGAAATGCCCAAGCTTCTTGAACGCGCAGGAAGATCACGTAAGGGGTCGATTACAGGTCTTTATACCGTTCTTGTTGACGGCGATGATATGAACGAGCCTATCACCGATACAGCTAGAGGTATATTGGACGGTCATATCGTTCTCAATCGTAAGCTTGCGCAAAAGAACCATTATCCGGCTATAGATGTTCTGGCCAGCATTTCAAGATGTATGTCTGCGATTGCTGATCCTGAACATAAAAAGGCCGCCGGTAAGCTAAAGAACGTTCTTGCAACTTACAATGATGCTGAAGACCTTATAAATATCGGTGCATATAGAAGCGGCGCCAATAAAAACATAGACTACGCTGTATCAAAGATTGAAAGAGTAAATGAGTTTCTTACTCAGGAGACGGATGAGAAGTTTTCTTTCGAGGAAATCAGAGAAACACTTATTCAAATGTTCAACGATTGATTCCCGGAAGCTCACTAAGGTCAGATTATGGCGAGATTCGTATACAGGATGCAAAGTGTCCTGAATATCAAGGAGAAGACTGAAGGGCAGATTAAGATGGAATTTGCCACCGCCCAGTCGGAATTAAACAAGCAGCTTGATATTTTGGAAGAATATGTAAGACGAAAAGAAAACTATCTTATAGAGGGTGAAGAACTCCGAAATGCGGAAGTTTTGAAGCTTCAGGATATTCTTGATAACCAGTATGCCACTGCCCAGATGGATGTTATGATAGCCCACCAGAGTAAGGTGGTGGCTAAGCAGGAAGAGGTTGTCGAGAGGGTGAGAATAAGGCTCACAAAAGCTATTCAGGAACGTAAGATGCAGGAGACTCTAAGAGACAGAGCCTATGCTGAGTACCTGGAGGAAGAGAAACAGGCGGAATTTAAAGAAACAGATCAACGCACAAGCTTTACCTATACCCAAAGGCAGCGTGACGATAATTCTTAAAAAGTTCCAATTTGGAGGATAAAAATGGCTGATAATTTACCCGGCGGCGAAGATCCCAAGGCGGTCAAAGCCAAACTCAAAGCGGATAAAAAAGAATATCAGAAGCAGTTAAAAGAACAGCGCAAAAGCCAGAAAGAGAAACAGCAGGAATTTGCCGATAGACAGGCGGAACTTTACGGTGATAATGCCGGTGGTCTTGCTACGATTGTTATCACGTTCCTGATCATCCTTATCTGGATTGCCATCATGGCTGTGCTTATCAAACTCGATGTCGGTGGATTTGGTTCGGATATTTTGGCTCCTATTATCAAGGATGTTCCATATCTCAACCTTATTTTACCTGATAAGGTGTTGAAAGACCTGGAGAATGAGCCTGTTGTCACTGACGCGAGTACTGCTGAAAGCTCTGCGGAAGGTATTGACTCTTTAGAGGCAGCAAATGCTTATATCAAGAGACTTGAAGAGGCACTTCAGTCAGAGATGGAGCAGAACAGTGCCTATGCATCCCAGATAGAAAAGCTTGAAGCTGAAGTTAAACGACTTGAGCCATTCGAACAGCAGCAAAAAGACTTCTATGAGGAGCGGGCAAACTTTTATTCCAGCGTTGTATACGGTGATTATGCTCCCGATGCTTCTGCTTATGCGTCCTACTATGAGATGATCGATCCAGATACGGCGGCGAAAATCTATGAGAAGATAGTTGCTGAGCAGCTTGAAGATGAAGCTATCAGTGCTTTCGTTACAACCTATTCCGGAATGAAAGCTAAGACTGCAGCCAAGGTGTTTGATGAGATGGTCGACGAGAATCAGATTTCGCTTGTATCAAGGATTCTTGCCCAGATGACTATTGAGAACCGTTCTGATATACTTGCTGCAATGGATAAAGCAAATGCAGCAAAGCTTACTCAGATGCTTGAGCCTTCCGCTCTTGAGAAGGAATCAACTCAGGTTACAGGAAATAATAAATAACTAAAATAAACATACAATAAGAACTCTTATCCTTAGACCATTAATGGTCCGGAGGATGGGAGTTCTTTTTTTTTTATTGAAATTTAATACTTTACTGGTTTGGAATTTGCCCCAAATGCTAATGATAAAGATGCTACTGCCGATATATTAGGTGAGATTCTATGACTATGTTTATGCATATATGCTGGATATGTAAAGACAAATCATAGAACCCAGTAACAGAGGAAAGGAGGAACTTAATGAGCAGTGCAAATACGCAGGTAGGGGTTCTGACCTATATGACACAGAGCACTGCAGCCAAAAATGTTTCGTTTACGGCAAATCTAAAGACAGACACCAAAGGAAACGGTTTTGACAGCATACTTACCAACATAAGTAATAATCAGAACAGCAACCAGAAGGCAGACACGGCAAATAACAGGGAAGATAAAGCCGATACTTTAGATTCCGCAAAAAAGACCGAAACCGTATCTCCAAAGGATCAGACAGCTAAGAACAGTGACGACACGACAAGGGATACAAAGCAGGTTGAAACAAAGGAAGAAAGAGTCGTAAATACTAAAGAAACAGATGGCAAGGAGGCTAATGAAGAGCTGCAGAACGCCATATCAGAAGACGGCAAGAAGCTTATCGAAGAAATCGCTGAAATGGCTGATGTTTCAGAGGAGGAGATCATAGCAGTAATGCAGATGATCGGTTTAACTCCGGCAGATCTTTTAAATCCTGAGAATGTCATACAGGTAGTAAATGAACTTAGCGAAAGTGAAAACGGTGTAGATCTGATCGTTGATTCAGAGCTCTATGAATCACTTAAGGATGTCCTTACAGAGGTTGAGGACATGAAGCAGGATCTTTCCACAGAATATGACATACCAAAAGAGGATTTAGAGAGTATTATCACAGCAGTTAAAGATGACGCAAAAGATAGTGATGATGCAAAAGTTCCAAAGTTTGAGGAAGTTCTAAAGGAAGTCCCGGTAACCGAAGAAAAACAGGTTAAGGTTGAGATCAAAGATGAGACCAAAATTCCTGAAAGAGAGGTTAAGGCACCGGAGAGCGAGGCCCAGATAACAGAAGTTAAGGAACCTGAACAGGAATCTTCCCATTCTTCAGAGCACAAGGAAGGACACAGTGATCTTTTTAAGAACGAACAGACAGTAAATCCATTTAACCAGCTCGTACAGAATATCGTAGAGGCAGCTGCTCCCGAAACAGCACCAATCGATAGCTACACAGACAGGGCACAGATGGAGAACATCATAAGACAGATTACTGAAAAGATTACCATTTCAGCATCCGAACATGAAACATCAATGGAACTTCAGCTTCATCCGGCAAGTCTTGGAAATGTAAACATTTTACTTACAAGCTCCAAGGATGGAATCACAGCCAAGTTTACAGCTCAGAACGAGATCGTAAAAGAGGCAGTGGAAAGCCAGATGACAGCATTAATGCAAAAGTTTGATGAGCAGGGAGTTAAAGTCACATCAGTTGAAGTAACAATCGCATCGCATGCCTTTGAACAGAATCTTCAGCAGGACGATAACTGCGAATCAGCAAGAGACCAGATGGAAAAGAAACAAAAGAGTCTTAGAAGAATAAACCTCGCTGAGATCGATGAAGAAATCGAAGAAGAAATGAGTCAGGCAGAACTGATTGCAGCACAGATGATGGCTTATAACGGTAACACAATTGATTTTAGCGCATAAGCTAATATCAGAAAGAGGGGATTATGGCAGACGTCAATTCAGTAAATGCTATCGTAAAAGATGGTAAAGTCACAAACCTGGAAGCCGACAAGGCGACCAAGAACACCACAACAGGTTATGACAAAGACGCTTTTATGCAGATCCTTGTAGCACAGATGAAATACCAGGATCCACTTGAACCAACTTCAAACACCGAATACATTGCACAGTATGCTCAGTTCACACAGGTTGAACAGCTTAGCAACATGGCAAATTCCCTGGCACTTTCAAGAGCATCCGAGATGGTCGGCAAAACAGTTCTTGTTCAGCAGAAAGCTGCTGACACAGGTAAGCTGGTTGAGGTAACAGGCGTAGTTGATTATGTAACCTACAGTGGAAACAAAGCATACCTTAGCATCAACGGTACTAACTACGATATCGAGAGCGTAGCTCAGGTATACGACACAGATTACACCGATGCTCAGGCAGTTGCAAAAGACTTTATGGAAGCCATCGACAAGCTTCCTAACAGCGTAGATTTCATCTCCGAAGAAGAACATGGTCTGACAATTGATACAATGTACAAGTTCTACACAGAGGAAATGTCAGATAAAGCTAAGAAGATGATGGATCCTAGTTACGTTACATCTCTTAAGCAGTATGTAAACAGACTTGATGAGATCCGCGGAGACGAATACAGAACATTCAAGACAGAGGAAATCAGTAAATCATAAACCACATTTAAAAAGATGGAGGAAAAAGGATGATAATGGATGATCGCCAGTTCTTTTCCATCGGACAAGTCCAGGATCAATATTTAAATCCGAAGACTCCCAAAGTGGATAACAAACCACTACCTACCGGAGAATCTTCTTTTGCATCAGTACTTAATAAAGTAAAAGAAAGTGCCGATATAAATACCACAGAAGGTACTGATGTTAAGTTCTCGAAGCATGCGGTCAACAGACTAAACCTTAGAAACATCGAACTTACAAACGATCAGATGCAGAGATTACAGGAAGGCGCTAGGCAGGCCGGTGAAAAAGGAATTAAAGATTCACTTATCCTGGTGGATCAGCTGGCATTTATAGTGAATGTACCTAATCACACAGTAGTAACAGCAATGGATCAGACAGAAAATAACAGTAACGTTTTTACAAACATAGACGGAGCGGTAATTGCCTGATTGGACCGAAAAGGCAGACAGCCTTTAGGAAATCTCAGATTCCCGACTGACAGAAGGAATCTTCCGCAAAACTCCAATCCGTCCAAAATCGAAAGGTAACTTTAATATGTAAGGTATGGTGAGCCTTACTCTTGTTAAAGTCAGCCTAAAATTAGATGGAGGACTTTGCCTTATGATGAGATCTTTGTATTCTGGTGTAGCAGGACTTCGTACACATCAGACTAAGATGGATGTTCTTGGTAACAACATCGCGAACGTAAATACAACTTCTTTTAAATCTCAATCAATCACTTTTTCAGATCTTATGTACCAGACAACTCAGGCTGCATCCGGTGCAACAGAGACCAAGGGTGGTGTAAATGCCCGCCAGATCGGTCTTGGTGCCAAGTCAGGTGCCATCGGAACAGCAATTGAGTCCCAGGGTGCAACCCAGACAACTAACAACCCATTCGATATCATGATCACTGGAAAATCCTTCTTCGTTGTTAACAACGGAAAAGAGAACCTCTTTACAAGAGACGGTTCCTTCTACGTAGACGGAGCAGGAAACCTTGCCATGCAGTCAAACGGTTACTTCGTAATGGGCTGGAATGCAACAGAAGACCCTGATACAGGTGAAATCACAGTTAATAAGAACGGTGAGCTTTCGAATCTTCAGATCATGAGCGCCGAGAACGCAACATATTCTCCTGCATCAACAACATCCGCACTGGTTAGCGGAAACATCGACGACAATGATCCTAACGTTGTATCAGACGATGGTAAGACAATCACCCTTGAATTCTACGACAACAAGGGTTACCTCTACACAGGAAAATTCAACATTAAGGATACAGGTGAGGACCACCTCTTCTCAGTTGAGCTGACAGAAATTATCGACTCCAACGGAGTTAAGTTTACAGCTGATAAGATGGCCGGCATCAGCCTTGGTAACATGCAGGAGAGCGAAGGCTACAAGGAAATAGAAGACGGATACTATATTACAGTAAATAATCCAACTAAGACAGGAGAAGTTGCAAGCGCAACTATTTACCAGCAGATGGGTCAGCCTGTATTTACAGATGTACCATCAACTGGTGATAGCATTACAACACTTTCAAATATCCAGAATTTCCTCAGCAAAATTTATCCTACAGCAAGCACAAAGAGATATAGCAATATTCAGTCATATGAAATTGATGCTGATTATCTCAACGTAACATTTGAATATCCCGATTATTCATCATCAATCGGATCAGCAACAGAGTATAAGTCATTTACAAAAGATAATACAGACTATTGGTTCTATGATTCAACTACTAATTTTGGATACATTTCTCCGTCAACATCCGATGATACTGACAATAACAAGATGAATTCTCTTAGCACCGATATGCTTAAGAATGTATTCAAGATGGATACAACAACTGATGGACAGAACATTCTTACAAACATTTCAAGCTATAATTATTCTTTTGATCAGGGTACAAAGACACTGACAGTTCTTCCAAAGGTTGATCTTGAGACTGAAGATGATCAAGTAAGTGCAGCTGAACTTAAGACAAAATATGACAACTATTTCAAGCAGCAGGGTGGATCTAATAAGATTAGTGATATCATTACCAGCATTAAAGCTGACACAACAACTTATCCCTATGGCGAGTACTACACATATGATAAGGATTCAGGAATTCTTGAGATATATGGTGGAAAGGCTGATACCAAGGATAAGAACGTAAGCGGCAGTTCAGGAACCGACTCAAAAGTATATACTTTCTTGAGTGACAGAATGGATGAAGACTTATCAGTAGATATTTCTGGACTGGATAAGACAACCTCTCCGGAATACGCTCAGCTAAAAGCAATTGTTGATAACGCTTATCCTTCAACTTTAGCTATAACAGGGTTTGATGACAAGATTAATTACAACTTCAACTTTGATTCTTCTGATCCTACTCTGAGTACTTTTGATATTAGTGTTGAGTATTTGGGCGTCAATTATACTCTTGGAACAATTAGTAATGATGCAACAAATGCCGACCTCTATGCATACTTATATGAGAAACTGACAACAATTTCTGCCAGTGATTTAAATACAAGACAACTTAAGGAAATCAAGGGCCAGATAGAGACAACAGCTGACTTAGATGATAGCTCAATCTACTTTACATTCGATCCTAAGGATATTACAGGTACCACTGGATTTGTTCTTGATATCAACTATAAAGAATCTACAGTGAAGTTTGATAGCAATCCTATTGCTACATTTGAAATGAACTCCTTTGACTTCACAGCAGATGCATCCTTTGAATATGGAGTACCAACATCTGTATTTAAGGATCAGTCCACAAAGAAGACCGGATATGTTCTCTTTGACAAGGGCAAAGCCGGGTGGACACTTGATGAGATTCCTGAAGCAATTTTGAAAGAAATCTATGGCAGTAATGTAACTTACGACTACATCAGATCTTGCAACGAGACACCGACGGATAAATATGAAGATTACAATGATGACTTTACAAAGGCACCAAACCAGGTTGACGTATCAGACTTTAATGTAACCTTTGAAAATGGTGGAAAAATTGTTGTTAAGCATCAGTGGACAGATAATGTACCGATTAGTACAGATTATCTCTGCGAAGTAAAAGATGGAAAAGCAACATTTACAACAGCAAAAGATGTGGTTGCATATCCTATCGATACAACAAAGGGAACAACATTCCCGGCAGAAGGATATATCTCAGATCTTCTTTCAACAGCAGATTCTCAGACAAAGGGACTTCTTGAGACAGCTTACGGTATCACAGATGCTGATGCCAGAGCATATGGATCTGAAGGTTACTACGTAATTGATGAAGAACTCGGTATCAAACTATATACATCTAAGAGCGATGCTTCAAAAGCAAACAAGACTGTTCAACTGGTATTTGATGCTGCAACAGGAAATATTAAATCAGCAAACAATAATGAGACAGACAAGAAGGTCAACCTCATATTTGATCAGTCTGTAGAAGGACTTGAGGCATTCGGTTTCCAGGAGACTCCCGGATCAGAGAGAACAGTTGGATCAATCGAGATCGACTTCTCAACAGTAACTAACTACAACACAAACGGTTCCTCAACAATCAAGGTTGTAAAGGGTGATAAGTCATCTCTCAACACAGGTCGTGCAGTAGGAGAGATGAACGGCGTTACAATCAGTACTGACGGAACAATCTACGCAACATATTCAAATGGTCAGACAAAGCTTCTTGGACAGATCGCATCAGCCGAGTTTGCTAATGCATCAGGTCTTGCCAAGGAAGGTGATAACCTCTACTCACAGACACTTAACTCTGGAGAGGCAACAATTCAGGATATCACCACAGACGGTGGTTATATGAACACCGGCGTATTGGAAATGTCAAACGTAGATCTTTCCAGAGAGTTTACAGAGATGATCACAACTCAGCGTGGATTCCAGGCTAACAGCCGTATCATCACTGTATCTGACACACTTCTTGAGGAACTCACCAACCTTAAGAGATAATCTTAATTAACTAACTGCAAACAATCCATCTAATCAAAATTGTTTTTAACCCCTTGGGAGAAATCCCAAGGGGTATAAACGCTTTTAGGGAGATATAGAATTCATTAATTTACAATAAAAAATCATTATAAGTACTGTTCTTGAAAGAAAAAAGTGTTACAATGGATATGATACCACAATATGTTGTATTATGCGCTGATTGCAATCACAAGTCCATTATGGGGGAGAAAGTAAATTTCATTATCGCTGCATGGAAATGAAATTTTACTCCAAATATGTCCAAATTGTGAACGATTGTAAGGGAGTTAGTGCATAGAGTGTGGTAAAATTAATGCATGCAGAAATAAAATTTCATATTCCTTTGAAAAAAATCTAAATTTGTAACGGCCAGAGCTAAATTATAGGAAATATGGCGATGGAAAAGAGCATACTTCTTTTAACAAAGATGGATACCCGGAAGATCTTGGTAAATGCCCGGACTATCCAGACAGTTGAATCCAATCCAGATACTGTAATTATTCTAAGCGGGGGACGAAAACTCCTTGTGAAGGAGAGCTTGGAAGAGATTTGGAAAATGATCCAGGAAGGGTAACTTGCTGGATATTTGTCGTATATAAAACGTTTCTTATGACTATAGTATTAAATATACTTTAAAGAAGGGGGTATATTTGTGGATATAGCGTCATTGCTTGGTATAGGATTATGTTTTTTGTTTATGATCCTGAGTATTGTATTTAGTGCCGGTATCTCCGGTGTTCAATACTTCCTTGATGCTCCTTCTGCCATGATCACATTCGGTGGAGCGTTCATGGCGGTTTTGGCGTCACGAAGCATGCCGAGTTTCATCAACGGTCTTAAGTCATATACTTTGATTTTTAAGATGCCTGCTGATGATACCAAGGGCACTATCAAGACAATCATCGATCTGTCTAATACCGCCCGTAAGGAAGGCCTTCTTGCACTGGAAGAAGCTGCCGGAAACCTTGAAGATGCCTTTATGAAAAAAGGTGTAGGCCTTATTGTTGACGGTACTGAACCGGAGCTGGTTAAGAGCATATTGGAAGCCGAGATCGATGCCATGTCTGAGAGACATAAAGAAAATTATTCTTTCTTTGGAGATGTTGCAGGAATGGGCCCTTCCTGGGGTATGATCGGAACCCTTCTTGGACTGGTTCTTATGCTTCAGAACATGTCTGATCCATCATCTATCGGACCATCCATGGCGGTTGCCCTCATTACAACATTCTATGGTTCAGTTCTTGCAAACTGGTTTTGTTATCCTGCTGAGAACAAGCTCAAGGCCAGGAGCAATGCTGAGTATATGAGTAAGAGTATAGTTA